>Ga0074045_10000682_pt1 | contig 33293 bp, 34 predicted proteins | sample BogForMeECP23OM2_FD_94442 | JGI IMG/M metagenome (GOLD analysis project Ga0074045, IMG submission 94442) | Bog forest soil microbial communities from Calvert Island, British Columbia, Canada - Bog Forest MetaG ECP23OM2 | ecosystem: Environmental > Terrestrial > Soil > Wetlands ...
CAGGGAACTTAACAGCGCCTCCAAGTCGCTCGCGTGCCTGAGGTGCCACGACACGACCTCGTCGCTCTCCGGATCGCGTCCCAACAGAGCGCGATAGGCTGCACGGACGTCGGTTGCACTGAGGCGAGGATCCGCTTCACCCGTCGCGGAGACGACCGCTGTCGGGGTCTCGCGGTCGTCCCACGCACGGGCGAGCGCCCTGGGACGCGCGAGGCAGGTCCGCGCGACCTCAATGTCCGGGGCGGCCGGATCGTCCGCCCGCGACGCGGCGCGCTCGCAGCCGGCGACCGCGTCGGCCAGGCGCCCGCGCTGCCACAGGGCATTGGCGCGGGCGAGCAGTGCTTCAGGATAGTCGGGACGCAGCGTCAGCGCCGCATCGTAGTGGGCGACGGCGTCATCGTGATGTCCCTGTTCCTGCAGCGCGTTTCCCAGGTTGGCGTGGGCTTCGGCGAAGTCGCCCCGCAGCGCGAGCGCCCGCTCGAAGCACGCGACGGCCTGCGGCAGGACAAACTGGTCCAGGTAGACGTTGCCGAGATTGTTGTGCGCCTCGGCAAGCCAGGGGTCGAGGGCGAGCGCATGCTCCAGGCACGCCGCCGACTCGCCCAGCCGGTGAAGCCGGCGCAACGCGTTGCCGAGGTTGCTGTGCGCAAGGGCGAGATCCGGTGCGGCGGCGACGGCCTGCCTGTACGATGCCACGGCCTGCTCAACGTCGCCTTGCCGCAGCAGGAGGTTGCCCAGCGCGATGTGCACGCCCGCATCCGGCAGCACGTCGGGCCGCAGCTCCGCCGCGCGTCGCAGGCACGCCGTCGCCTCCCTGCCTTCGCCGTGGGCGATCAGCACGCGCGCGAGATGTGCATGCGCCTCGCCGTCCAGCGGCCGCAGCGCCGCCGCCTGGCGATAGGAGGCAGCCGCCGCGGCGATATCGCCCCGTTCTTCGAGAACGATGCCGAGATTCCGGTGCGCCGCCGCGAGCTCCGGATCGAGCGCGATCGCCTGCCGCAACAAGGTGACCGCGACATCGCTCTTGCCGACCTGGTGCGACAGCACAGCGAGGAGCTGCATCACCGCGACGTTTCCCGGCGCCGCCTCCAGAACCCGGCGGTATCCGGCTTCGGCCAGCGCGAGCCGCCCTTCCTGGTGGTGCCGGAAGGCGATCGCCAAGGCGCCCGCTTCGTCATGCTCAGGCGTCATGAAGGTATCCCAAGTCACCGTTCGACGCGCGCCGTGTTTTGCCGAATGCCGATGCTATGCCCCATCTTCGCACATAAGCCCCGACCGTCCCGCTGACCGACGTCCCTTCGAGGAGCGCGACGCCCCCGCGCCCGTCTCAGCCGGGACGGCCACGGCTGGGCCCGCTTTGTCCGTGGCATCCGCCGTGCTTCACTCCCGCCTTCGTCGGGGGTGAACCATATGCGACTGTTCGGTCTTCTGCTCGCCTTCCTGCTTGCCGTTTCCACCACCGCGGCGCGCGCCGCCGACGATATCGTGATCGGCGCAGTCTACCCGCTGACCGGCAACTCGGCGCCAATCGGCACGGACGCGAAAGCCGCGATCGGAACCATCGTCGACATCATCAACGGCACGCACGCGCCGATCCCGATGCTGATGGGCAAGGGCGGCGGCCTGCCGCACATGGGCGGGGCGCAGATCCGCGTCATCTTCGCCGACCACCAGAACGACCCGCAGAAGGCGCGCGCCGAGGCCGAGCGCCTGATCACGCAGGAACACGTCGTCGCCCTGATCGGCAGCTACACCAGTGCCACCGCCGCGACGATCAGCCAGGTCGCCGACCGCTACGGGATTCCCTACCTGTCGCTCGACAACTCCTCGCCCAGCCTGAACCAACGCGGGCTGAAGTGGTTCTTCCGCACCTCGCCGCACGACGTGATGTTCACCCAGGCGATGTTTGACTTCTTCAAGGCCGTCGGCGAAAAGACCGGCCATCCGGTGCACTCCGTCATGCTGTTCCACGAGGACAGCATCTTCGGCACCGACAGCAGCAACGTGCAGCGCAAGCTCGCCGAGGCGGCGGGCATCACGGTTGCCGCCGACGTCAAGTACCGCGCCAACTCGCCGTCGCTCTCAGCCGAGGCCGCGCAGATCAAGGGTGCGAATGCCGACGTGCTGATGCCGAGCAGCTACACCAGCGACGCGATCCTGCTGATGCGCTCGATGCACGAAGTCGGCTACACGCCGCCGGCCGTCATGGCGCAGGCGGCGGGGTTCCAGGAGCAGGATTTTCTCACCGGCGTCGGCCCGCTCGCCGACAACGTGTTGAGCCGCTCGTCGTTCGCGCTCGATGCGGTGAAGGCGCGGCCCGCGATTCCGGCGGTCAACGACGCCTATCGCGCCAAGTCGGGCAAGGACCTGAACGACAACACCGCGCGCCAGGTCACCGGCCTGCAGGTGCTGGCCGATGCGATCGACCGCGCCGGCTCGACCGACCCGGAGAAGCTGCGCGCCGCATTGATGGCGACCGAGGTGCCGGGCGATCAGCTCATCGTGCCGTGGAAAGGGGTGAAATTCGACGAGACCGGGCAGAACATCGAGGCCACGCCGGTCATCCAGCAGGTCGAAGGCGGCAAGTACCACACGGTGTATCCGTTCGACATTGCCGCGCAGCCGCCGGTCTGGAATGTCGGCAAGTGAAGCCACTGCCGTCATGGCGACCGCGAGCCGAAGGCGCGGTGGGAAGCAACCCAGAGCAGCGTGACTGATGCCGGACGTGCGGTCCTGGGTTGCTTCGTCGCTTTGCTCCTCGCAATGACGGGCCAAGGCCAGGGGCCGCTCGAGAAGGCTGGCGATTCGGAAATGCGCGCTTGACCGCCGCCGTCATCGTTCAGGCTGCCGCGAGCGGCCTGCTGATGGGCCTGATCTACGCGCTGGTGGCGGCCGGGCTGAGCCTGATCTTCGGCCTGATGGACGTGGTGAACTTCGCGCATGGCGAGCTGCTGATGCTGGCGATGTTCGCCGCCTTCCTGATCTGGCAGGCCACGGGGCTCGATCCGCTGCTGCAGCTGCCGCTGGTCGCTCTGCTGCTGTTCGGCCTGGGTGTCGCGATCTACCGGCTGCTGATCGTGCGCGCGCTGTCGGTGCCGTTCAACCGCGGCATGGTGCAGATCTTCGTCACTTTCGGCCTGGCGATCTTCATCCGCGGCGCCGCGCAGTTCGCCTTCGGCGGCGAGTACCAGAGCATCTCGCAGTCGCTGCTCGCCAACCGCACCGCCGACATCGCCGGCATCTACCTGCCGCTGCCGCAGGTCGCGTCCGGCGTGGTGTGCCTGCTGGCTTTTACCGCATTGCTGGCGATCTCGCGCACCGAATTCGGCCGCGCCCTCGAAGCCACCCGCGAAGATCGCGACGCGGTGGCGCTGATCGGCATCGACCGCGACCGCATCTTCGGGCTCGGCTGGGGGCTGGGTGCGGCGACGGTCGGCGTCGCCGGGACGATGCTGGCGACGTTCTACTACGTCTCGCCGAATGTCGGCGCGAACTTCGCGCTGATTGCGTATGTGACGGTCGCGCTGGGCGGTTTCGGCAGCCTGACGGGTGCGCTGGTCGCCGGCATCCTCATCGGCGAGACGGAGAGTTTCACCGCGTTGCTGATCTCGCCCGCGCTCAAGCAGGTCGGCATGTTCGCCATCTACATGTTGGTGCTCATGGTCCGCCCGCGCGGCCTGTTCGGCCGGCTGTGACCGCCGCGTCGCACACCACGATCGCCCGCCGCCGTCGCCGCGAGCTGATCGCGGGCGCCATCGTGCTGGCCGTGCTGGCACTGCTGCCGCTCGCGGTCCACGACACGTACTCCCGCAACCTCATCATCATCACCCTGCTGTTCGCCGGCTTCGCGCAGGCCTGGAACGTGCTGGGCGGCTATTGCGGGCAGATCTCGCTCGGGCATGCGCTGTATGTTGGCGTCGGCGCGTACGTCTCGACGATGCTGCTGGTGCGCGGCGGCGTGCCGCCGACGCTCGGCATGTTCGCGGGCGGCGCGGTCGCGGGCCTGCTCGCGCTGCTGGTCGGCTGGCCGTGTTTCCGCCTGTCGGGCCACTACTACGCCATCGCGACCGTGGTGGTTGGCGAGATCGGCTACCAATTGTTCCTCAACTGGGACTGGATCAGCGCCGCCGAGGGCATCAACATCCCCTATGTGCGCGCGATTGGCGACAGCTGGCTATGGCTGCAGTTCCGCATCGACAAGCTGCCGTTCCACATCCTCGCCTTGACGTTCCTGACGGCGACGTTCCTCACCGCATGGTGGGTCGAAGGCTCGCGCTGGGGCTTTTCCTGGCGCGCGGTGAAGGACGATCCGATCGCCGCGCGCAGCCTGGGCGTGCGAGTCTTCCGCTCCAAGATGGCGGCGGCGGCGATCAGCGGCGGGCTGACCGGGATCGGCGGCGCGATCTATGCGCAGTATGTCGGCTACATCGACCCCGAGAGCGTGATGAACGGCCAGCTGTCGATCCTGATCGCGCTGCCCGCGGTGCTGGGCGGCGTCGGCACGCTGTGGGGACCGCTGGTCGGCGCCGCCGTGCTGATCCCGCTGTCGGAGCTGTCGCGCAGCTACCTCGGCGGGTCGGGGAGGGGGACCGACCTGATGATCTACGGCGCGCTGATCGTGGGCGTCGCTTTGCTGCGCCCGCAGGGCCTGGCGAGTCTGCTCGGCATCCGCGTGCGCGCCCCGCGCGACGTCGCCGGCGACGTGGCGGAGAGCCCGCGTGCTGCTTGAGGTCGATCGCGTCAGCAAGTCGTTCGGCGGCGTCGCCGCGAACGTCGATATCAGCTTCGACGTGCAGCAGGGCGAGATCCTCGGCCTGATCGGGCCGAATGGCGCGGGCAAGACCTCGCTGTTCAATTCGATCGCCGGCCAGGTCACGCCCGACCGTGGCGAGATCAGGCTCGATGGCGCGCGCATCAGCGGCCTCGGTCCTGTCGCCTGCGTGGAGGCCGGCATCGCGCGCACGTTCCAGGTCGTCCGCAGTTTCGACTCGATGACGGTGCTGGAGAACGTCATCGTCGGCGCCTTCGCGCGCGCGCGCGGAGCCCGTGCGGCGACCGAGACGGCGCTGGAGGTGCTGGACTTCACCGGCCTCGCCGCCCGCGCCGACGCCCCCGCCATCGGCCTGACGCCGTCCGAGAAGCGCCGCCTGGAAATCGCCCGTGCGCTGGCGACCAAACCGCACCTGCTGCTGCTGGACGAAATGCTGACCGGCCTGACGCCGACCGAGGCGCAGGCCGGCATGCAGCTGGTGCGCGACGTGCGCACGCGCGGCGTCGCGATCATCATGGTCGAGCACGTCATGGAGGTGCTGCTGCCGCTGATCGACCGCGCGGTGGTGCTCGACCTCGGCCGCGTGCTGACGCAGGGCCATCCGGCGGACGTGGTGCGCGACCCCGCCGTCATCCGCGCCTATCTCGGCGACCGCTATGCTCCTGCAGCTTGAAGGCGTCGGCGCCGCGTATCGCGGGCTGAAGGCGCTGCAGGGCGTCAGCCTCGAGGTCGCACAAGGCGAGATCGTCGCCGTGGTGGGTGCGAACGGGGCTGGCAAGAGCACGCTGCTCAAGGCGATCGCCGGCCAGGTCGCCACGGAGGGCGCGATCCGTTTCGACGGCACCCCGCTCGCCCGCGTCCCGCCGCACCGCATCGCGCGCATGGGCGTGAGCCTGGTGCCGGAGGGCCGCCGCCTGTTCCCCCGCCTGTCGGTCGAGGACAACCTTCGCCTCGGCGCCTACGCGAAGCGCGACGCCGACGGTTTCAAGCCGCTGGACCTGGTGTTCTCGCTGTTTCCCCGCCTGTCCGAACGCCTGCGCCAGCGCGCCGAGACGCTGTCGGGCGGCGAGCAGCAGATGCTGGCGATCGGCCGCGCGCTGATGAGCCGGCCGCGCCTGCTGATGCTCGACGAGCCGAGCCAGGGCATCATGCCGCGGCTGGTGGACGACATCTTCGCCGCCGTCGGCCGCATCCGCGCGCTGGGCGTGACCGTGCTGCTGGTCGAGCAGCGGCTGGTGGAGGCGCTGGAGATTGCGAACCGCGCCTACGTGCTGCAAACCGGGCGGGTCGTGCTGTCCGGACCGGCGGCCGACATCGCGGCGGACACCGCTGTCCGCCGGGCCTATCTTGGCATGTGAAACGTCATTCTGGAGCCCTTGGGGAGCACGCGCATGAACGACCGCATCCCTCGCCGCAGCCTCGCGGCGGCCGCCCTCTTGCCCGCCGCCGCGATGACCCGTCCCGCACAGGCGGAGACGGCGAGCGAAAGCACGTTCGAGCGCGTGCAGCGCACCAAGACGATCCGCATCGCCGCCCTGCCGGGCGAGCTGCCGTGGTTCTCCAAGGACCTCGCCAGCGGCGACTGGAGCGGCGCCGCGATCTCGATGGCGAAGGACATCGCCAAGGTGTTCGACGCGCAGCTTGCGTACGTGGAGAGCACCTACGGCAACTCGGTGCTCGACCTGCAGTCCAACAAGATCGACCTCGCCTTCGCGCTGAACCCGACGCCGCAGCGCGCGCTGTCGATCCGCTTCACCCAGCCGATCATCATCCACCCGTTCGGCTGCGTGGCGCGAAAGGGCCTGGAGCCGAAGACCTGGTCGGACATCAACCATCCTGATGTGAAAATCGCGGTCGATCTTGGTTCCTTGCACGAGACGGTGGCGCGGCGGTTCGCGCCCAAGGCGCAGATCGTCGGCTTCCGTAACCGCGACGAGGCGATCCTCGCGCTGCAATCCGGCCGCGTGGACGTCGACGTGCTGGCTACGACGCTGGGGCTGACGGCGGTGGCGAAGAACCCGGACCTCGGCCGCTACTACCTGCTGACCGATCCGCTGGTGTCGCTGCCGTCCAACGCCGCCGTGCAGTACGAGCCGGACACGAAGTTCCTCGACGTCATCAACGCCTATCTGGAGTTCAACCGCGGCATCGGCAGTCTGCGCCAGTACATCATCGAAGGCCTCGCCAAGGTCGGCGTGCAGCCGGACCAGTTGCCGCCCAACCTGGTGTTCTGATCCCGCGCGCGGGCCGCGCAGGTGAACTGGGACTTCGGCTTCCTGCTGCGCTACACGCCGTTGTTCGTCGACGGTGTCGCGATCACCATCGCCTACACCATCGGCTCGATCGTTCTCGGCTTGCTGCTCGGACTGGTGATCGGGATCGGGCGGCTCAGTGGCTTGTGGATCGTCAACGCACCGCTGATCGCGTTCGTCGAGGCGTTCCGCTGCACGCCGCTGCTGGTGCAGATGATCTGGTTCTACTACGCGATGCCGAAGCTGACGGGGATCGAGCTGTCGAAGTGGACCACCGCCACGCTCGTCCTGTCGTGCTACACGGCGGCCTTCTACGCCGAGATCTTCCGCGGCGGCATCGTGTCGATCGAGCGCGGGCAGTGGGACGCGGCGCGGGCGATCGGACTGTCGCCGTGGCAGATGATGCGGCTGGTGGTCCTGCCCCAGGCGATCCGCCGGATGGTGCCGCCGTTCATGAACCAGTCGATCATCCAGCTGAAGAACACGTCGCTGGTCTCCGTCATCACCGTGCCGGACCTGCTGTATCAGGGCGAGCTGATCACCGCCGACACCTACCGGCCGATGGAGGTCTATACGGTCGTGGCACTGGTCTATTTCGCGCTGCTGCTGCCGACGACGCTCGCCGTGCAGGCCTACGAGCGGCGCAGCGGCCGGCGCACGTGATCGCCTCGGCGCTCGACAGCTTCGGCTATGCGCTGGTGGCGCTGCTGGTGATCTTCGATCCGGCGGGCACGGCCGCGCTGTTCACGGTGATGACGCCGCGCGATACGCCGGCCGAGCGACGCGAGCAGGCGGTGCGCGCGTGCGTGATCGCGTTCGTGGTGCTCGCCACGTTCGGGCTGGCGGGCGAGGCGCTGCTGCGCTCGCTCGGCATCGGGCTGCCGGCCATGCGGGTTGCCGGCGGTATCCTGCTGTTCATCACCGCCGCCGAGATGGTGACCGGACGGGGTGCCGTGCGAGAGACGGAGACGGAGCGCGAGGCGGCGATCCGCACCGAAGAGGACATCAGCGTCTTCCCGCTCGCGATTCCGCTGATTGCCGGACCGGGCGCGATGACGACGATGGTGCTGCTGCACAGTTCGGCGTCCGGCGACGCGGTGCGCATCGGCGCGATCGAGGCGGCGCTGGTGGTGGCGATCTTCGTGCAGCTCGTGGGGTTGCTTGCCGCTCCTTGGGTGTCGCGTGTCATTGGGCCGACGGGTTCGAACGTGATCGGCCGCGTGCTCGGCGTGCTGCTCGCGGCCCTGGCGGCGCAGATCACGCTCGACGGGCTGCACGCGGCGTTGCACATCTGAGCGGAGTATCAGGCGCGCGGCAGCAACTGCTCCACCAGCGTGGCCCAGTAGCTCGCGCCGAGCGGCAGGATCTCGTCGTTGAAGTCGTAGCGCGGGTGGTGCAGGCCGGGATCGTCGTTGGTCCGCGCGCCTCCCAGCATCACGTAGGCGCCCGGGCGGCGCTCCAGCATGTAGCCGAAATCCTCGCTGCCCATCGTCGGCACCGGCAGGGTCGTGACCCGCTCCTGGCCGAGCACGGTCTCCGCGGCGCGCCGGGCGAGCGCATTCTCTTCGGCGTGATTGACGGTGACGGAGAACGCGCGCTGGAAGATCATCGACGCGGTGCAGCCGTGCAGCGCGGCGATGCCGTTGACGATCTGGGTCATCCGCCGCTCGATCAGATCGCCGGTCTCCGCCCGCAGCCAGCGCGCCGTGCCGAGCATCCGTGCCGTCTCGGGGATGACGTTCAACGTCGTGCCGGCATGGATGTGCGCGATGGTCACCACGGCGGCGTCCAGCGGGTCGACGTTGCGGCCGACGATCGATTGCAGCTCGCCGATTATCGCCGCCGCCGCGACGATCGGGTCGCGCGAGCGGTGCGGATAGGCGCCATGCGCGCCCTTGCCGGTGATCTCGATGGTGATGTTCGCCGCCGCCGCCATGATCGGCCCGTCGCGCGTCTGCAGCTGCCCCGTCGGCATCGACGGCCAGTTGTGCAGCCCGTACACCTGCTTCATCGGGAAGCGCTCGAACAGCCCGTCGTCGATCATCCGCATCGCGCCGCCGAGGCTCTCCTCGGCGCACTGGAAGATCGTGTAGACGGTGCCGGAGAAGTTGCCCGTCTCGGCGAGGTATTTCGCCGCCCCCAGCAGCATCGTCGTGTGGCCGTCGTGCCCGCAGGCGTGCATCACGCCGTTGTTCTTCGACGCATACGGAACACCGGTCGCTTCCTCGATCGGCAGCGCGTCGATATCGGCGCGCAGGCCGATCGCGTCGCCCTTGTCCTGGCCGTGAATGATGCCGACCACGCCGGTGCCGCCGATCCCAGGGTGGACCTCGTCGGCGCCGAACTCACGCAGCTTGTCGGCGACCAGCGCGCTGGTGCGGAACTCCTGGAAGCCGAGTTCCGGATGCGCGTGGATGTCGTGCCGCCACGCCGTCATCTCGTCGTGCATGTCGGCGATCCGGTTGATGACGGGCATGGGCGCACTCCGCTCGGGGTGGGCGGACGTTCCACCGACCGCGACGGCGCCGCAAGGCATCAGGCGTCGATGACTGCCATGCCGGCGGGCAGGAACGACGACGCGACGGGCACGGGCATCGTCCAGCCGGCCCACGCCGTCCACCAGGCCGGGTTGGATGGGCGGAACCAGTTCGCGCGGTTGAGCCAACCGGCGCGGAACCGCGCGTTCTGCGAACCGGGCTGGCTGATGGCGCGGTAGAACGCGGCGCGCTTGTCGGCGAACGCATCGCAGGCCGCGGCGATGTCGTTCGCCTCGACATAGGCGTCCACCGCGTGCCGCGTCTGCGGCCCGATGACGCCGTCGACCATCGCTCCGGCGAGCGACTGCAGCACGCGGATCGCCAGCATCGGGCCGGAGCCCCAGCCGAGATCGACTGCCGCCGCGACCAGCGGCGACCATGTCAGGATCGAGAAGCCCGGATCGACGTAATACAGCCTCAGCTCGATATTGGCGGCGACGTCGGCGCTGATCTCGCTCTGCATGCGCGCGGCCGTGAGCGTCGCGGGATCTATCTTCAGGTAGCTCGCATAGGTGTCGGGCGTGACGCCGCGCATCGTGCCGACCAGCCGGACGCTGCCGTCCCAGCCATGGGCGTAATTGCCGGCATCGTTCGGGTCGTCCTCCAAGGTGCCCTCCCAGGTCAGGATGGCGGCGCTGAAGCTGTCGTGCGGCGTCGGCCAGTGCGGAGCGGTCATCGGCGCAATCCCTCATCTTCCCGCCGCCACGGCGGGCTCACGACCAAGGATTGTATTCAGGCCGTCGCCGCGAGTCTAGGCCTTTTTTCAGATAGGATTCTGAAGGTGGTCGCCAGCCCCTCCGCCAGCCCGATCGGGCGCACACCGAGCCGCGCCGTCATCGGGGCGATGTCGAAGGTCTTGTCCTCGAGCAGCCGCCGGATTTCGGCCGGGCGGATGGTCGGCACGCCGGGGATCAGCCGCGTCAATGCGGCGGCCGCCATCAGAAGCGGCGCCGGCGCGCTGACCAGCCGCGGCGGACGCAGCCCGGCGGCGTGCGCGACGGCGCGGACGAAGTCGGCATAGGTCACCGGCTCCGGGCCGGCGATCACCAGCGTCTCCGGGCCGGCCCAGTCGATCGCGAGCGCCGCGAGCACGCAGCGTGTGACGTCGGTCTGGTGGATCGGCTGGATGCGCGTGGCGCCGCCGCCCGGAAGCGGCACGACCGGCAGCCGCCGCAGCAGGCGCGACAGGCGCTGCACGTTGTCCTCGCCTTGCGCGCCGTAGATCATCGTCGGGTGCAGCATCACGCCGCGGCGTCCGGACGCGAGCCACGCTGTCTCGCCGGCCAGCACGCCACGGCCATGCTCGTCGGGCCAGCGCGTGAACTTCCGCGTGCTGCCGAGCAGCACGAACATCGCATCAGCAGGTGCAGCGGCCAGGATCGAGGCGGTGTGGCGCGCATGTGCGCAGGAGACGATGCGGCGCGCGTCCGCCAGCGCCGTGCGAAGGGCGGCCGGATCGCGCAGGTCGGCGACGCGAGGCGTCACGCCGGACCAGCGCGACGGGTCGCGAACGACCGGCACGACCGGCGTGCCCTGCGCCTGCAGCGCGCGGGCGAGCGCGCCGCCCGAGCGCCCGGAGGCGCCGATCAGATGCACCGCCTCCAAGACGCTAGCGCAGCACGGCGAGGTCGCAGCCTTCGTCGGCCTGCAGCACCTGCTCGGCCACCAGCCGGTCCCAGCCCCGCGCCGGGCGCGGCGGCGGCAACCACCCCGCGAAGCGGCGCGCGAGTTCCGCGTCGTCGACCAGCAGGTCGATGCGGCGCTCGCGCACCGACATAAGCAGCCGGTCGCCGGTCTGCACCAGTGCCAGCGGACCGCCGGCCGCCGCTTCCGGTGCGACGTGCAGCACGATCGTGCCGAAAGCGGTGCCGGACATGCGGCAGTCGCTGACGCGCACCATGTCCTTCACGCCCGCCCGGGCGAGCTTCTTCGGGATCGGCAGATAGCCGGCCTCCGGCATCCCGGCGGCAGACAGCGGGCCGGCGTTCTTCAGCACCAGCGCGTCATCTTGCGTCACGTCCAGCGCCGGATCGTCGATCCGCTCGGCGAGGTCGGCGAGGCCGTCGAACACCACGCAACGCCGCTCGCCCTCGAACAGCGCCGGGGTTGCCGCGCTGCGCTTGACGATGGCGCCGCGCGGCGCGAGCGAGCCGAACAGCGCGACCAGCCCGCCATGCGGCGAGATCGGCTCGTCGGCGGCGCGGATGATGCCGCGGTCGACATAGGCCGGCTTCGAGAGCCGTTCCGACAGCGTCCGGCCGGTGACGTCCGGCGTGTCGCCGTGCAGCAGATGCCGCAGCTCCCACAGCAGCGCCGGCATCCCGCCGGCGGCGTGGAAGTCCTCCATGTAGCCGGTGCCGGTCGGCTTCAGGTCGACGAGGACAGGCGTCGTGTCGCTGAGTTCGTTGAGCCGATGCAGGGCGATGGCGATGCCACGGCGGCCGGCGATCGCGGTCAGGTGGATCAGCGCATTGGTCGAGCCGCCGAGTGCCAGCAGCACCCGCAGCGCGTTCTCGACCGAATGCGGCGTGACCAGCGCCGACGGGCGAACCGGAGTGGCCGCGAGGCGCATCGCCAGGCGGCCGGCTTCCTCGGCGGCGCGCAGCCGGTCGGCGTGCACGGCGGGGATCGCGGCGGTGCCGGGCGGCATGAAGCCGAGCGCCTCGGTCAGGCACGCCATCGTGCTCGCCGTGCCCATCACGCCGCAGGTGCCGGCGGTCTGCGCCAGCCGCGCCTCGATGCGGCCGATGCGCTCCTCGTCGACCGTGCCCGCGCGATACGCTGCCCAGTAGCGGCGGCAGTCGGTGCAGGCGGCGAGCCGCTCGCCTTCGTACGGCGTCGCCAGCATCGGCCCCGTCACCACCGCGACGCACGGAATGTCCGCCGACGCGGCGGCCATCAGCTGTGCCGGCACGGTCTTGTCGCAGCCGCTGACCAGCACGGCCGCGTCCATCGGCTGCGCGCGCAGCATGGCCTCGGTGTCGAGTGCCGCGAGGTTGCGGTAGTGCATCGAGGTCGGGAACAGCGATGGCTCGCACAGCGACACCGTGGGGAAGGGCAGGGGCAGTCCGCCGGACGCCAGCACGCCGCGCTTGATCGCCTCGATCAGCTCGGGAACCGTCCGGTGGCAGTTGTTGTATCCCGACGCGGTATCGACGATGCCGACCACCGGGCGGTCCAGCATCTCGCGGGAGTAGCCCATCGAGAGCGCGAAGGACCGGCGCAGGTAGAGTGCGAACTCGGGGTCGCCGTAATTGGCCGCGTTACGGCCAAGCCCGTGCGGTTTATCGCTCATGGGAGCCATGCTGCGCCCGCGCCATGCGCCCTTTCAAGCTGTGGTATGGTTTTACCACAGCCCGGAACCATTGACAGACCGGCCTTCGGCGGGGATATAGCGCGCCTCTCCCAAACCCGCGGAACTTTGCCATGAAGACCACGGCCTCGCTCAAGCCGGCGGACGTCAAGAAGGACTGGGTGCTGATCGACGCCGAGGGCCTCGTCCTCGGCCGGCTCGCCGCCATCGTCGCCAACCGCCTGCGCGGCAAGCACAAGCCGCAGTTCACGCCGCATGTCGACTGCGGCGACCACGTTGTCATCGTCAACGCCCGCAAGGTGCGCGTGACGGGCAACAAAATCGACCAGTCGGTGTTCTACTACCACACCGGCTATCCCGGCGGCATCAAGGGCCGCACGATCCGGCAGCGCCTGGACAGCGCGCACCCCGAGCGGGTGATCCAGAAGGCGGTGGAGCGGATGATCACACGCGGCCCGCTGCAGCGCAAACAGATGAAGCACCTGTACGTGTACGCCGGGCCCGAACATCCGCATGACGGGCAGCAGCCACGCAAGGTCGATATCGCGGCGATGAACCGCAAGAACGCACGCATCTGAGGGGGCATCCATGTCAGGCACGCAGACACGCTCCGGCACGTTCGCCGACCTCAAGGACCTCGGGATCGCTGGCAGCCAGCCGGCGCCCGGCGAGCCGGGGGCGGCGGTCAAGCGCGAGCCCAAGCGCGACGCCATGGGCCGCAGCTACGCCACGGGCCGGCGCAAGGAGTCGGTGGCGCGCGTCTGGATCAAGGCCGGCAAGGGCGAGATCATGGTCAACGGCAAGAAGGCGGCGCAATATTTCGCCCGTCCCGTGCTGCGGATGCTGATCACCCAGCCGTTCCTGGTCACCGACCGCTACAACCAGTTCGACGTCTACTGCACCGTCAACGGCGGCGGCCTGTCGGGCCAGGCCGGCGCGGTGCGTCACGGCATCAGCCGCGCGCTGACCTATTACGACCCGGAGCTGCGCGCGATCCTGAAAGTGGCAGGGTTCCTGACGCGTGATTCGCGCGTGGTCGAGCGCAAGAAGTACGGCAAGGCCAAGGCGCGGCGCAGCTTCCAGTTCAGCAAGCGGTAGTTCGCAGTCGTTAGTTGTCGACGAGGTCCAGTCGCCGCTTGATGCGATTGACCTCGTCGGTCAGCCGGTCGAGCCGCACGTGGATGTGGGCCGTCACCCCAGCATCGTGAGCTTGTCGCGCCTCAGCGCGGCGACGGAGATCTGCAAATCGCTCACCTGCATCCGCAGGTCGCGCATGTCGTCGCGGAGGGCGGACACGTCGGCGCGTATCGCCCGAAGCAGGTCCAGGACAAGGTTGAACGGTTCTTCAGCCACGCGTTGACTGTAACAGTCTGCCCGGAACAAAGCAAAAACACCCGACCGGCCCGCGTAGCGCGGCCACGATCGGTCCCAAGAACGCCGGACCCGGCGAAGTTGCGTTCTCCGGCGGCGGCCCCATGATCGGGCCAGACGGGCCACTCAGACCCGCGCTTGGGAGGAACCTATGTGCCGGCTTTTCGTCTCGCAGGACCCGGCGACCTATGAGGCCGAGACGCGGCCGATCCGGCTGCATGGGCACGTCACCTCGATCCGGCTCGAAGCGGCATTCTGGGACACGCTGGGCGAGATCGCGCGGCGCGAGGGCATGTCGGTCGCCCGCTTCGTCTCCGTGCTGCACGACGAGATCATGGCCAAGCAGGGCGACGTGCCGAACTTCGCCAGCTTCCTGCGCGTCACCTGCATGCACTGGCTGCGCGACCAGGACCTGCACGCCGAACAGGTCGCCCGCCGCACGCCGGAGATGCGCGTCGTAGCCTGATACTACCCACGGTTCGGCTGGGCCGCCTACGTTCCCGCCGGACAATGGGGGGAACGGATGCCAGTCCTGCGGGCCGGCTTGCTCGCCGCGGCCGTCGCGGCCGGTCCTGCAGCGCGCGCGCAGTTCACCGTGCCGACCGATGTCGGCAAGCCCGACGGCGCCAGCGTGTTCCTCAATCAGTGCGGCACCTGCCATTCGCTCGATCCGAACGAGCAGCGGCAGGGCCCGACGCTGAAAGGCGTGTACGGCCGCAGAGCGGGGAGCGTGGCGGGGTTCAGCTATTCGGCCGGCTTCGCCAAGGCCGATTTCACCTGGGACGAGACGCGCCTGAACGCGTGGCTGACCAACCCGCCATCGGTGATCCCCGGCGCGGTGATGCCGTACCGCCAGCCCGACGCCGAGATCCGCGAGACGATCATCGCTTACCTGAAGGAGCAGCACTGAATGGCCAAGGCGATCCACAGCATGCTGCGCGTGCTCGACGAGGCGCGCTCAATCGACTTCTACGAGCGCGCGTTCGGCATGCGCGTCGTCGACCGCTTCCGCTTCGACGGCTTCACGCTCGTCTACCTCGCCAGCGAGGAGACGCCGTTCGAACTGGAGCTGACCATCAACGAGGGCCGCACCGAGCCGTATGCGCTCGGCGACGGCTACGGGCACATCGCCTTCACGGTCGAGGACCTGGACGCCGAGCACGCCCGGTTCGCCGGCGCGGGCCTGAACCCGGCGCCGATCAAGGAGATGACGCTCGAGGGCCGCCGGCTCGCACGCTTCTTCTTCGTGCAGGATCCCGACGGCTACAAGATCGAGGTGCTGGAGCGCGCCGGCCGTTACCGCTGACACAGAACACAACAAGGGGGAAATTCCATGCGAAAGATCGACGGACGGGTGCGGGTCGGACGGCGCACGTTCCTGCAAGGAACGGCCGCGGCGGCTGCGGCCGGTGTCACGTTCTCGGCCAAGGCGGCGTGGGCGGCCGAGGCGAAGACGCTGACGCCGCACCAGATGGCCACGCTCGCGCTGATGGCGCGCGACATCTTCCCGCATGACCGGCTGGCGGACGTCTACTACGTGCGCGCCGTCACGCCGTACGACGCCAAGGCGGGCGGCGATGGGGCGTTCCACGAGATGATCGCGTTCGGCATCGAGCGCGCCGACCAGGACGCCAAGAGCCACTTCAATGCCGCCTATATCGACGTGCCGTGGGAGGAGCAGCGCGTCGTCGTGCTGCAGGGCATGGAGCAGACGCCGTTCTTCAGCAAGATCCGCGGCGACCTTGTGGTCTCGCTGTACAACCAGAAGGAGGTCTGGGCGAAGTTCGGCTACGAGGGGTCCTCCGCCGAGCACGGCGGCTACATCCATCGCGGCTTCAACGACATCGACTGGCTGCCGTCGGTCTGAGGGGGAGCACGCAATCATGGCCAGTTTCGATCTCAACGACGACAGCGTGGTCTGCATCGTCGGCTCCGGCGCGGGCGGCGGGACACTCGGCAACGAGCTCGCGCAGAAAGGCATCAAGGTCGTCATCCTGGAAGCCGGCGGCCGGCACGAGATCCAGGACTTCATCAACGACGAGTGGGGGAGCTTCGCGCAGCTGGCGTGGAAGGACATGCGCACGACGTCCGGCACGTGGCGTGTCGCGCACGACTTCCCGAACCTGCCGGCGTGGATCGTCAAGTCGGTCGGCGGATCGACGGTGCACTGGGCAGGCGCGTCGCTGCGCTTCCGCGACTACGAGTTCAAGGCGCGCAGCACGTACGGCGCGCTGCCGGGCACGTCGCTGCTGGACTGGCCGATCACGCTCGCCGAGATGGAGCCCTATTACGCCAAGGCCGAGTTCAAGATGGGCACGACGGGGACCAACGACATTCCCCGCCTGCCGGGCAACAACAACTTCAAGGTGCTCGAGGCGGGCGCCAAGAAGGTCGGCTACAAGGAAGTCCACACCGGCAACATGTCGATCAACAGCCAGCCGCGCGACGGGCGCGGCGCGTGCCAGCAGATCGGCTTCTGCTTCCAGGGCTGCAAGTCGGGCGGCAAGTGGTCGACGCTGTACACCGAGATCCCGAAGGGCGAGGCGACCGGAAACCTCGAGGTGCGTCCGAACTCGATGGCGGTGAAGATCGAGCACAACGACGCGGGGCTGGTCACCGGCGTGGTGTACCTCGACGGCCAGGGAAAGCTGCAGCGGCAGAAGGCCCGCGTCGTCGCGGTGGCTGGCAATTCGCTGGAAAGCCCGCGGCTGCTGCTCAACAGCGCGTCGGCGAAGTTCCCCGACGGGCTGGCCAACAGCTCCGGTCAGGTCGGGCGCAACTACATGCGGCACATGACGGGCAGCGTGTACGCGATCTTCGAGAAGCCGGTGCACATGTATCGCGGCACGACGATGGCGGGCATCGTGCGCGACGAGTCGATCAACGATCCCAAACGCGGCTTCGTCGGCGGCTACGAGCTGGAGACGCTGTCGCTCGGGCTGCCGTTCACGGCGGCGTTCCTCAACCCCGGCGCGTGGGGGCGCAGCTTCACCAGCGCGATGGATGACTACGCCAACATGGCGGGGATGTGGATCGTCGGCGAGGACATGCCGCGCGAGACAAACCGCGTCACCCTCGATCCGGTGGTGAAGGACGCGAACGGGATGCCGGTCGCGTCGGTGCATTTCGACGACCACGAGAACGACACCGCGATGCGCAACCACGCCTACAAGCAGGGGGCGGCGATCTACGATGCGGTGGGCGCGGTGCGGACGTTCCCGACGCCGCCGTATCCCAGCACGCACAACATGGGCACCAACCGGATGAGCGAGAAGCCGCGCGACGGCGTGGTGAACAAGTTCGGCCAGACGCACGACATCAAGAATCTGTTCATCTCCGACGGCAGCCAGTTCACCACGGGGGCCGCGTGCAACCCGACGCTGACGATCGTCGCACTGGCGATCCGTCAGGCCGACAACATGGCCGGCATGATGAGCCGCACGGAGATCTGAGGTCGAGCCGGATGTCCTGCTCCGGAAGCTCGCCAGCGAGTTTCCGGAGCAGGCAGTCCGCTCAGGGCGGCTCGCCGGTGTTACGGCCCGATGACCTTCAGCCCGCCCATGTAGGGCTGCAGGACGGGCGGTATTGCGATGGATGGCACGGCCTGCTGGTACGTCTCCATCACCGCCACGAGACCCCGGCCGACTGCAACACCCGAGCCGTTCAGCGTGTGCACGTGTGCTACCGTCTTGCCGTCGGCGGCGCGGAAGCGCGCGTTCATACGGCGGGCTTGGAAGGCGTGGCAGTTCGAGCAGCTGCTGATCTCGCGCCAAGCGCCTTGGCCAGGCAGCCAGACTTCGAGGTCGTAGGTTTTCGCCGCGGAGAAGCCCGTGTCTCCCGAGCATAAAATGACCCGGCGGAAAGTCAGGCCGAGCTTGCTTAGCACCGCTTCGGCGCAGCTTGTCATCCGTTCGTGTTCTTCAGCGCTGCGGTCGGGGTGGGTGATGGAGACGAGTTCGACCTTCCGGAACTGATGTTGCCGCAACATCCCGCGCGTATCGCGGCCCGCGGCGCCGGCTTCAGAGCGGAAGCAGTCGGTAAGTGCGGTCAGCCGCATTGGCAGCGCGGACTCGGCAAGAATCTCTCCGGCCACGAGGTTGGTTAATGGAACCTCGGCGGTCGGGATGAGCCAGCGTCCATCGGTGGTCTGGAACAGATCCTCTGCAAATTTGGGGAGTTGGCCCGTGCCGTAGGCGCTCGCGGTATTGACCAACGAGGGCGGCGAAACTTCTGAGTAGCCATGCTCGGTCGTGTGCAGATCGAGCATGAACTGTCCGAGCGCACGCTCAAGGCGCGCAAGTTTGCCTCGCAGCACGGTGAAGCGGCTTCCGGCAATCTTCGCAGCCCTGACGAAGTCCATCTCGCGGAATGCTTCGCCGAGCTCGTCATGTTGGCTTGCGGGAAAATCAAAGACGGGCCGGTCGCCGTGCACGGCGAGCACCACGTTGGCGCTCTCGTCCGCGCCGTTCGGCACGTCGTCATCTAGGACGTTCGGAAGGCCTTCCAACCTCGCCTTAAGCAAAGAATCCCACTCGTTCGCTCGGGCCTGAAACTCCTTAATGCGTTCGCCGAGCGACGCGCCTTGCTCGACATCGGCCTGCATCTTGTCTGTCGAGATACCCAGCCTTCGTCGTTTTCCGATGTTCTCCGAAAGATTCTTCAGAGTCCGCTGTGCTGCTTCCAGAGCCTGCAGGTTCTCCAGGCGATTTTCATTCAGTTGCAGAAGCTCGTCTGCTTGCGGCTCGAGACCGCGTCGCTCAAGCGCGCGGTTGAACGCGGCCGGGTCGGCGCGGATGGCGCGGATGTCGTGCATCAGGCCTCGACGGGTTTAGGCTCGATCATGCGGGCGATGAAGATCGACACCTCGTAGAGGAGGATCAGCATGACCGCGAGCGCGCACTGCGAATAGATGTCCGGCGGCGCCAGCACCGCGGCGACGACGAACATGCCGACATAGGCGTAGCGGCGCACCCGCTTCATCCCGCGCGAGGAGATGATGCCCACGCGGGCGAGCAGCGTCAGCAGCACCGGCACCTCGAACGTCAGGCCGAAGGCGAACAGCAGCTTCATCACCAGGCCGAGATACTCGTTGACGTCGATCTGCGGCTTGATCTGCAAGCCGTCGCCGCCGGTCGGGCCGAAATAATACAGAAAGAAGCTCCAGGCGACCGGGAAGACGAAGTAGTAGGCGATCGCCGCGCCCAGCAGGAACAGCACCGGGGTGGCGATCAGGAACGGCAGCATCGCGCGCTTTTCGCTACGATAGAGGCCGGGTGCGACGAACAGCCAGAGCTGCGTCGCGAACACCGGAAAGCCGGTGAACGCGGCACCGAACACCGCCACCTTGATGTAGACCAGGAATGGGCGCGTCAGGCCGATGCCGATCAGCGAGCCCTGCAGATCGGGACGCTTGGCGAGGATCTCCGCCAGCGGCGCGGCGAGGAACCCGTAGATGCGGAACTTGAACACCCAGCAGACGCCGAACATCACGACGAAGGCGATCATCGAGTACACCAGCCGGCGGCGCAGCTCGATCAGGTGATCGAGCAGCGGCATCGGCTTGTCGTTGATCGGATCTTCGATCTGCGGCGTGGCGTCCATGCGTCGGGCCGCCGGTCAGCCGCTCGCGCCGGAGGACGGCACCGGCGCAGCCGGAGCCGCTCCCGGCGGGACGAACGACGGTGCGGGCGACGGCTCCGGGTTCGCGGGCGTCGCCGGCCCCAGGTGCTGCACGACGACCGGTGCGGCGCCGGGCGCCACGTCGTCGGCAGCCGGGACGAACCAGGTCGGCAGCGATTCCGGTTCCTCGGGCGCCCCAGGGGGCGAGGCAGGCAGGTGGATCGTTTCAGACGCCACCACGGCCGATGCGGCGGGAGCGATCGGGTCGGGGTGCAGCGGGTTGCTGGCGAAGGTGTCGCGGATGCTGCGGTCCGGGTCGACGGTGCGCTCGAACTCGCCCTTGAAGTCGAAGTTGCGGATTTCGTTGATGCTCTGGCGTACCTCGTGCAGGTCCGCCTCGCGCATCATCTCGTCGACATGGGTCTGGAACTCGCCGGCCATGCGGCGGGCCTTCTTCATGGCGCCGGCCAGCGCGCGGACGGCAACCGGCATGTCCTTCGGGCCGATGAGCACGAGGGCGACGACGGCGATCAGGCCGATCTCGGACCAGGCGAAGTCGAACATCAGGCGTCCTTATACCAGCCTCGCCGCCCGCACCCGCGTCCGGCACGCATGCGTGTCTGCCGGGCTTTCGCTCGGGATGCATCCTGCGCTGTCCGTGATCGCCGGGCGGGCAACAGGCTGACGCTCACATAGACTCGCGATCGGTCCGGCGAAAGGCGGCGGGCGTTCCTCCGTTGCAGCCCGCGGGTGAACCTAGGAACCCAGTCCGCTTCTTTCAACCGGTGGTTCGGACGCAGCTTCGCCGGCAACGCTCTCGGTCTCGGCTTCGGCGGGCGGCTCGTCGGAGGCCGGCGTCTCGCCCGCCGCCAGCGCCGCACGGTCGGCGGGGCTGGGGGGCTCGACCAGCAGGTCCTCCCGCCGGGGAAGTTCGCGCAGGTCTTTCAGGCCGAACTGGGCGAGGAAGCCGGGCGTGGTGGCCCACAGGGTCGGGCGGCCGGGGCTTTCCTTGCGGCCGCGCGGGGCGATCAGGCCGGCTTCGAGCAGGCTGTCGAGCGTCTGCTGCGACAGGCTGGTGCCGCGGATCTCCTCGATCTCGGCCCGTGTGACGGGCTGGTGGTAGGCGACGATCGCCAGCGTCTCCATCGCCGCGCGCGGCAGCCGGCGCGGCACCTGCACCACCTTGCGCAGCCGCGGCGCGAGGTCCGGCGCCGTGCGGAACATCACCCCGCCGCCGGCCGCAACGACCTCGACGCCCCGCCCGGCGTAGCGGGCGGCCAGCGCGGCCAATACGGCGTCGGCGTCCGCGTCCTCCGGGAGCACCTGCGACAGGGCGCGCGCGGTCACCGGGCCGGCACTGGCGAACAGCAACGCCTCGGCCAGACGGATCGCGTCCTCGTCCGGCGGGGCCGGCGCGGGGTTGGATGCCGGCGCGCTATCCGACTCGTCGGGTTCGGTGCTGATATCGGTCACGTCGCCTTCTCCTGCGGCGGCGCGCGGCGGATGAGGATCGGGCCGAACGCGGCATCCTGCCGCAGACGAACCTCGCCGCCGCGCGCCAACTCCAGCCCCGCCAGCAGCGTGCTCGCCAGCGCCGCACGCCGCTCGGTGGGATCGCCCAGCGCACTCTCCGGCAGGAACCGCTCCAGCGTGCTCCAGTCCGGCAGGCTGCCCAGCAACTTGCCCACGCGCTCCAGCGCCTCGCGCACCGTCCAGATCGTCAGCGGACGCGGCGCATAGGCGCGTCTCGAGCCACCGCGGCGCACCGCCGTCAGATAGGCGCGCATCAGCGAGGGCTGGTCCAGCAGCAGGCGGGAGCGGTCGGTCTCGGTCAGGTCCTCCGGTGCGCCGCGGGCGAAGACGTCCTGGCCCAGCTGCGGACGCAGGCCCAGCCACGCGGCGGCCGCGCGGATCGCCTGCAGGTCGGCCAGCCGGGCGGCGAGGGTCTCCGCTGCCGTCTCGCCCTCGTCGGCGAGCTGGTGGTCCTTCGGCAGCAGCAGGCGGGACTTCAGCCAGGCGAGCCACGCCGCCATCACCAGCCAGTCGGCCGCCAGCTCGAGCCGGACGCGGCGAGCGCCCTCGATCACCGCCAGGTACTGGTCGACCAGGGCGAGGATGGAGATCTGCGCCAGGTCGAGCTTCTGGCCGCGTGCGAGGTCCAGCAGCAGGTCGAGCGGGCCCTCGAATCCCTCCAGCCGCACGACGAAGGCGTCGGTGGCGATCGGTTCGGGCGCGACTTGCGCGTCAGTCGGCATAGGGGCTGTCCAGGGGAACGCCGGCGACCCGCAGCACCACCCGGTAGGCGCTCTCGAGCACCGGCACGAGCACGTCGCGCAGCGGGTCGAAGTGCAGGCCGAACTCGCCCGCCAGCGAGGGGCCGATCAGCAGCAGCAGCACGATCAGGATGCCGTAGCGCTCCAGCGCCGCCCAGCGCAGGGCGAGCGGCCGGGGGAGCAGGCCGACGACGATCCGGCCGCCGTCCAGCGGCGGGATCGGGATCAGGTTGAACAGGCCGAGGATCAGGTTGGCCTGGATGAAATAGGCGCAGAACAGCAGGATGTAGACGGTGCCGTTGCCCTCGCCGTGGCGCAGCACGACGCCGAGCGCCAGGCCGCCCAGCAGGGCCAGCGCAAAGTTCATCAGCGGCCCGGCGCAGGCGACCAGCGCCATCATCCGCAGCGGGTTGCTGAACTTCCAGGCGCTCACCGGAACCGGCTTGGCCCAGCCGAACATGAACACCACGCGGTGCAGCGTCAGCAGCTGGGTCACCAGCAGGATGCCGGGCAGCAGGATCGTGCCGACGCGATCGATGTGGCGCAGCGGATTGAGCGACAGCCGCCCGGCCAGCTTCGCGGTGTCGTCGCCCAGGGCGAGCGCGGCGTAGCCATGCGCCGCCTCGTGCAGAGTGATGGCCAGGATCACCGGAATCGCGGCGATCGCAAGCTGGACAGCCAGATCGGTCACGCCAGCAGCCGATCCCGTTCCTCGGCCAGCGAGTCGGGGGCCAGCGAGTCCGGATCGAGCGTCTTCGCGCGGGCGGCCGCCAGCGCCGCGCCGGCCGCCAGCCGGCGCCGGGCGGCCTCGGTGATCGGCGGGACCGCCTGCAGCACCGCATTCGTGTGGTCCGCGTCGCCCGCGCAGTAGGCGGCGAGGTCGCAGCCGGCCGCCAGTGCTGCCAATGCGCGGGCAGCGGGCGGTCCGGACAGGGCGGACATGGCCAGATCGTCGCTCACCAGGACTCCATCGAAGCCGATCCGGCCGCGTATGACCGAATCGATCACCGTCGGCGAGACCGTGCCCGGCCGGTCGGGGTCGATCGCCCTATACAGGATGTGCGCCGTCATGGCCCAGGGCAGCCGGACATTCGCCCGGAACGGCACCACGTCGTCGTCGATCGGCCCGTCCACGACCGGCAGCGATTCGTGGCTGTCGACCAGCGCGCGGCCGTGGCCGGGCGCGTGCTTCATCACCGGCTGCCGGCCCGCGGCCAGCATTCCGTCGGCGAAGGCGGCGCCAAGCGCGGCCACCGCCTGCGGATCGGCGGCGAAGGCGCGGTCGCCCACCACGCCGGCATGCGCGCCGGGCACCTGCAGGTCGAGCACCGGCGCGCAGATCACGTCGAAGTCGGCGCAATCCAGCCCGATCAGCGCCCCGGTCAGCCATGCCGCCCGCAGTCCGGCCGCCGGGTCCGTGGCGTGCAGCGTGCCGATCACGCCGGCCGAGGGGTGGGCGCGCCAGTGGGGCGGGCGCAGGCGGGCGACGCGGCCGCCCTCCTGGTCGACCAGCACTACCGCACCTTGCGGCAGCTTGGTGCGCAAATCGGCGCACAGCGCGGCAAGCTGGCCCGGCGTTTCGATGTTGCGGCCGAACAGGATCACGCCGGCCGGAGGGGCCGTGAAGAACAGCGCCGCCTCGGCCGGATCGAGCGACGGCCCGGCGATGCCGACGATGGCGGCTTTCAGGGCGGGGCGGCCTTCAGGTCAGAACGCCGCGATGGAGCAGGCGAGGCCCTTGGCGCGGGCCTGCTCGCAGAAGCGCGTCGCCTCGGCGACGTCGGCGAAGCCGCCGGTGCGCACGCGGAAGAACGTCTTGCCGTCGCGCTCGAAACGGGTGACCAGCGGCCGGCGGTCGCCCAACAGTTCCGGGGCCTTGTGCGACAGGCGCGCCCATTCCTTCTGCGCGTCGTCCTCGCTGGCCACGGCGGCAAGCTGCACCTCGGTCGCGCCCGGCTGGGCAGCGGCGTGCGGGGGCATCGGGGCCGCGGGCGTTGTGCGCGGCGCGGGAGTCGCCGCGGCGGGGGCAATCGCCGGCGCCACGGATGCGGCGGGCGCGGATGCGCCCGGGGGCGCGGCGGCCGGCGCCGGTGCCGGGCTGGTCGCGGCGGGTGCCGGGGCGGGTGCCGGGGCCGCATTGGCGGTCGGCGCGGACTGGGTGGTGCGCAGCGCCGAGGGTTCCGGGGTCTCGGGCGGGGGGGCGAGCTTGTCGTCGACACCCGGGCGGCCCGTGCCGAGGACGTCCTCGTCGGCGCCGTTGACCTGCATCCCGCCCGGGTCGGTCGGCTTCACGCGGTACGGGCCGGGTTCGGCGCGGATCACCGGGATGTCGCCGCGCCGGTGGCCGGAGACGGTCCACAGGCCGAGCACCACGACCAGCGCGCCGCCCAGGCCGAGCGCGGTCAGCGCCAGGCGCTTGGTGCCGCCGTCCAGCCCCGCGCTGCGCGGCGCGCGATAGGTCGGCATGTCGAGTCGGTCGGTCGCCATCGTCTCTCCCCGTCTTTATTCCGGGAGGGAGACGCTCAGCGCATCTCCTCGACCGGTTCGACCCCCATCACCGCCAGTCCCGAGCGAATCACGGTCGCCGTGGCCGCCACCAGAGCGAGCCTCGCGAGCGTTTCGACCGGGGCGTCGGCCTGCAGGAAGCGGAGGGTCGCGTTGTCCTTCCCGCGATTCCACAGCATATGAAAGTCGCCCGCCAAGGCATAGAGGAAAAACGCGATTCGGTGCGGCTCCCTCGATTGTGCAGCGCCGTCCACCAGCCGCGGCCAGCCGGCCAGCCGGCGCATGACGGCGAGTTCGGGGTCCGCTTCCAGCGTATCGAGGGGCACCTGGGCGAGGGCGGCGTCGGTGACCTGCTCGGGCGGGAACATCTCGGCCGCCGCGCGCAGCACCGAGCGGCAGCGGGCGTGGGCGTACTGGACGTAGAAGACCGGGTTGTCGCGGGTCTGCGCCACCACGACGTCGAGGTCGAACTCCATCTGCGCGTCCGCCTTGCGCGTCAGCATGGTGAAGCGCACGGCGTCGCGGCCGACTTCCTCGAGCAGGTCGCGCAGCGTCACGAACGTGCCGGCGCGCTTGGACATGCGCATCGGCTCGCCGCCGCGCAGCAGATGCACGATCTGGCAGATCGCGGCTTCGAACGTTACGGAACGGTCGGCCGACAGCGCCTGCACGGCGGCGGCCATGCGCTTGACGTAGCCGCCGTGATCGGCGCCGAGCACGTCGATCAGCACGTCCGCGCCGCGCGCGATCTTGTCGGCGTGATAGGCGATGTCGTTGGCGAAATAGGTGTTGCTGCCGTCGGACTTGCGCAGCGGACGGTCGACGTCGTCGCCGAACGCGGTGGCGCGGAACAGCGTCTGCTCGCGCGGCTCCCAGTCGTCGGGTGTTTTGCCCTTGGGCGGGTCGAGCACGCCTTCGTAGATCATTCCGCGTTCGCGCAGATACGCGAGCGTGCGGTCGACGGCGCCGGCGTCGAGCAGCGCGCGTTCCGAGGTGAACACGTCCTGGCGGATGCCGAGCAAGGCGAGGTCGTCGCGGATCATCGCCATCATTTCGGCAACGGTCGACGCGAGCACGATCTCGAACCACAGCGAGGGGCGCGCGGCGCTGCGATCGGGCGCGGCGAGCGACGTGCCGTGGCATTCGGCGAGGCGTGCGCCGACGTCGATCAGGTAGTCGCCGCGATATTGCAGGCCGCCGGGGGCGAGCGCGTCGAACGCGTCCTCGGTGGTCGGCGAGTCGATCGCCTGCAGGTAGCGCCAGTAGGCGGCCCAGGCGAGCGACGCGACCTGCGCGCCGGCGTCGTTGACGTAGTATTCCTTGGTGACCGCGTAGCCGGCCTTGGCGAGCAGGTTGGCGATCGCGTCGCCCACCACCGCGCCGCGGCAATGGCCGACATGCATCGGGCCGGTCGGGTTGGCGGAGACGTATTCGACGTTGACCGCGACGCCCGCGCCGACGCGGCTGTCGCCGAAGGTCTCGCCGACGCGCAGGATGTGCGGCAGCAGCGCGCGGAAGGCGCTGGGGCGGAGGCGCAGGTTGACGAAGCCGGGGCCGGCGGGGTCGGCGCCGGCGATGTCGGGCACGGCGCGCAGGCGTCCGGCGAGTGAAGCGGCGATCTTCGGCGGCGGAAGGCGCGCGGCTTTGGCCACGACCAGCGCGGCGTTGGTGGCCATGTCGCCGTGGGCTTGGTCTTTGGTGGGCGTCACCTCGACCTTGGCCAGCACGTCGTCGCCGGCGTCCGGCACGACTTCGCGCAGCGCGGCGAGGACGTGGTCGCGGATGGCGGCAAACAGGTCGGGGGCAAGCAGGTCGGGGGCAAACAGGTCGGTGTTCATGGCGAGGCGGTTGTCGGGGGTCCGCGCCGCGGCGTCCAGCCCGGTGCAGACGAGCGCGCCGGTTCGGGGAGTCGCCGGGGCGGGCTGCGCGTTGCAGCGCAGGCAGCCGCGGGGAAAGCGCGGCGGCGGGATCGGCGAGCGCCCGGCGCCGATCTTGATCGGGGAGTCCGGTGGCGGGGGGCGCCGCGAGACGCGCATTTGTGCCGGCGCTTCGCCCCCGGTGGCCGGAGGTGTGGCGGCGGGTGGCGGCGCGGGGTTGACCGCTTCCGGTGTCGCGGCCGGATGCGCGTCGTCGCCACCGCGCGCTGAAGCGTCGGTCGTCGGCTCCGAAACTCCGTCATTGCGAGCGGAGCGAAGCAACCCAGGGCCGCGTGACAGACGCCTTTCACGCGGCTCTGGGTTGCTTCGTCCCGCCACGCCTTCGGCTCGCGGTCCTCGCAATGACGAGGTTGGGTTGGGTGCCGGAACCGTGGCGCGGTCCGAAGCGGCTTCCGCGACGCCAAGGCGGCGCAATGCGCGCTGCGCGCTTTTGCGTCCTGCGGATTCGGCGGCTTCGAGGTCGCTCGCGCGGGTTCGGCGGCGGTGGAGCTGGCCGCGCAGGTGGAGCGTGTGCGCGCGCACGAGTTTCGCTTCGACGGCGCGCCGCTCGACGATGAACCATCGGCCGGGATCGGCGGCGCGGCGGGCGCGCCATCGCGCCCAGCCGAGGCTGAAGAACAGTTTGGGGTCCGCGGGCGGGTCGCGCGGGGGCATGGCGGCGCGTTGGCGGCGGCGCGCGTCGGCGTACTGGCGGCGCTCGGCGAGCAGGCGCATGGCGGCACGGGTGGCGAGGCGGTGCAGCCGGCGGTCGGCGTCCGGGTCGCCCCGGCGTGCGCGGCGGTGGAGGTCACGGACGTCCGTGCAGGTCGGGCAGCGGTGGTGGTGGAGATGGTTGCCGCGGCGTTCGCACCAGGATTCGCCGCCGCGATGGCCGGTGGGCGTGCGGAACAGGCTTTTCGCGATCGGGCGGCGCTGGCAGAACGCGTCCTGGATGATCTCGACGCGGAAGATGCGCTCGCGCTCGTGCAGCGGGGCTTCCGGCTCGGGCGGCGGCGGCGGGCGCACGCGCGTGGAGCGCGCGTAGGGGACGGCGTTGGCGAGGCTTCGGTAGAGGCGTTGGAGCGAGGTCGGGAGCCAGCGAAACATCGTGTCCTCCCGATCGCTGGGGGCCAAAAACTGCGACCGAGGATAAGAAGCCTAGGAATGTATGTCAACAGGATTTTTTGGCAGATCGGGACATCCGCCTGCCGAGCGGCGATTGACGCGGGTGACGGGTCGGCGATGAACCGAGACGGGGCGGGTTGGATCATCGAGAGTGTCGGCCACGGCGGAGCCGGTCGCTGAGCCGATTTGCGGGCGGGCTCGCGCTGCGAACATTAGGCCAGTTTCACACGAACCGTATCAACACGTCATGGTCCGCCCCCGGGCTGCGCCGGAGGCGCACCCGAGGGGAGGCTCCGGCTGACCATCCACGCCTTTCTTTCGCGCGGCCGGCAAACGCGTGGATGCTCCGCCTTCGCGGAGCATGACGAAACCAAGATGAGTGCGATTGCACTTAGTGCCTGTCTCGAAACTACGTCGTAACGGACAACTTCGCCGACAGCCGCTTCGGGTGGTTAGCGGACCTCTGGCTATTCGTTGCACCGACAAAGCGGCGTGCAGTTTGTGCCCAACTTCACTTCCGCGTAACGGCTGCTCAAGCTATTCTGAAGACCCTTGGGTGGAGATTTTGCAGCATGGCGAAGCTCGTCTTCGGATTGTCCCAGTCCCTGGACGGCTACGTCGACCACCTGGAAATGCGGCCAGGCCCCGCGCTCTTTCGTCACTTCATAGAGCATGTGCGCGACCTGACCGGCAGTGTGTACGGTCGCCGCACGTACGAGGTCATGCGTTATTGGGACGAAGACGGTCCTGAGTGGAGCGCTGAGCAACGCGACTTCGCGGCGGCGTGGCGGCGCCAACCGAAGTGGGTCGTGTCGCGCTCGCTGAAGTCAGTCGGCCCCAACGCCACACTTGTCGACGACGACCTCGAGGCGGTGATACGCGGGCTGAAGGCTCAGCTCGTTGGGGAGATTGCAGTCGCCGGACCAGGCCTAGCAAGAAGCCTAACCGACCTTGGTCTTATTGATGAGTATCGACTCTACTTCCGCCCCTTCGTGCTTGGTCGCGGCACGCCATTCTTCGCCGGCCCCCGGCCGCCGCTCCGCCTTGTTGCCAGCGATCCAATTGGCGAGGACACGATCAGGTTGACGTACGTTCTGCTTAATCACGCAACTCGCCCGATGGACTGCGCCGACGCGTCAGGTCCGCTTTGGGTCGAAGCAGTCGTTCTGGAGTCATTCCGAGACGGGCTCTTAGGTTGGAAGCGCCCTAAGGCTGCGCACGATGCGAGGCACCTGATGTCGCTGACCGTGAGAAGTGCGGTTGCCGAAGACGAGCAGGAAGTGGTCGCGCTGTGGCGCGCCTGCGATCTGGTTGCATCGTACAACGACCCGGTCGCCGACTTTCGTTTCGCCAAAGCCGGTCCGTGCTCGGACGTGCTGGTCGCCGTTGACGAGGCCGGCGACGTGGCGGGCAGCGTCATGGTCGGCCATGACGGGCATCGCGGCTGGCTTTATTACGTTGCTGCCCGTCCCGCATCGCGCGGCACGGGCGTGGGCCGGCGCATGGTGCAGGCGGCAGAGGACTGGCTGCGCCAACGGGGGATCGTGAAAGTGCAGCTCCTGGTTCGAGAGACGAACGCCCAGGTGGTGAGCTTCTACGAGCACCTCGGTTTCGAGGTAGCTTCGCGGGTCGTCATGAGCAGATGGCTGGGGAAGGCGGAGTTGGACGATAGGTGCGCTTGGCCATGAAAAGCACCACCATGCCGGATAGTGATCGGCTCCGTCGCTCCGCTCAGATCGTCGATCTCGAACAGTGGTGCATGGTGGGGTGAAACGCCTCTTAGTCCGGTTCGATCGATGTTAAGCAGCAGCCAACGGCTGGCGGTGCGCGTGCACCGGCGCGAAACGCTGGGCTGGCTGGTCTTGCTTTCACTGGCGCTGCACCTGACGGTATTCCTGTCCTTGCTGATGATTCCGTCGACGCAGCCACCAACAAGTGCATCGGAACCGCTCTCGGGGGATGTTATTTTCGAGAAAGGGCCGGCAGAGGCGGCGCCGGAGCCGCCCGCCCCGACGGAGGCAACCGCCGCGCCGATTGCTCCGGCCGCACCGGTTCAGCAAGCTGAGCTACCGCCACCAACGCCGGCACCAGCACCGGACGTGCCGCCGCCCCCACCGGTTCAGCAAGCTGAGCTACCGCCACTGACGCCGGCACCCGCACCCGACGTGCCGCCGCCCCCACCGGTTCAGCAAACCGAGATACCGCCACTGACGCCGGCACCCGCGCTGGTGCCCCTGCCGCCACCCCCGCCGGTCGTGCAGGCCCACCCGCCGCCACCCCCGCCGGTCGCGCAGGCGCACCCGCCGCCGGCGCCGCCACAGCGCGCGGCCGCGCAGCCTGCGGCGGCCCGCGCCCCGGCCGCGCGGCCTGCGGCCGCCCGCGCTCCGGTCAACCCGGCGGGGGCGCCTGCGCACGCGACAGACGGGCAGGATGCCCCGAGCCGCGCGAGCGAGGCGAACAATGGTGCCGCCTGGATGGGGAAGCTGAAGCAATGGTGGGACCAGCACTCCTTCTATCCTAAGGAGGCGTCGCAGACCAATGAGGGTGGCAACGTAAGAGTCCCCATCTTTATTGCTTCCGACGGCCAGGTCACGTCGATCGACGTGGTGCAAGGCCGGGATCGAGTGTGCTCGACGCGGCGGCGGTAGCGGTGTTTCGCAACGCCCATCTGCCGCCGTTCCCGCCGGGCACGCCCGCGCAGCCGGCTGATGTCGTGGTGACGCTGCACTACCGCCCGGCGGACAGCGGCGGGTGATCCGATGCAACCCCAGGGCCTGGTGAAAACGACACCGCGCCCGACACGAGATACCGATAGTCACGGCAGGTATTTGTGCGGGCAGAATGTCGATCGTGCAGAAGCTCCTGGACATGCGTCCGGCACGGGCTAATGCTCCTGCCTGTCACCTCGCTTCAGCGGAAGGCCGGCATTGATCTAAAAAAGAGGAGGTTGCTCGATGCGGTCGTCGGTCGCTTCAGCCGCCCTTGCCGCGGCTTTTGTTCTGACGCCGGTAGCCGCCGGCTACGCCCCCGCGTTGTCCCAGGACTTCAGCATAACGAACCAACTGGAGCCGGCGAACGCGGGCCGCCGCGACTTGATGAGGCAACTGCAGGCATGGTGGGACGTGCGCGCCTACTATCCCAGACACGCGTCGCAGAACGATGAGGGTGGCACCGTCAAAGTCCACCTGGTGATCCACCCTGACGGCAGAATCTGGATGGTCGATGTGGTGGAAAGCTCGGGATCGCGCTCGCTCGACACGGCGGGCGTCTCGGCGTTCCGCGGAGGGTTCGTGCGGCCGTTCCCGGAGGGCGCGCCGGAGACCGATATGGACATTTCGCTGCACTACGTCCTGGCGCACCGGCACGATCAGCCGGTGGCTGCCGGCTACACGCAAGTGTTGTCCAAGAGCCCCTTCACCATCACGAACGATCCGGTCAGGTCGCCTATCCTTGATACAATGCTGCAAAGGACCTGCACCGGAACGGTCGTGAAGGCGGGGATAAGAAATCATCCTGAATACGGAGCGCGTTATACGGCCCAAGCAATTTTCTTTCGCAAACCTGATGGCACGCCATGGGTCAAGTTTTATGAAGGGGGCTATCCCATCCTCGCTCCGGTGACGGAAGTAGGCAAGTCGGTGCAGTGGACCGGTAGAGAAGAGCATCTTCCGTTTGCGCATTGGAGGTTTACTCAGTACACCGTATGGCCTGACGGCGATAACAATCTCCAGGGCAACATTTATGTCTTTTATGATACTAACAACGCCAGAGACAATATCAACCAAGGGGGGACAGTCGACTTTACCTGCGCAACAGAAATCGTGCCTGCGATCACCTGGAATGCTTGGTTTGTAACTCCCGGTGAAAGGCCACCTGGTGATCCACCCTGACGGCAACACCTGGACGGTCTCAGCGGAAGGCTGATATTGATCTCCAAGACGGGAGAACACTCGATGCGGTTGTCGGTCGCTTCAGCCGCCCTTGCCGCGGCTTTTGTTCTGACGCCGGTAGCCGCCGGCTACGCCCCCGCGTTGTCCCAGGACTTCAGCATAACGAACCAAATGGAGCCGGCGAACGCGGGCCGCCGCGACTTGATGAGGCAATTGCAGGCATGGTGGGACGTGCACGCCTACTATCCCAGACACGCGTCGCAGAGCGATGAGGGTGGCACTGTCAAAGTCCACCTGGTGATCCACCCTGACGGCAGAATCTGGACGGTCGATGTGGTGGAAAGCTCGGGATCGCCCTCGCTCGACACGGCGGGCGTCTCGGCGTTCCGCGGAGGGTTCGTGCGGCCGTTCCCGGCGGGCGCGCCGGAGGCCGATATGGACATTTCGCTGCACTACGTCCTGGCGCACCGGCACGATCAGCCGGTGGCTGCCGGTTACGCGCCCGTGTTGTCCAAGAGCCCCTTCACCATCACGAACGATCCGGTCAAGTCGCCTATCCTTGATACAATGCTGCAAAGGACCTGCACCGGAACGGTCGTGAAGGCGGGGATAAGAAATCATCCTGAATACGGAGAGCGTTATTCGGCCCAAGCAATTTTCTTTCGCAGGCCTGATGGCACGCATGGGTCAAGTTTTCTGAAGGGGGCTATCCCATCCTCGCTCCGGTGACAGAAGTAGGCAAGTTGGTGCAGTGGACCGGTCGAGAAGAGCATCTTGGCCGTGCGGCGGCTGCGGCGATCAGGTTTACTCAGTACACCGTATGGCCTGATGGCGATAACAATCTCAGTGGCAACATAGTTATCTCTTATCGTTACAATCCTTATATCGATCAGGGTCTCAATCATGGGGGCACAGTCGATTTTACCTGCGCAACAGAGGTCGTGCCTGCGATTACATGGAATGCTTGGTTTGTAACTCCCGGTGAAAGGCCACCTGGTGATCCACCTTGACGGCAACATCTGGACGGTCGATGTGGTGGACAGCTCGGGATCGCACTCGCTCGGGATGCCGCAATTCGTGCGCGAGCGGTTCAGCGTCGTCATGGCGCGCATGGGCCACGAGCTACGCGGCACGCCCGGCATCGGCCTTGCGGATGTGACACCCGACCGCAAAAGCATTATGGCGTCGCGCTCCTCCGGCCGGCCGGTGACACCCTGACCGCCATCACGGCGCGATGACGAGCCGACCCGCTTTGGCCTTGCGGTCATAGGGGCGGACATGAATCTCGACCGTCCGGCCAAGCGCGGTAAGCCACGCCGCGAGGCGATCGATCGTCACGCTTTCCATCCGCCCACGCAGAACCTTTGACAGCGTCGGCTGATCGATGCCGCAGAGCTGCGCGGCCTCTTGCTGCGTCAGCTCGCGCTCATTCATGGTATCGCGGATCGTCATGATCAGTGCACTTTTGACCTTCAGCTCGGCAGCCGCCGCAGGCGAAAAGCCGACATCCGCGAACACGTCGCCGCTGCCTTTGCGGTGCGCGATTTTTCGCATCTCAATCCTCCTTGTCCAGGGCGTGCGCCCGTTTCAGGCGTAGCTCGATCAGCTCGGCGTCAGGTTTCGAAATCCCAACCCCCGACGTCGACTTTTTCATAAACGCGTGCAGCACATAGACCGCCTTGCGCAGCGCCACGACATACATGACGCGGTAGGCGTTGCCG
>Ga0074045_10000683_pt1 | contig 33290 bp, 26 predicted proteins | sample BogForMeECP23OM2_FD_94442 | JGI IMG/M metagenome (GOLD analysis project Ga0074045, IMG submission 94442) | Bog forest soil microbial communities from Calvert Island, British Columbia, Canada - Bog Forest MetaG ECP23OM2 | ecosystem: Environmental > Terrestrial > Soil > Wetlands ...
GGACAGCATTATTATGAGGAACGTTATCGGCAGCGTGTAGTCCATAACTTGAGCAAAAAGGCTGCCGCCATGGGGTTCGTTCTTATGCCGGTGCAGGAAAAGACTATGGAAATGCAATCTTGACATAGCTTTGTTTCTTGAGAGAGAAGGTTGGTTTTGAGGATGGTGCTTGCTATAAGACATCGCAGCATACTACGTTGGGTTAGAAAGGTCTTGCTTTTTTAACATAGAAGTAATTGAGACCACAGGTTCTTGTAATCACATTGCTGACTACGTTAGAAAATGCGTAGAGTTCGCCTAATACCTACACCTATCGATCTACACTTTTCTGCTTCATATTGATATACTGATTTCAATGCGTCACTAGAATGGATAACCTGGTTAAAGCAATCGAAGAAGGAAGGTAAGACTTGACAACCCTCTTCTGAGTTATTGCCGTATCATCTGAAATGCCAAAATTCGAGAAACGTATCAACGAAATAAACTGTATCCTTGTGGGTCAGGCAAGAAGTATAACGAGTGCTGCGGCAGGTCAAGGATCGGTGCTGTGTGGGTCTTCGCATGTTCGATTGCAGTTAATAGACAGTACAATAAGCTAGCAGATGAAAGAAAAGCGAAAACAAATACCCAAGTCGCTGCGCGATAAAATTCTTAAGAACTTTGGATATGCCTGCTCTTTTTGCAATATCGCGTTTGTAACTCCTGAATTGCATCATGTGAAGTTTTTTTCTCTAGGCGGCTCAGATGACGAAGAAAATCTAATTCCTGTTTGCCCATCTTGCCATGCACTTTATCCGCACAAATTGCAAGATGTCTTTGACAATCGTATGTTAAACATGATCAAGGATGTGCGCTTGTCACTTATTTCACATGAGCGAGACATCGAGGATAACATAAAACATCGTAATTTTCTTAAAGCAGCATGTTTATTGCTATGTGAAGATGTCAGGGATCTCGTTCTACTCTTTGGGAGATATGCAAAATTTGTTGTTTTGGCAAACCGTGTAATGAACGGTCTGGGAACTGGTAATCCTTCTGAGTTAGTATTGAAATCGCGAGTGATTGCCTTCGCAGGTGAGATGGCTCTTTACATTGATAGGGAAAAACAATATGTTGGCATATTAGAAGAATATATTAAGAACCTCAAAGATTCTTCCGAACTCTCGCTTATATCTGCTCACGCCAAACTGATTTTGGCACGATTGTATGGTCGCACGGGACACCATAACGAAGAAAAGCGATTAATAGCTGATAGTTATCCTTCCACCGGAGACGCGCTGTCGCCGGCAGTACTCGAATGGAACTTTAGGAATCTGGCATTCCTCAATAAAAATAAGCTTTACGATAAAGTATTGGACTTATCGGAAAGCTTTCAGTCTGATTCTTCGTTGGCCATAAACGGAATTACAGTAACAAATATTATGAGCGAGATTGCTAGAGCATTATTATTCACAAACGAGAAAGAACGAGCGCAAGTCTTCTTTAAAAAAGTGCTCACTGATTCGACTGCACGATTTCATCGTCGGGGTATCTTGATTACAAGCCTTTTTTCTGCTGATACCGCAATATTATTAAAAGATTATGAAATAGCTGCCAAGTACTATTTACTTGCAAATCAATTTCCAGACATAACAAAAGCAAAAGAAAAAATGAGATTAGAGGAAATCCGACTCAAATTATTGGAAGTTATGGGAGCCGATGATCTAAATAAGATCACCAGCAAGGGGATTAAAGATTTCGTTAAGCTTTGGAAAACAGATTGAAGAGTGGGCCAACCCATAGTTGCCACTTTAAAAGGACTTAACAAGCAAGCTCCCATTTAATGCATTAAGTGCCCCTCTAACACCTCCAATCGAACCTGCTATGGGCGTAATGCGAGTTGCTCCTCAATACTCATATCAAGAGGACTTAGCAATGAGCCTCCACGCATAAACACTATCACAAGTGCTGAACGGCTATTGACATCAAGTGTCTGAATAATCTCACAAAGTAATTCCAAGGGGCGTGTGCGACAAAATCATTTAGACCACTCTTCGAAACGACAAGACTTTTTGTTAACAGTGGATTACCAAGTCTTCTTGTAATTTCGGGGCTGAAACGGTCGTGCATTGCGACAACAGGTAAAAACGGTTTAAGCTGGCTCTTAAATTCCTTAGTCTGGGTTCAGCCTTCCACCCAAGTTGACTATAATGTGGAGTTCGAGGCCACACCAAAGTAACAACTATTTGGAACTGCGTAGGCAATAGGTTGGGGTGTACGGCGGCACACTCAACTGTGTCAAGGGGTTAGAAAAACCCTTGATTAGCTCTTTTGATTAACTTCCATCTCGCGGACAATCTTCATAGTTTCAATGCTGACAGTGCAGACTCTCTTTAAAAGCTCAATAGCGTCATCTTTATAATCGGAGAACTTATATTTATAAAATTTCTCTGCAATCGTCGGGTCGCCAGGTTTTCTCTCTTTATACTGGTCAAGCACCCATTCAATAGCGCTATAGTGACCAAGTTTATATTCCCATACATCATGAGGGACTTCCAAAAGAGTCGTCTGCTCGTCTATCACTATTGTGCCGGATTCCTTGTCCGCTTTGAGTCTTAGTCTTATTTTTGATTCCTCTTCAAATAAGCCTTTCTTTCCATGCCCACGCTCTTCGAACATCACTTTTTGTTTTGCTGGTGGATTTATGTCCCTATCCTGGCGCAGTAGTGGATACAACTTCGCACGCTCATAGTTGACATGCAAATCCATCAGCTTCTTGCCCCAAGTGAGCCATTTCTGAAAGTCCGGGTAGAAAGGAAGACGTGGAAAATCCCGCTTTAGATCCAGTAGGTATTCCTCTCGATAGGCTGGGTTATGGAGCACGGCATAGGTATAGTGAAAGATGTCTTCCCTGCTGATAGTCTTGTCGTCGTACGTCTCTCTAAACTGTTTCAGACTCCAGTCGGTGATATTGTAATGACGGCTGCCATTTACATCGTATGTGTAAAGAGGAAAGCACTGACTATCCCCATTAAAGTGTAAGTCCACCAGATATTTTGACGCCATAACGTTGAAACTCTTTGAACCTTGATTTATGGCAATCAGGAGGTTCTTGCTACCCTTAAGTGGAAAAACAACCGGCATCTGGTATTGCATCTCGTTTAGTTCAGCCGCGAAATAAAGCTTTTTCTTTGTGAATGGACGGTAAAGGCAGTCCCGGACCGCCTCCTTCCGATAAGTGTATTTAATACGTCTCACCAGGTCTTTCTTCACATCACGCGTGAATTTTATTGGAGCAGAAACCAAGTCGGAGACGTTTTCTAAGGTAGCCTTACCCCTAAGGCGCGATACCTCTTTGTTGTACTCTTCAATAAAAAACTCAACCTTGTCCGTAAGGTTCGCCGCACTACGGTCATAAACCCATTCATCCCTGTTGGACACAACCCCGAGCGTATAGAGCTTGAAAAGCGCCGTTGAGCGTTTGCCCATTTTAGTCTCTTTATTAGCTACCGGAATCAGTTCCTCAAAATTAGTGTTGGCAATATTCAGCCAGTTATGATTACTGTCCGGATGGAGTTCATCAAACATGACATTCTGAATTTTGCTTGCCCGTAAATACTCCCTTTTTTCCACCGACTTCACATAGTCCCCGATGACGTTGTAATAAATCCTGCATCCCGATTCCTTCTCATTTTTGACAAGAAAGTATACTGCAACGCCAACCCGGATCGCATTGTTGAAGACGTTACCACCTTCGCGCCGCCGTCTCTCCCCGCTTGTCCGTGCATTGCCCTTCAAGTCTATGATGTAAATTTCATTGAATTCCTGGGCGACAACCTTCCGGAAGCCATCATATGAAGATGAGTCTAGAAAAGAGTTGTTCGTGACAAAGGCTACAATGCCGTTTTTATCAATTCTATCCGTCGCCCAACGAAGAAACCGCGTGTACATATCATAGAGTTTGGTTTTTTGTGCCTTGCTTTCACGGATATAGGTGTCCTTAATACGCTTGTCAATAAGCGGATATTCACGATTTTTGTTATTCTCAGTCTCGTTTTTTTGGTTTGCGTTATAAGGTGGATTACCAATGATAACGGATATTTTCTTCTTGTTCTGTCTCTTGATACGCGCAGTATTTTCCGTGCTGACGCCGAACATATGCTCCTGCTTGCCAGAGTGTATCAAACCGCCCGTATTGTCAAGCGTGTCCACAAAACAGATATTTTCAAATTCCCGATAAAACCCCATCCTCTGCTTGAAGGTAAACTCAATATTCAGGTTTGCCACGTAATACGGCAGGATACCCACCTCATTGGCGTGAATTTCCGTCTGGTACTTGTAATCGACCTTATGTGGGGGAATATATTCTATTATGTCGCATATGAATGTCCCAGTCCCCGTAGCCGGATCCAATATTTCTACGTTCTTGTCGGCAAGCCCGCGGGCAAAGTGCTTATATAGCAGGTAGTCTGTGCTTTCTACCATGAAATGCACTATCTCATTCGGTGTATAAATAACACCAAGCCGGTCAGCTGCCTTGGGGTTATACACTTTGTAAAAGTTCTCATAGACAACTTTCAGAAACTTCTGCTTTTCATGGTGGTCCGCTATTCCAGCCGCAGCGACATTGATGGCTTTGTAATAATGCTGGATTGATTCAAGGGCATTTCTACGCGCTGAACCGGTAAAAAATGTATCAATCACCTTTTCCAGTTCCTTAGCAATGTTGTTTTCACGGTGAAAATGAGACTCATCAAAAACAACATCAAATATGTCTGCCGTTAGAATATGCTGGATAATCATTTCGCGGATATCTGCAGTCGTTATGTCGGGATTAATCTCCTGCTGGCAAAGCTTAAAGAACTGGTCACGGGTTTTAATGAACTTTTGATTTCCCGTACTGGCCCCCTCAATCTTTTCACGGAGGGTCCTCACTATATCTGGAACGTCGGTCTTAAACTGCTCCAAAGCTTTATTGAACTCTTTAACTTCAGGCTGTTCAAAGCTGATAAAGGCAGTAATGATAGTGTCAAGGTCGGTGTCATTTTTCATGTTAACCCGCATGACTTCACTGCCATTCTGGTAGAGGATTGCTTCCGAGCTATCTTCAAAGAGAATATTTGTGAGTGGATAGCCTTTCCTTATCTTCTTGACAATTTCATCGTTGATATCGTCGCTTTCGTCCTTGGACTCCCAGTATCCGTAATCAAGTCGCAGGGCATTCTTTAATATCCCGTCGGGGTTGACAGCCTTGCCCTTCGTTCCTATGCAGGAAATCTCAGTCACCAGTTCAAGGTCACGCTTATGAGCATATTCGTTTAAGAGCTTGTAGAATGCACTTCTTATTGCGGTCTCGTTACGTGACCCGCCGAAACGAAGAATGCGGTCGAGATTAGAGTAATATTGATTAATTAATTGAAGAGACATTGATGATGCTGCCTCCTATCATATCTGTCATGCGAAAGTATAATATATTTCAAGCATATTTCGCTTAGAAGTGTAACTTTCATAACGACAAACTGGGGGAAGTTGCCCCCATTTAATCAGATAGCCATCCTGCTGATTGTTATTTTTGGAACTTCACATTTGAATTTATGGTCGAAAAGTGTGGGTTTTCAGGTGTTCATCGCAGAATGATGTGCTCACAGTAACTGAGAAAGGGGAGGCGCCTTCATAAGCTGAGTTCAAGCGGTAATTGTTAAGACTGATGCAAGACCGGCGAACAGTTTAATAAATGAGTAAAAAAGTTAAGCTTTCAGCAGGGGGAAGACATAGATGTAAGGGAAGAATTAAGATTTGCACAACTTCACACTTTAATCGGATAAATATCTTCTATCGATTCTTTATTCGCAGAATACTCGTCTTCAGAACAATGCAAATATTGAACAGCGGTATCCTTAGAAATTAAATTTTTCTTTTCTGCAGACCGAACCAGCCCCGCAAAGTAACCTCTTCTGCTTATTGGTACGCTTTTAATCGGAAACCAATCAACAGTATAAAATTCTCTCGCGCTCCATTCCTGCGTCTCTTCTGTATTGTCAACCGTAATAGATTCGAGATTTTCCGTTCTGTACGTGGCGTTCCATATCTGATACCGAGCCAGAAAGAAACTTACACCAAATTTTTCCATAACAGTCCGTATGCCTTCTTTCCGGTATATACTCTCAGCTATTTCCATTGGAGCCAAAAATTCAGCCGCAAAGGCGTTGGCTCTTTGCTCAACAAATTCTGATCCCCTCTCTTGGTGAATAGACCAGCCACTCTCAATATCTTTGTAATTATCTACACTGATCTTTCGCAGTTTTTGATCTGGATCCCAGAGTAAATGACCAAGTTCATGAGCTACCGTAGCTCTCTGCACCCAAACATTCTGATTCTTTCCGTCAGTGTTAACAACGATTCCACGCGATTTATTATTTGCGATGGTTGCAGCGGCTATAGACAGAGGAAGCTTACATTGGACGACAGGCAAAGATAACTTATCAATGCATAATTCCCGCAAGCTCAGGATCGGTTCATCCTGAGATAATCCAAGTTTTTTACGAGTTTCGTGTGCCAAATCGTAAGCAATTTTGAATGCTGGGTGATATGCATCACCATATTCGTCAGAAGGATCAAAGTTGATCTTCTTTTTTGTGCCTAGCAACTCTTGTAGGCGATCTTCAACGGCAATTATCCATGCCGCCTCTGTAAATGAAAGGACAGTTTTTGAACTTAATAATGTATATGTTGTCTTGTAGTCTTTTAGCCTTAATGCGAGGTCTGCATCACCCTGCAAGTCTCTTTTGAATGTAATTTTTCTCTCATCCAATCCAAGATGCTGTGCCACTAATTCTAAGATCCGTATAGGGTTTCTCTTGTGAGAATTTTCAATATCGTCAATTTGAGTTTCGTCCAGTTGTAGAGCATCTGCAATATCGTCAGTGCTTAAACCAAGAGATATTCTTCGCTCCTTGAAGGTTCTGGCCGGTTCATCTTCTGAATGGACAATAATTGCAGCACCTTCGCAAACCGCCTCCTCTAATAATTCAAACCCGAATGTATCGAAAGCTTCCCATGCAGATAGCTGTCTACCTTTTGCGCCTTCACGGAAAAGTGACAGTTCGTCTTGACTACGTACGAATAGCATATCGGATGTCTTCGCCCGTTCCGATGGAGTGTTGCCTTGGCTTTTTATCCCAAAGACCCGTTCTAACCTCTTTTCGTCATCTGTCATAGCTTTACCTTCTGTAGAACGTGTGCGGAGCTTCTGTCTCTTCGTTCCACCCAAAACTCACAACATCATAACCTAATCGGCAAAATGCCTTACAGATTTCTTCTAGCTCATCTGGAGTACGAACGGGATATCGACCTGAAGCTCCCGACACATAAATGCGATCGAGCGACTCAAACCATACCTCGCCACCGCTATATGCGACTCCGCCACCTGTTAAATTCGTATGTGTCGCTCTTTTTTTACTGAGAAATTCAACAAGGGGCGACCTCTCAAGGACAGTCGGTACAGCGGGCTTTGTTACTACCCAGATATACTTTGTCTTGCTTGCGGAATTCTCAGCATGACTTCTAGGAGGAACACCAAAGGCTATATTCTGCATTGGCGGACTGGCAAAGTTTACCACTCCATGTTCTGCGACAAGCTGTTTACACTCATCAGCATTTCTAATCACTAATTCGTTTGGTTCTCTTTCAACATACTTTGAGCGGTAGACATCCATTGAAACTCCCAACAATGTCAGTCGAGCGTGCTAAATTATCACATACAGGCAAATTAGTGTCAATCACAACAGGTTATAATTATAAATAAAAGAAATTCCCTTGTCAAACTTCATATAAATCTTTCGTACAAATCTGATTTGGCGATGTCGGGATTTCGGATGTGTCTTTGTGCTAACTAGAAACAAGCCCGCTGACTGATTCTTTCAGAAATTCACACTCTGTTCGATGGTCGAAAAGTGCGGAGTATAAGGTGAAATGTGAAGCTCCACATTTCACCTTATTATGTGGAGTTCTCCATTATGTGAAGTATTCGTCGTCAATCCTTATTAGATAAGTCCTCAGCAAGAATTTACTCCACATAATGATGCTGTGTTGCATTAGATATCCGCTTCATTATTTAAGACGACCCATGGATAAGTGGAAATTAATATCGAGATGAATCATAAGGCCCCGGCTTCTTGTGCACCTGTGTGCCTGAGAATCTACAGCACCTGATCAAAACAAAGCAACGACAAAATATGCCGATTCGAATCGCTGTGAACCTCCCCGCTATGTGAAGTAGATTCTTCGGGAATTGTTGTGGTTCCTATGCCAGCGGCGTTTACTTCACATAATGAGGAACTACACATAACAGTTGTTCATCGCAGAATGATGTGCTCACAGAACTCAGGACTCCACGCATCCTAAGAATTTGTGAGGGGTACAACCGGCAACCTTTCAGCAAACTCCACCCCCTAGTTATTACATGAAACGCTTAGACATTCCTGACGAACCCTCACCCAAGACTCACATTGCTGATCTCGTCTATCATTGTGCGAAGTGCCAATCGTGGCGCTGCATCTGCCAGTATCGTCGCATCATCAAGGATGGCCCGCATAGGGATCGTCAAATCACCTTGAAATTTACCTTCATTTCCTAACGTCTGAAGGTATATGACGGGTATTTTTTCCTCTTTGCTCCTCTTACCGCTCTGAACGGTTATACAGAAGCCCTTTGTCCCCTGCCAGAGTATTTCGCCCTTCCGGACTTCCTGCTGAACGATTACATCTCTTAGCTCCGCGGGGGACCTCCCTTCTAAAGCATGTTCGAGCATTTTGAGAGCATGCCCCTGTCTCATCATATCGACCCATCTTTTTTCCATTTCTTTCCAGAAGGTGTCATCAGTAATGTCGGTGCTGCTCATAAGAACATCCCTCAGTTCTTCTCCTGTATTCTGCGGATCACTGCTCTCCCAAAGCCACGGAAGCCTTGCAACGGAAAGCACTTGGGATAGTGACAAGCGTATGTGTTCCGGGGTCCTGACCGCACGGGGGATTGCCAGTGCCCATGCTGCCAAAGCTGCAGTGAGCCTTGCAGAAACCAATTTTTCCACGAAATCCTTCTGGCTCCCTGCAGACTTGTATCTGTATTCGAGCCAGCCAGAGCAGATTTCTGGCTTTGAAGTGAAAAACATGGCCGCCCAGATTTTATGTGTGCTGTCAAAAAATTCTTCGGGGCTAATCCATTTTTCCCGAAGGCCGGTCCTGAGGAGGATCGCAGCAAACTGAATATCTATCGACAACATTTCGAGCTGTCGTTCACTTAGGTAATCGTCAGAAGACATCGCTTTTGTTACCAGCCTGACCATTTCTTGCGCACGCTTGCGTTCTTTTTCCATCACTTCCTGAGGTTTTGTAATGAGCTGATCATTCTTCGTTTCAGGTTTTTGGGGAAGTTCCTCGGGGCGGTCAACTGTCTCAAGGCTATCACCATCATCAACCAACTTACTGGGTGGACCTACTTCCGGTTCAGCCTCTTCTTTTTCTTTCAGGCCAAACCAGCGGAACAAGAGCTGTCGGAGACTTGTCACCCTATCATCTAATTGTGTTGATATTCGATCAATCGGGAATGCCAGAGAGGGGAGGCCATACCCGTCACTGAAAACATCCCGTTCCGTATAGGGTCGCACTCCAGATGGTTTTTCCCCAGCCTCAGCGCTACCGTAATGTCCTGCCGCTGACTTTGTGGGCATATATTTGAGGTGACGATAAAAGATATCGGCGATCTCAGCCCAAGCGCCAATGTTCCATGTCTGCGACTTCACCTTTGTTCTTATTGCTTCTGCCACAGATCTGCTTCTGGCTGTGGTGTTTAACGTGTGCTCATCATCGACCCACATGAGGTTAGACAACACAACATTCCCCTCCGACATCCCCTCTAAACAAATAGTCTTGCAATCCCTCTCGATACCATAGGCGAACAATATTCCCTTTTCATTCATATGAAACTCGACAGGATTATCTTTTACAACAAGCTTTGTAATCGTTATTCCTGCATCACGGCTATATGCGACTTGTAGGATATTCTGCTCCAGACGTGCAGCAAGGATTCGAAGGCGGGAGATATTTGCTGTGTCATGTTCGGGTTCGCTATTAGCGTAAGCTGGCAGTTCCGGATCCGCATGGATGAACTCGATCTCACCAGTCAGCAATTCGTGAAACGCCTCTTGCGACATATCTCTTGAAGTCATCAGTTCTGCGTTGCCGAGATTACCAGATAATGTTAGGGCAGCGCGCGAACAGTTGGCGCTTCCAAGAAATACCTTAACCGTTTGCTCGGCGTGCAGCGCATACCATTTTGCATGAATAAAGGCTTCACGCCTGCCTGATTCCTCTTCTCCATGATGAAAATTAACTGTGTTAACTTCAACCATGGCTTTGAGCGTCTCAGCACATTCTCTATTTAGCCCACTTCTTCCCTTCTGGGCAGCAACCTTCACGGGAATGTTGAACCTTGCCGCGATGGTATGAAGGGCATCTGCATCTTTGTCAAAATAGGGGGAGCTGAGCGTGAGCGAATTAACTTTCAAATCACCAACGTCTCGCTGCATCTGATCAAGTAGACTTGGTCCTTTCCCAGCCCTCCCCAGAAGGCGCTCAGCGGGTTCCATTATGTCGGCCCAAGGGCGTGTTTTGCCATCAAAGGCTTCTTCAACCTCAGCCTGGACGTTATGTCCGAGGGGAATGAGGGAGAGGATATCGGCCAGGTACTCCCTGAATGCTGCAAAAACTCCGGTACCGTCCACGCTTGTGTCGTAACTGCACCATATCTCGCCATTTTCTCGCCACCCGCCGAATGTCAGATTACCACTCCCAACCAAGAGCGTGCCCTTTTGTTGGCTGGAAAGAAAGATTGCTTTTGGGTGGAATCGAAACCCCGGGTGCATAGCAACAGGCACAACACGAAAGCGGCTCCCGAGCGAATCAATGGCCAATGACTGTACCTGGAAACTCTCTTCAGCACACTGTGCATCAGCAAATATGGTCAGGGATGGGTGGCCGCATTTTCTGAGGGCTGGTAACACAATAGATTGGACAAAAACAAAGTCTATATTGTGGGTGAGGACGATAACATTGGTCACGTCCTTCTCCCGACTCAAGAGGCTCAAGATATCTTGTCTCACTGGGCAACTCCCAAAGAGGACAACAGTATCCTGCCATCGCCAGTCAGTAGGAATCGCCCATTCCCCGCTCGTTCAAGATACCCAACATCAGCGAAGAAGTTGAGTACATTACCCAGCCTGTCACCGCTATACCCTGCAGCAACCAGAGTTCCGGTCGGCCTCAGTATTCTCCCCTCTGGAAAGAATCTTAAAGAACACTTCTGTCCTTGTCCCAATTTTCTAAGAGATGTCTTAAGATGCGGCTCTATGACCGTTGCAATAAGAATCTCCCTCAGAATATCCCTGACAGTAAGGTCACGTTTTTCGAGAATGACAAAGGCTCGCTCCATATAATGTTTTCGATTTTCCAGTCTACCAGACGTACGCAGTCTGTTAGTTTGTTTCTGGCACGCAAGTAACAGCAACAGGGCATAAATGGCTCGAGGAGCAGGAGAGAGATCTTTTGCAACGCGCCTGTTCAGGTCACCTGTGAGAAAGGCATCTTCAGGGATGGAGCTGATAATCGTCTCTAGGAGTTTATCAAAAGGACAGTCATCAGCTGGCATTAAACCTTCGAGGATCGGCGGTTTATTCCAGTGAACCTCCCACACTGATAGGATCTGTTCTACCGTCGCCTCAGTAAGGTCTGTCAATGTACTGGTTAAGGAGCTGAGGAGTAGCTCAAGGGAGAAATGACAGCGACGACGAAGTTCATATTCGGCCCAGACGAGCTCGACATCCGCGGGTGACGCTATAGAATCTGTCACTATATTTAGGAAATGCTTTCGTATCAATTCTTCCGAAGAAAGACCTCTTTGTTCTTGCTCAAGCCCACTCAAAAACCATCGGACTGTCGAGGACAAGTTTCTATAACTTCGGTTCACTTCCGCATGATCTTGATAGGGGGCGAGAAAAGCCTCTCGCAACAATACTAACTCCTCATGGCATGCAGTCAGGCCATTTACTGAAAAATGTCGCCCTTCTAGCCTCAGGAGCTCTATCGTGAGATCTCCACCCTCCAATATGATTTTTGCCAAACCGGCAGGGGAAAGGGCCTTGCTTATTACTTCATGTACCCTTTTCCCACGTGGAGTAATTTTAACTGGGGCAGAGCTGTCAGAATAGTCCGAGCTGAGAAGGCCGAACGCTCGACATGGCATTGCATAGATGCCGTATGACCGACCCCTCTTCTTCAGATCAGTAACAGAGAGTAATTGTTCCTTAAAGAGTTGGCCTATTTCTTCATCAAAAAGATCCTTGCCTGCTACCCCGCTGGCATCCCCGGACTCACCCCATTCTTTACCCATATGAGACGCAGCAAGAATCACAAACTCCATTCTTGCAGAAACAGTCTGAAAGGCATTCTCATCGAAAGCTGCCACTCCCCCGAACTTTTGGAGTTGAGAGCGGTAGAATTCAGTGAGGAGCCACGCAAGGAGGGTAAGATATCGAGCCCTGATTGAGATCGTTGTTATCCCTGAAACCCACTGCTGCTCTAAGCGCTGATCAAGCTGACGTACCCCCAAGATGTCGAGGCCCTTGGTAGTTTCTCTTTCGCCATTGTTCCAGAATATCTGCACTTCACTTATCCCTCTTCATGTTTACTTGCTGATCTATCAGCCCAGAAAATATTCTCTGCAGTCCCAAATATTGATAGGAAGATTGAAAGTAGATGGCGATGACCTTTCTAAATAGTCATTCAGATTGCTGATTTCACTGTAGTTCGCGACCAGTCTATCTTGACAGATAAGGATACTGTCGCACACGACAATTTGATAGCTGCACTTATTAATGAGGTGCGATACAAGGAGTTAAACAAGGACTCAATCGGGTTTCGTTGCAGCCTCTGAAGGAACCCCTTGGTTAGGTTTAGAATGTGACGGAAAAAGTTTTTTCTGGACAAGGACAATTAAGGTACCTCAGCTAAGCCAAGAAGAAGTCCAACTCTTATTGACTGCATTCAAGAAGATATTGCGATCAAAACCTCAATGTATCATGATATTATAACATCATGAAGATAAACGACAAACAAAAAAGCACCTATCTCAGCAAAACTCTTTTCATGAAAGGCATGCAATGTCATAAAGCCCTCTACCTTGAGAAATATCATCCTGAACTGAAAGATGAAATGGATGCAGACACAAAAAGAAGATTAGCAGGGGGACATGAAGTCGGCGAATATGCCATGAAATTGTTTCCAGGCGGCACGGAAGTGCCTTATGAAGGTCTGGATTATACAGAACAGTTAACTATGACTCAGGATGAGATTAAGAAGAAAACGCAAACAGTTTATGAAGCAGCTTTTTCATACGACAGCATCTTTGTGAAGCTCGATATCCTGCATCATGGGGCTCAAGGCTGGGAGATTTACGAGGTGAAGGCTTCAAATGAAAACAAAGAACATTATCTTGACGACCTATCTTTACAATTTTATGTAGCAATCAATTCCGGCCTGCCAATAACAAAAGTGCATATAGTTTATCTCAACAAAAATTATATTAGAAAAGGCTCAATTGAGCCACCGAAACTCTTTGTGATCAAAGATACCACCAGCGAAGTAAAGGAAAATCAGGAAAATATTAAGAAGAATATAGAAGAGATTAAAAAGATGCTTCTTGGAGGACAACCGGAAATAGCAATAGGAGTCCAATGCAGCAAGCCTCACAAGTGCGATTTTTGGAGCCATTGCAGTAAACACCTGCCGGAAAACTCAGTTATGGATCTCTGTGGCAGTAAGAAGATCAAGTTTGAGCTTCATAACGAAGGGTATTACAGTATGGATAGCTTACCTTTGGAGCGCCTCGAACCAAGACAGAGATTTCAGGTTGAAGCCTACGTCAACAAAAAGGAGATTGTTGACATAGCAGGAATAAAATCGTTTCTCGACTCCCTTTCTTATCCATTGTGTTTTTTTGATTTTGAAACATTTCAACAGCCTATCCCTCCATTTGACGGCACCTCTCCATATCAGAAGATTCCGTTTCAGTATTCGCTTCATAAGATTAATCGAAAAGGCGACCACCCTGAACACTTTGAATTTCTTGTCGAGCCGGGAGACGACCCTAGAGAGGAAATAGCAATAAGGCTTCTCAAAGAGATACCCGATAATGCGTGCGTGCTGGCTTATCATAAATCTTTCGAAACCGAAATCATGAACAATCTGAAGAGTTGGTTTGCTCAATATGTCAATAAATTAGATAGAATTATTGCCAACATGAAAGACCTTAAAGATCCTTTTAAAAAGAAATATCTTTATCATTGGAAAATGCAGGGCTCTGCTTCACTAAAAGATATTTTGCCTGCAGTCGTTCCTTCGTTGACGTATACAGGAATGCAGATCAGTCATGGGGGCGAGGCACAGGATGCATATTTCACTATGGGTGAACTGGAAGATCCGGAGGAATTGAAGCGACTAAGAACGGCGCTTCTGGCATATTGCAAGCTTGATACATTAGCTATGGTTGAGATATTCGAACAATTGACGGAACATGTTCACTAAGCGATTTATTTTTCCTTCAAAAAACCATTTTATTTTTGAAGAGGTTCTTCACTGTCAAATCGTGGCAAATCTTTGAAAAAAGGTAGGTCAATGAATCATGCTCATTAAGCGAGCGGTTGAGATTGCGATAGATAATGTCCTTAAAGAAGGTCTAACGGATATTTTCCCGCGACCCTTTGAAGTCGATTTGTTGAAAAACACCGCATTTCGTAGGGCCATTCATTCTATTGTCTGCACTGCTTTGAACGGACGTAATTTGCAAAGCCTCGCAGTGTATCCTATCGCAAAAGTTCTTTACCCCAAGAATAATGTTTTTGATTTTCGAAGCTGTGCACTGATGCAACCATTGGACACAATAAAATATACAAGTCTTGTGATGCTGGCTGCTGAAGAAATTGAAAAGGCCAGAATTTCAAAAAATAAAAAGGTGGTTTTCAGTTATCGAGTAAAGCCTCAGAAAGGCTCTATTTTTGATCATAATGTACATCTGACCTCTTTTAGAACTGAAGCAATCAGAAGAAGCAAACTGAAAAAGGTGAAGGTTGTTGCCAAATGTGATATCGCCAATTTTTATGACCGGATCAATCTGCATCGACTAGAGTCAATTCTTCTGTCGTTAAATATAGAACGATGGATAGTAAAGCTTATTAACGAGCTATTGTTATTCTGGTCGGGTCGGAACTCTTACAGTCTTCCTGTTGGATCGAATGCAAGTAGAATTTTAGCCGAAGCGTGTCTATTGGAAGTGGATCGTTTTCTATACTCCAATAGAGTTAATTTCATTCGGTTCGTTGATGATTATCGGTTTTTTGCTCCCGATGCAAAAACTGCACACTACTGGATTACCCTTTTGATAGAGAGGCTGTCCCTTGAAGGCTTTTCATTGAATCCATCAAAAACGCTCATTGAGGAGGCTGCAGCTTTTGAAGGAAAGAAGGAAACCGCTACCAAGAAAAAAGTTAGGCAAGATGTTCCGCGCGCTTTTGTCCACGGATATGCTGGAATCGTTCCAGTAAAGTTTCGTGCAGCATCAGAAGCTGAAAAAAAGGGGCTTTCGAAAAAATCCGGGAAAAGACTGCTCAGGGCGTTAAATGCGAAGCCTATAATTGAGCCTGACGAATTTAAGGAATTATGTAAGATTATTTTGTACAACCAGCAGTGGAAGCTATTTCTTGAGTTGCCCTGCCTATTAGAAAAATTCCCCCAGTTTTTCCCATATGTAATTGATATGTTGATAAAAAATGTAGACCTCATTCCGGCAAGAATTTCCGGGGCCATAGCAGATCAACTGGCTAACGAATTAAACAAGAAAGAAAAGTTGCCGGAGTATATTGCAACTGCAATAGTACGATTGGTCGGAACCGACAAATTCTCGAAGAAAGACGCACTTATTAAATACTTCAGAGATCTGCGGCGAAACGCCGGGCCATATATTGGCCGCGCTACTATTGATGCGCTAACCGAAGTAGCAGATAGAGCCGATGTAATAGAAATACGCAACTGTTATGACAGGGCTGATTTGTGGGAAAAAAGGTCAATAATTAGATTGGTCTACTCAAAACTGACCGAGGAGGAACGGCGGCCCTGGCTTAAAAACATCAAACTTCATGTGGCTGATGATCCTTTTGCTGGTGAAATATTTGATCCCAAGAAGAGTAGAAAGGGGAAGAAGAAGAAAACTTAGGATGGCGCACTCTGCAATGGTTCAAAAACTCTGGAATTGATGAGCTAGGGCGACTATGTCGAACAGCTGACCTACCTGCTTTTCCTCTAAAGACTCCTCTTGAACAGAACGGAAAGGCAGCAATGGTCATTCCTGACAATGTGCTCTTCGAAGGCGGCGCTGGCGAGACGGTCAGACGAAAGCTTCTCCATGAATGCGACGTGCATACACTCTTGCGCCTGCCAACCGGCCTCTTTTATGCCCAGGGGGTAAAAGCAATTGTTATCTTCTTTGACAAGAAACCTGCTTCTGAGATGCCATGGACAAGGAACCTCTGAAGATACGACTTCATGACGAAGAAGTATTTCACCCGCAAGGCAAACCCCATTAGGTGAGAAGACCTGGAGGAGTTCGTGAAATGCTACAATCCGGAGAACAGACAACACCGACAGGCCACATCGTCTAAGAAAAACCTTGAGGGCCGCTGGCTGTCATATAATTACGAAGAGCTGATTAATCGCGATAAGGCTAGATTCCATTCCATATTTTCTGGTTCAAAAACCAGAGCCTCGAAGATTCAGAAAATCTTCCTGACCCAGGCGTCATCAGCCGGGAGATTGCATCGTTATTGATTCATATCGCCAATCCGCGCGACAATACAAAAAAATACAGGAGCGATAGGGGTTCATCCCTCTTGAAGGAACTTAAGACAATGATAAGAGAGAAGCAAAAGGAAGAATTGTTACAAATGTTCAGTGAAAAAGCCAGGCACAAGGAGGATCTGAAACGCTCAGTCAACGAGGAAAAGTCGCTTGTGGGTCTAGTTCAACATAAGAATTACCTTTACAGAACATACAAAGGCAAAGAATATAGAGCGCAGTTATCTCCACGGGTACTCATAAGATACGCGGGCAAGACGTACGACACACCCACAGCAGCCGCAAAGGCAATTGTACAAAGGGCCACCGTAACTGGCTAGTCGTTTTGGTACATCAAGAACATGGATGGTGAATAGGTGAAACTTTCTGATTTCTGGCGAAACCGATAATCAAGAAAGATAGGGACCAAATCGTCTCCCAAGCCACTTTAGTCACCAGATGCAATTATATATTTCTACCAGTATTCTTCAATTAGTCCACCAAATTGTGGGCGAGGGCTTTCAGGTGGACATCACATGTACAATAACAATATTCTTTTCTATTATGGCATTGCGGCAATTCCAAAGTTTCTGAATGATTGCCGATGAAGTCATACTAAATTTAGATAATCAAGGCTGTCCCCCACAGCTTTCCTCTTCTGGATTCTCGTCCTCAATGACCACGAGCGTCAGGCCGCAGTCGGAGCACTCATGGTCACCGGCGCCCACGGGGGAACCACAGGCCGGGCATTTACCTTGGTTGATCAGTTCGTTGGAAGCCTCGATCTCCGGATGCATTTCCACGAAGTATTCCTCAATGCGCTCCTGTGACCTTTCAAAGTCCTCTCGAGATACGATCAACCGGCATTTATCACCGCAACGGCTTTTATTACAGCCAGCATCGGAAGTGACCGTGCAGGGAATTCCGGCATCGATGAGAACATTGTACAGTTCACCTAACCACTTCAGGTCGCCCGCCCTCACCACGACTGAGTTTTCAATGGCCTTCGCCGTCAGCCGCTTCTTTTCCTCCTGTGCCCGTCTATGCTCTTCGTGCAAGAGGAGGAGCGCGCCGCAATCAGCACATTTCTCGAGATGAGGGAGATACTCAACTTCGCAATCAGGACATATCTTATTACGGTTCATAGTTCGGGACAGGGAAAGTAAGATTTATTTTCCGGCTCATTATACAATATTTTGCAGAGCTCGGGACTAATTAGAGGCAAGAGTATGTTTTGGCTCTTGTGAAGGGGAGGGAGTAAAAGCTAAATTTGAAATGCAAGATGCTAGACCTGACCATATTCATTTAATTTGGCTATCGTTTGGCGTTTCTTTCTAACGTGACTCTCAAGTTACGACCTTTGCTTGATTTTACGGACTTGCAGGTGGACCCCGAAGTCGACCCCAAATGAGAAATTATAATTGTATTGCGCTTCTATACCGTGACTGAAGCTGCGGCCTTTCAGGAAAGCCTCGATAAGTGGCACAGATCCTCTGTTATGCCGGTTATTTTCGGTACTCCGCAAGAGTTGCCATTTAGGAGAGCTGTTGGTTTTCAGGTGGAAGCGGTATCAACATAATCATACGGTCTGGGAGAATCCATACTGAGGTAGTCTATTTCAGCAATCTAGTGATATAATTTAGCAGTCTTAAACTTAAGTTGTACTCTGGAGATGACTTTGGGGAAATATGAGAGATAGCGACATTCGTCCTTGTTTATTGAACTGTCTTGAAAAACAATATAAGAAGGATTCCAACACTCTCATTGTGCAGGAACTAGGGCTCTGTCAAGGCTATGCGCGGGTTGATGTGGCTGTCGTTAATGGGTCATTGCACGGGTATGAAATCAAGAGCGAAAAGGATACGTTGAGAAGACTTTCCGGGCAGTTAGATGTGTACTGTAAGGTCCTGGATTATGTAACCTTAGTGGCTTCTCCTCGACATCTTTCAAGGGTCACGCACACTGCACCTGCCTGGTGGGGCCTTTGGGAGGCCGATTACAAAAAAGGGGATTTGAAAATAGTAACGGTACGCCCTGGCCTGGAAAACGATTCAGTTGACTCTGCCGCCGTAGTTCAGCTACTATGGCGGGCCGAGGCTTTAGAGATTTTAAAGACTCGTAACCTACATAGGGGGATAGTCGACAAACCTCGCCGTGTCTTATGGCATTATATTACTGAATTCTTATCCCTTAATGAGATACGCGAGGAAGTCAGAAATTGCATTAAGGCCCGTCAAAATTGGCGAGTTGTCTCGCAACAAGTGTCATGTGATGGTTAAATCCCACTCTTCTCCAGATCTCTGGTGTGCCGGGGCCGTTGGCATTCTTTGCACACTCATATATATACTTATCTCCTACGCTAAAATCTGACCCATAATATTCTTGAGTGTTTATCAAATGATTACAAATTTCGTTGAACTGCTCATAGCCGTAGCGAAATTTTTCTTTAGCTTTATACACTCGCCAGTCAGTCTCTGTTGCATAGCGCAGATTTACGGAACTTTTGACCTTACGAAAATCTAGATCAGATATTTCGGGATGTTGGATCGAATAATCTCCAAACGAAGGTAATCTTGGAATGTTCTCGTCCATCACTATCCGGCTCCATAGGAGATACTCTGCACGTGGTATTAATGTATCAGAATCCGTATTCATTTCCAGGATTTTTGGGAAATTTGACGCGGCTATGGTAAATGTTCGCCATTCGGTTACGTTGGGAAATGCCCTGATTACGCCAGCAATATATGTCACGGGGTCGAGCACCTCTTGCAGAGGGAGGTTCTGAAAGTCTATTACAATATCGCAAGATGCTGCATCAACATTGAATTCTGTTAACAAGCTATCGAACCCATCAGCCAACTGCTCAAAGTCATCGAGTTCGTCTTGGTTGATTCTGAAGCAACAACCCATTTTTTGTTTCCTGACTATTGATTTTATCGCATTCTGATAATTGTCGTCCCTGTCTAGGCCAGTCACCGGAATAATTTTCGAACTATAGTGGCGGAGTGTTTCTAAGCAATAAACTGCTGAGTGCCTGTCTCCAATTGCTTGATCATTGGATGCGACATACATTAAATCAAGAAATAATGGATCATCCCTACTCCAGGATTTCGTAATATAAGCTATTATTTTATCTAAGTGAGCTTTAAGTGTTGTTTTAGGGCTATCCGCTGAGTGATTCCATGGAACTGGGATAACGTTAAGTAGTGGTGTCAGTCTGACCTTTGCATGATTTGAGAGCTGAAAGAGCGCAGTGAACTCGGCTCTTTTACTTTGAAGAATAGGTACGTAATGTAAATGATTAAACATCTCCTCCCCACGGAAACAAATTCCTGACTTGATTGTGGCCAACAAATTCATTAAATATTGTGTAATCGTGACTTTCAAACCGAATTTTGCCTGCTACTATAGCTGGATGAATGCTGAGTTGCTTCGCAAGTTCATTTATTCCGCTTGCTGTCTTCTGAACATTAGCGCGGCTTGTTTTCCATATTCTTCGGGGGATTAACACATCGCCAGATACTAAATCAGCCTCCTTTTCCTTTGGATCGTCAAATTTTGAATCAAGATCATCAATATAAATTTCGCCATGCTCCTTAAGATGTTTGCCCACATGCACCAATTCATGAATAAGAGTAAACCAAAAACTATCAACGCGATCATATCGAAGCGTTAACCCAATGACTGGCCCCTTAGGACTCATCATGGATCCTCCATCCATAGCGGTCTTTGACAACTGTGGCTCGATAATTAAAGCAATGCCATGATTCGCCAAAAATTCCTGCGCAAGCAAAGGCCCCATGTTAGACCAGCTCAAGCGAGCTACCTCTCTCATAAATTCCTTTGTTACGCTGCCATCCTCATACTCCTCGGGGCAGCATTCTTGGGCGGCGCGAAGAAACACACGGGCCGTCCAAGCGAGTAGCGCGTATATATCCATTTCTTTTTTTGTGCGTCGACACAGGGCAACCGAAGGAAATTGCTTTCCTAAAGGTGAGAGAAACTCCTCCATCAGTTCTGCCGCATGTTTGCGTAAATTCTTAATTCCAGTTTTTATCCAGCCGCGCTTAACCATTTCGTCGAGAGGAAATCTTTCCCAGTCGAGCTGAATATCTTGGTATTGGTCAATACGTGTCTTCTTTGGCTCCTGCAACAAGACTTCAGCCGGGATATCCAAACCCGCATGCAAGGACCGAATCATTTGGATAGTGAGCGGGCGCTTCCGTGATAGAACCTCAGAGACCTTGCTCTTACTCCCGATAAAGGGCACCAAATCTCGCTGCAAAAGTCCTTGTTCTTCCATCCTAAAGAGAATTGCATCTACCGGCTCTGGCAAATCGAAATGATAATAGCCTCTTTCATAATTTTCTATAAGCACGCCAAGTAAGTCCAGACGATCTGCTTCTGATGTGCCAGGGAGCGGATCAAGGCCCATCAAGCGCTCAACCTCGGCGAGTGCTTTCCTGTATTGTGCTTCTGTGTTAATTACTTTCGCATTCATGAGTTAATGTCCTTATCTGTGACGCTTATCATATTCAGAATGGGTGCCGACCCATTGTACCAACACCTTGCCGGTGTTATATGCAACTTGTACCTCCAAACGGTAGCTATTGCCTTTAACGTTAAAAATGACCTTATGGTCAGTCAGAATGCTCGCGCTGGCATATCGTTTTTTTATGTCCTGAGGTCCACGCCATCGATTATCACTAACCTCTGCTACCCAAGTCTCAATCCAATTAAGCGCATCTGGATGCTTGATTGTGAACTGTTTCAGTTTCTCCCGGCCCAGTAAGGTCATTCAGATTATTCCATGTGTCCTTGTAAAAAAAAATTTTCATCTATATTCAATTATAATAAGTTCCCAAATTTAAGTCAACTAATAAGTTCCCAAATACGGAACTTATAATGGGGGCAATCCACGTAGAGTTAATCTACAAATAAACTTAAAGTGAGGAAGAGTTATACCAGTACTGCGCAGATTGATCGGTGTGACAGCTGGTGCGAGGAGGTGTTATGGTTAAAGCAAAAGATAACATCCAAAGAGAAAGTTACTCCGTGAGGTTAGATCCTGATCTTATCAGGGAATTAAAACATGTTGCTGTCGATGAAAAGAAGCCAATAAGCACACTGATTGAGGAAGGTATAAAATTAGTGCTTAAGAAATATAAGTAGTCGTTACTATCGTCTTTGTTATTTCCAGAGAATTGCGTTTGCAGATGTCAGGCTTTCTTTGGTAAAAACAAACCGGATTTCCACATTAAAGGGGTCATCGTCAAGAGTCATTAAAATAAGGTCAAGGCTGACTGGCGCACTGAAAATCTTGTCGCTCAGCTCAACAATCCCATGCTTAAAATCAGCCGCGTAATTGGCTTCGATTGTCACATCATAGCCATTGCTTTCCAGTTGAGCAACAAGAAGACTCCATATCGTATCGATCGTCATTTCAAATCTACGTGTGCCTTTTATGAGCATCAGACACTACTTCCTTTACGAGCATGATAACAAAATACATTGACAGCATTATGACAGCTTCAGACTGACATGATGTTGTCAGACTCCAATGTTATCCTATAGGCAAGAAGGGAAGATATATATAGGAATCGAGGAAATTTTATTAAACGCCTCATTGGAGTGGGGTTAACTTTAAGCCATCAAACGCAAGAATGGTTTTACAGAGCACAATGGAGACTTTGTAATCAAACCAGAGTTTGAAGCAACGTATTCGTTTTCTAAAAATTATGCAGTAGTGGTCTTATGGGAGACACAATACAACCAAGCAGTATTTTTTTCTATCAAAGTCAAACCTTCACAGAGCCCGGAGGTCATAAACCGATGCTGACGCCCATAGTCAAAGAAGCAATTCACCGGAAGATAGACGAGTGGGTGCAAGAGGCTTTTTTTAATGGGACTAATTTTGATGTTGATCAATTTTTTGAAACAGTATCGAGATACATGCCAAACAGAGGGGATTCCCTGAAAATTCGGGTATGTGACAGTCCCATCAAATGCCAGCTTGTCGCTCACGAGGAAGGGAAACAAGAAGTGTCCTCATTCATGGGACGGTTATGGGAATCAGCAGAAATGCGCTGTAGCGAAGTGGCATGGAGCTTTGATTGGTGCGAGACATTTCCAGTATTCAAGACAGCGGAGAAACTGAATAGATTTAACAATATTCAGAGACTTATCAATAGGCTTACGCATGAGGAGATTAGGGATCAAAATAAGAGACGCATTCATTTTGCGGATGATAATCTCTTTAGCAGGTTTGAGAAGACCGCATTCTATGATTTTATCGGTGAATATAAATTAATCATAAATCCCCATTTTTTGGCATATAAGGATTTCCTTAAGACGGGCTGTTTCCTGTCCATCTTTCTCAAAGGATGCGTAATCATTTCGAGAAGGCCAAAGGCAATACATATGGATGCCCAAGGACGCCTTCATAAAGATGGCAGCCCTGCAATAGAGTGGCATGACGGCAGTGGTTATTATTTTCTGAATGATGTCCTTGTCCCCCGTGAGATTGCTATTCAATCCGCAGAAAGCCTAGATCCAGATCTGATTCTTACCACAAATAACGCAGGAGTCAGGAGAGAAATAGTAAGAAAAATCGGAATAGAACGTATACTCAGCAAACTGGGCGGCAGGATCTTAGACTCATGGAATGGCTACGAACTTGTATCGCTAGCTATGCCTAATATGCGCATAACACCGATTTACCTGAAAATGAGGAACCCTTCAATCGGAACCTACCATGTAGAAGGAGTCCCGCCGCATATCCAAACGTGTAAGGCTGCCCTATCATGGCGGACTGGCGGCTTGAGATGGAACCCTAAACAATTAACATAGGAGGAGACAAAATGATAGTGCAAGGAGACGTATTTTTCACAAGGGCAAAAAGGCTTCCGGTGAAGGCAGAGGTTAAGCAAAAGAGCAAAAGGGGTTATATCATAGCAGAAGGTGAGGCTACAGGACATGCACATGTGGTTGATGATGATATAGAGCTATACGAAAGCGGCGGAGTTCTGTACCTGAGGACAGAAAAAGAGATTCAAGTAAAACACGAAGAGCATAAGCCTGTTATCCTCAGTAAGGGAATTTGGAAGGTTGGAATTGTGAGAGAGTATGATCCGTTCTCGGAACATGTAAGACTTATGAGAGATTGAAAAGTATCAGCTAAGAATTCTGCTTTGCCCTATTGTTGGCCTCTGAATATGGTACCAATAGAATATGAGAAGAACAAAGGAGGATAGAGCAATGATGGACCGCGAAGAGGTTCTGGATAAATTAGCACGGTACGTGTAGGGATTAAAGGAGGTTTCATGCTTTATAAGCTCGATTCGTCAGATGGCAAATTTAATCGTTTAGACCCCGTCCAGTTCAGAGACTTCTCTATTTTTGGAAATAACGAGAAGGACTTGGAAAATCTGATCGCAAACAGCATACTGGACGTGCTTTTTGAAGATTCAAGCCTGATGCCCATATTCCAGGAGCGCCAAGGGCAGGCCGTAGCAGATATTTACGCGTTGAATGATACAGGTGAGCTCATTATATTTGAGTTAAAGCTCAGTTCGGCCGGAGAGGAAGCCGTTCATCAAGTACTACACTATGCGCAAGATGCTGGTCAATGGAGTTATTCAAAACTCGAAGAAAAATATCAACGCTACACAAATACAAAAAGTGATTTAACGAAGGCGCACCAAGAAGCTTTCAATCTTGAGCATGCCTTACATTCAAAGGAGATAAATAACAGACAGCGCCTGATTGTTATAGGCAGCGCGGCAGATGACAATCTTATCAGCGCGATTGATTATTGGAAAAAACAAGGCGTTTCCATTGAGTTTTTGCCCTATCGAATATACGAAATTGGGAATGACAAGTATTTTGAATTCTTTGCTTATCCGTATGATAAGCACCAAAATCCTGGTGATGTTAAAGGGGTCCTGTTCGATACCAACAGAAGTTGGGATGAAGATGCAATCTGGTACATGATGGAAAACAGTAGGGTTGCTGCATTTGGCGATGCAAAAAGATTTGTTGAGTATGTTTATCCTGGAGACATTGTATTTTTTTCTCATAAATGGGTAGGTCTTGTAGCCGCTGGTAGGGTCAAGAATGTTGAGATCAAAGCCCCTGATAAAGAAACCTCATATCGTGATGTTGACTTTCTGACACCCATCCCTAAGAAAGGTGAAAGCATAAAGGCAATGCCTTTTGCCAAGGTATCCGAAGCCACAGGGAAAAGCTTTTTCTGGGCAAGGACAATAAAAGTTCCATATTTGTCAAGAGAGGAAGCCCTGTCTTTAGTAACCGAGCTAATAAAATACCTTGAATACAACACATAATGAACGGATAGAGCAGACTATCAGAACAAGTCTACACTGTTTATCATTGAATGGCTTCTTTTTAGCTGAGAGAGTTATTTAGCATTTCCTACTTATGTTAACGCTGTGAAGATCAACTGCCATAGTGCTAGCAGTTCAGTCCGGCATAATGAATCAGGAGCGATACAAAAAAGCTTCTCGATCTCTTCAGGTTGGGGCCCTCTGGAGCCGCGCTACCGGTGCGAGTCACCGTCTGCCCCCCCTGACAGATACCGCGGAAGTGTTGCGTCGCTAACCGCATAAATGATAATCTGGGTAAAGCGATGATAAGGTTTATTCATGCTGCCGACATTCATCTCGACAGTCCGCTCCGCGGACTTGAGAGTTACCCAGGGGCACCTGTGGAAGAGATCCGCGGCGCCACCAGGAAGGCATTTGTCAACCTCATAAATCTTGCTCTCGACGAGAACGTCTCATTTGTCCTGATTGCCGGTGACCTCTACGACGGCGACTGGAAGGATTACAACACGGGTCTCTTCCTGAAGGCCCACTTATCAAAGCTCACCTCTCACGGGATTCCCGTCTTCATAGTGAAGGGCAACCATGATGCCGAAAGCAGAATGACACGCGATCTGAGGCTGCCCGACGAAGTAAAAGTGCTGTCGACGAGCAGCCCTGAGACTGTCATTCTGGGCGATCTAGGCATCGCAATCCACGGCCAGAGCTTTGCGACTGCCGCTGTGACCAAGGACTTGGCCTCCTCATATCCTGCCGCGCGGCACGGTTTGTTCAACATCGGCATGCTGCACACCAGTCTTAACGGCAGGGAGGGTCACGAAAACTATGCGCCCTGCACGCTGGACACCCTTAAGGCAAAGGGATATGACTACTGGGCCCTCGGCCACGTTCACAAAAGAGAAGTGCCCGGCGAGAATCCATGGATAGTGTTCCCAGGGAACACACAGGGAAGGCATATCAGGGAGGCAGGTCCGAAGGGGTGCACGTTAGTGGGCGTTGAGGATGGGGCCGTTATCTCCGTGGAACATCGCGACCTTCATTGCCTCATCTGGGCCCTTTGTGAGGTCGATGCCGCTGGGGCAGCACACCCTTACGATGTCGTAGACAGGGTGAAGGAGCGGGTGGAAGAGGAATTTCTCAGGAACAACAAAGAGTTTACCGCTGTCAGGATAAATGTTCACGGCAGATGCAAGGCGCATGGCTCTCTCTCTCAGGACCCAGAGAAGTGGATCAACGAAATGCGTTCCGTAGTCACCGATGCGTGTGGCAACTCAGTGTGGTTCGAAAAAATACATTTACAGACTGGCGTCGAAGTCGACCTCGAGCAGATGGCAAAAAGAAACGACGCCCTTGGAGACCTTCTCCGTTACATGGAAGGCCTTGAAAAGGGGAACGGGCAGGAACTGCTTGGACTGATCCATGAGGAGATGTCCGAGTTGAAGGCAAAACTTCCGCTCGAACTGAGCCAGGGCATAACAGACCTCTCATTGAAAGACAAGACGTCCGCGACTCTTGATGACGTCAAACAACTGCTCATATCGCGCCTGCTATCGTCGGGGGCCGAGCAATGAAAGTTCTCTCTCTACTCCTGAAATCATACGGTCCTTTCACAGACAATATCCTCGATTTCAAGGATGGGCCGGAGGCATTTCATCTCGTTTATGGCCCGAACGAATCAGGGAAGACCACCGCCCTCAGGGCGCTCAAGGCCCTCCTTTTCGGGATCCCCGACCGCACAGCCGACGACTTCATACACGAAGGGAAAAAGCTCCGCATCGGGGCCCGCATAAAGCACTCTGACGGGACCGTCCTGACGTTCCAGAGGCGGAAGGGCCGTTCCAAAACGCTTCTCACCGAGGACGAGAGGGAGTTGAGCGACTCCCAGCTTAAGAAATTTCTCGGTGGTGTGGACGAGTCGGCGTTTAGTCTCATGTTCGGATTTGGCCACGAGGACTTGGTGCGCGGAGGCAGGGAGATTGCCTCGGGGAAGGGAGACGTCGGACAAAGCCTCTTTGTTGCCGGCTCTGGCATAAGCGGCCTCCACAAAGTCCTCCAAGAGCTTGACGGCGAGGCAGAGAAGCTTTTTAAGCAGAGAGCTCCAAGCTCGGCAATCAACCAGGCGATAAGCAAATACAAGGAAGCAAAAAAGGAAGTCTCAGAATTCTCCCTTCAGCCAAGCAAGTGGGCCGAGCATGAGGAACTACTCAGGGCCGCGGAAGGAAGAAGAGACGAAGTGAAGAAAAAACTTGATACCCTCCAGGCAACGCTCACCCGTCTCCAGCGCATTCAGCAGGCAGTGCCAGTTATCGGGGCAAGAAAAGAGGCTATGTCCAAAAAAGAGCAGCTTGGGGAAGTACTTATCCTGCCTCAGTCATTCCAGACGGAACGGCTTGACGTCCTGAAGTCCCTGGAGCAGGCCAGGGTAGATGCGGGTAGAGCACTCTCCCACATGAAAACTATAAGTGAAAAGTTAGCGGCAATAGCCATACCAGGAGAATTGCTCGGCCAAAAGACGGTCATCGACGAAACCTATGTGAGGCTTGGCAGCTACCAGAAGGAAATGAAGGATCTTCCCGGCCTCAGGGAGAGATATGTCATCTCGCGCACTGAGGCGGAAAACCTGCTCTCAGAGCTGCGTCCCGGCACTTCCTTGGGCGAGGCGGCAACACTGCGCACGGGTGCCGCCAGACGTGAGCATATCCTCTCTCTGGCCACCCAGCATAGGGGCTTGGAAGAGAGGAGGAACAGCGTTGTCGAGCAGATTGAATCTTTGCTATCAAAGATATCTTCGGATGATGGCGAACTCAAGGAGACCGGAGAGTCTGCTGACACGGTAAGGCTGAGAATGACCGTGGTCGACATCCAGAAGGAAGGGGACCTTGAGAAGGCCCTGGATAAAGCTCTCTTCGAGCTGAAGAAGGCCGAAGAGACGGCGCAAAGAGAGCTTTCCAGACTACCGCTGTGGCAAGGCACAATCGAAGAGATCGAGGTATTGCCAGTGCCTCTTCCTGAGACCATCGACAGGTACGAAGCTGCTTTTGGTCAAATAGACAAGCAGATCACTCACGGCGAATCAACGATCAAGGATAAGGCGGAAACCGTTGAACAGACAGACAGGGATATCGCAGCGCTCAATCTATCAGGCAGTGTCCCCACCGAAGCGGACCTTAAGGATGCACGACTCAGGAGAGATGAAGGATGGGCACTAGTCAAGGAGGTCTGGATCGAAAAGAGACCTGACGCGTCGAAGGTCAAAGCCTACCATCCAGAACTGCCGCTTGATGAGGCATACGAGAGAAGCGTATCTGATGCCGATATAATCGCTGACCGTCTGAGGCGTGAGTCGGACAGGGTCTCTAAGAAGGCCGTCTTGATTGCAAGCAAAGTCCACCTTTCCGAAAGCATAACAGCGCTCGAAACCAGGAAAAAAGCGAGGATTATAGAAAAAGAAGTGTTCCTCAAAGAGTGGAACAGTTTATGGAGTCCAATCGGAATCAAACCGTTGACGCCACGGGAGATGCGCTCATGGCTCCAGAGCCAGCAGAAACTGGTAAGGGATGCAGAGACCGTGAGGTCCCTTCGCAAAGAGGCGACTCGCCTTAAGGAACGTCTCACTGCTCATCGTTCCTCTCTGGGAGAATGTTTAAGCGCACTCGGTTGCGGGGTCGCTGCCGAGCAGGGGTTTTCAGGATTGATCGAAGAGACTCTGGCCGTCATCAGGAAAAACGAGGATATAGAGCAGAAGAGAGGGGAACTCCAGCGGAAACTCAAAGAGTTTGGAAAGCAATTAAACGATGCAGAAAAGAACGAGGGGAGAATACAGGCAGAAAAGGGAGAGTGGAGCGCTAGCTGGGAAGATGCAATGACGGAACTCGGCCTTGCCGCCGACACAGCCCCTTCTGAGGCAACGGCGTTCGTCACAAGGAGCCAGGACCTATTTGCGAAACTGGACAGCACTCTGGAACTTGAGAGACGCATCGCCTCAATAGAAGAAAACATGACAAATTTCCGTAGTAGCGTCAAGCAGCTGACGGAGCGCATCTCGCCTGACCTGTCTTCTGTCCCTGCCGAGCTAGCAGCATCCGAACTACACTCCCGGTTGAGCAAGGCAGTGGTTGACAATGCGACCCTCACGGGTCTCAACGACGAACTTTCCACACACGAAGGCGATCTGGACCGTGCAAGAGGCACAATATCAAAGATGGAAATGCGAGTTCAGGCCCTCCTCAGAGAGGCAAAATGTGAAAAACTTGAGCAGCTTCAGGAGGTGGAAAGAAAGTCTGAACTGGCGCAGTCCCTGAGAAACACTCTGGAGCAGTTCGAAAAACAGCTCCTGGCGTACTCGGCCGGCATGAAAATAGAAGCTTTTGTAACGGAAGCAGGGCAGGCAGATTCAGATTCCCTGCCAAATGACATAAAGGAAGCACGAGACGAAATAGAAACCCTGGAGACTGAAGTATCTCATCTGGAACAGACAATAGGCGCTGAGACCAATTTGCTTAAACAAATGGACGGGACATCCCTGGCCGCAGCCGCAGCCGAAAGGGCTCAGGATGCTGCTGCTCGGATCGAGGACCATACAGATAGATATGTAATACTGAAACTTGCATCGGCCATTCTTCGCAGTGAAATCGAGAGCTACCGCAGCCTCAACCAAGGGCCCGTTCTTGAGAGGGCAAGTCAAATTTTCTCTGTGCTGACGCTCGAATCATTCTCCCGCCTGAAGACAACGTTTGATGAAAAAGACGTGCAAATACTCGTTGGCGTGAGAAGAGGGACTGACGAGGACGACGTGAGGGTGGATGGGATGAGCGACGGGACATGCGACCAGTTATACTTAGCGCTGCGCATCGCAAGCCTCGAAAGATATCTCGATTTGAACGAACCAATGCCGTTTGTGATCGACGATGTCCTCGTGAATTTTGATGATGACAGGGCGGAAGCATGCCTAAAGGTCTTTTCGGAAATTTCGAAGAAGACGCAAATGATTTACTTTACTCATCATAAGCATATCCTCGATCTGGCTACCAAGGCAATACCCGCTGACATGCTGATGGTTCATCACCTTCACTGAACGGTGTTAGACTGCACTTAATCTACTGACGTGGACAGAGGCAACAAATCGATGGCTAGACCGGACAGCAAAGACATGTAGTAAGACTCATGGACGAGGTGTACGATTGTCTCTATCTCTAAGCAAGATATCCGCAGCATCTCGGGCAGTCATGCCCCTCTCCCGAAGTAGCTCCAACAGCATTATTTCATCAATGGTCGGAATAAGTTCAACGCGTTCCTCAGGATTTGGGAACAGAGGCACTAAATCATTTCGAGAGATATCCCTCCATTGATGAATTGTTTCGTAAATCTGTCTATCGATATCTATTAGGGCAAAGAATAGGTGTGTCCCTGTGTGCCGCGCTAATTCTGTGACCCTTAACTGCAAATCTCTTTCTCCGGTGATGCTTCCCCACAATAAGTTACCGATTCTGCGACGAAAAAGGAAGATATTGTTGTGCGCATCCCTGACAGCCAAGGCGTATACGGTTCTATCGAAGGGCCACGCAATTCTGGCAGCAATGATGTTTGGCGAGAGTGATAGAAATTGAAGCTCATGATTACCTACTGCTCCGGCAAGAAGGTAAATTAAGAAATAGTCCAAGGCGCCAGTGAGTCGGTTTTCAGGAAGGAAAAGTTTTATAACTTCATCAGGTTGGCTCACAAAAGGATAAATATCTCTATGAATAACATACTCGGGATTAAGATTTAATATAGGTGCTATTTGTCTTAACGTATCGTTACTCAAAGAGGCTCTGCCTGTCTCGAATTGTGCTATTGCTGAACGTTTTATTCCCACAACATCCGCAACGTTACCTTGAGTTAACCCCTTAGACATACGCAACGCACTAAATAGCGCTGAAAGCTCAAGCTTTGATTCATCCCGGAAAGCCATATATCTATATTAATGAAAATAGCTTACTAAGTCAATTATTTGAACTTACTTCTGTTGTGGCGAAATAACAATGTCCTAAAAAAAATGTGTTTTCCTTCTTGCAAAGGGGATTGAGGTATGTTATAATGTACTAACAGTGATAGTGATTATAACGAACATAAATCGTTATTAATAAGGAGGGAACCATGACGAGACCGGGACTTTATTTGCAGCCGAGAGACCACGCCATCCTAAATCATCAAAGATTTGGGCCAGTGCCACAGTCATCTATCTTCAATACTTTTTTTAACACAGCCAACGCCAACATTAAGACACGTTGGGGAACTATGACGCGAAGATTGAAAATGCTCGAAAATGGAGGTTTGGTCAAGCGCCTAACCAGCCCAGACTGGAAAGAGACCATATATGTGCTGACACAAGATGGAGCGCTAAAGGTTGCAGCCCGCCACGGCTACGACATCAACAACGTATTCTACAATGTCAACCCAAAAAATATTGAGCACGACCTGATTGTGTCGGCCGTAGCCCGGAAAATTAAGAAGGAAGCGACGCAGCAAAAACACTACAAGCTCGCAAACATCCAGCTTGAGTGCGCTCAACGAAGCGCAATAAAACAGCAAAAGGGGGCGTACTTTTCGGACCTCAAAGTGAACCTGATTGGCCCAACTGCTCTCAACGAATTCGACATTGAGGTGGATCGCGGCACCGTATCCAGAAGGGATATCATTGGAAAAATACTATTTTTTAGCGGTACGGTTCTCGTAGTGACAAATACAAAGCTAAGGTTGGCTCTCATTCTACGATATATGGAATTCGAAAACATAGAGGAAAAAGTCTACGTCATTACAATGGAGGAGTTCTTCAAGAATGCCCTCGTCGACTGTCAGTGGCACACCAATCGGTCAGACAACTTGGAGAAACTATCTCTCATTTGATGGCGATATGAGCATACGACCAAATATCGACCTGATCGAGTTATGCGGGACTGTGCAGAAAATTATGTGCAGAAAGCCGTCGAAGGGACATCCTGTCTCAAGACTAAATGTTATGTTCAGACAAGGCATTGACAGCTTGATCACTGTCAAAGCTCATAAGGTGCACTTTGACGACGTGCCTTTTCCAGGCCAGGGCGAGGACTTCGGGATAATCACCCGCCCTGACTCCGCAGGCTTTTATTTAGAAATGATTGAGCGATTGAACCTAAATGAACTGCATGGCCCCATGCTGAGGGGAACGGACGGCTGTACCAACCTTAATACATCGATAACACATCAAGCAAGGTCGCACTTCCAGCACTGCCGCCGCCTCAGAAGATTGCCGATTACAAGGTTAGGTACAGGGTTGACTACACGATGAGGCACGATACAGAGAACACTCTGCCGTACCCACCCATGCAGTCGCTGCACGCCAGGATTGCCAGATGATAATAACATATGATGGCGAAAAAAATGCCGAACCTAACCAAGGCTGCATTCAGCGAGTTCGCCGGCTGCATGATGGTAGTAACTTTTGGCAGGTGGTCTAATGGCTAATTTATTAACACCTCAGGAAGTGGCGGACCGGCTCAACGTGCGACTGTCAACTATTTACAAATGGACTTCTTCAAATATCATCCCACATCTCAAACTCAGCCGCCGACTTATTCGGTTCGACCCGGAGGATCTGAAGGACTGGCTCCAAAATAAAACATGTTCTAATAGTATGCCACGTTGCCCAGCACCAAGTCCGCCCCGGAAGGACAGGAAAAGGCGCGGGAGAGCTATGGCTGCTAGTGGGGCGCTAAATGGAATAATCGAGTCAGCAAAACGGGAGGTATTGGGGTGAGCAGCATGTGTTTATGGGCATGCCATGTGGTAAAATTGATTTGGTATGTTCAAGCCCTATCGGTCCTAATTTGCTGTAAACAAAAAAGGAGGTAAAAAATGGGACTGTATAGGCGTCCGGATTCAAAGCACATTTGGGCATGCGTGCAGCATCAGGGGGTGGAGAAACGCTTCTCCACCGGAACTGATGATATGCGGCTTGCCGAGAATATTTTGGCGAAGGTTAAGGTTGATCAAATTGAGCACAAGTGGTTCGACA
>Ga0074045_10000684_pt1 | contig 33277 bp, 26 predicted proteins | sample BogForMeECP23OM2_FD_94442 | JGI IMG/M metagenome (GOLD analysis project Ga0074045, IMG submission 94442) | Bog forest soil microbial communities from Calvert Island, British Columbia, Canada - Bog Forest MetaG ECP23OM2 | ecosystem: Environmental > Terrestrial > Soil > Wetlands ...
AGGGGCCGATCATGGCCAAGGTGCCCAAGGTGCTTAAGCCGCCCGCGGGCGAGGTTTATGTCTCCATCGAGGCGCCCAAGGGCGAGCTCGGTTATTACATCGTCAGCGACGGCTCGACGCTGCCCTATCGCGTGCGCGTGCGGCCGCCCTCGTTCGTGAATCTCCAGGCGCTCGACAAGATGTCGCGGGGCGCTCTGGTTGCCGATCTGGTGGCGATCATCGGTACCATTGATATTGTCCTCGGGGAGGTTGACCGCTAGGCCCCGGGCTTCCAGCGCAGGCGCTCCGATGAAAAAGCTGCTCAGAACCATCTTTCTCGTGGACCTGCTCGAAGGTCTTTGGGTCACCTTCCGCAACCAGCACCCCAAGCAAATCGTGACCGAGCAGTATCCGTCCGCGCGCCCCAAGGTGGCCGAACGTTATCGCGGCGCGCCCCGGCTCAACATCAACCCCGAAAACGGCGAGACCCTCTGCATCTCCTGCGACCTGTGTGCTCTGGCCTGTCCCGAGAACCTGATCGTCGTGGGCTGGGAGCGAAACCCGGAAACCAAGCGTAAGGATCTGGTGACCTTCACCTACGACACTTCGCGCTGCATGTTCTGCGGCTTGTGCGAGGACGCCTGCCCGGTGGACTGTCTGGAGTTGACACAGGATTTCGAATTGGCGAACTACTCGCGGGAGGGCGCCATCTGGGATCGGCAGATGCTGGAGGAAGGCCCCAAGCCGGTCCAATACAAATACTAGGCGCGTGCTCTCTTTAGTTCGCATTGGAGACTCAGGCCGGTTGGAAACTCCGGCTCCGTTTGGTGGATTTGCCGCCCATGCTGGACACAATTCTCTTTTACTCGTTCGCGCTGCTCACCCTCGCCGGCGCCATTCTGACCATCTCGCTGCGCAACGCGGTGTACTGCGCTATCGCGCTCGTCACCTCGCTGGCCGGCGTCGCCGGCCTGTTCCTGCTGCTGAAGGCCGAGTTCCTGTTCGCCGTGCAGATCATTCTCTACATCGGCGGCATCACGGTGCTGTTCCTGTTCGTCATCATGCTCGTGAACCTCGACCAGACGGCGCACCAGCCTCGCTACCACCGCCACTGGCTCATCCCGCTGCTCGCCGCCGCGGGCACGGGCGCGCTGTTCGTCGCATTTCTGACCAAGGGCCGCGGCCTGCTGGCTTTGCCCGCGCCCGGTTCCGGTGCAACGGCCGGCAACGTCGAACAGCTCGCCGACATGCTGTTCCGCGACTACCTGGTGCCGTTTGAAGTGGCTTCGCTGCTGCTTTTGGTGGCCATCGTCGGCAGCGTCATCATGGCCAAGAAGAAGGTCTGACTTTCGCGCCGGAGGAGATGAACATGTTGCACCCCATCACCACCAGCCACTACCTGGTTCTCAGCGTCGCTCTACTGCTCATCGGCACGCTCGGCATTCTGCTGCGCCGCAACGTCGTTATCATCATGATGTCGATTGAACTGATTTTGAACGCCGTCAACATCAATCTCGTCGCCTTCGGCAACCATCTGAAGACGCTCAACGGCCAGATCTTCGCCATCTTCGTCATCACCGTGGCCGTGGCCGAAGCCGCCGTCGGCCTCGGCATCCTCATCGCGCTGTTCCGCAACAAGGAAACAGTGTTGGTCGACGAAATCGACCTCCTGAAATGGTAAGCCCCCAAGGGAAGAAGGGACGATGAACTTTCTCGACCTCATCTGGCTGATCCCGTTCGTGCCGCTGCTGGGCGCGGCGCTGATGCTCTTTTTCGGGCGCCGCCTGCCCCAGGCCGCCATCAGCCTTATTTGCCCCGGCGCGGTCGGCGTCTCCTTCCTGCTCTCGCTCGGCGCGGTCATCCAACTCGCCGGCCTGCCTGAAAAACTCCACCAGGTCACTCTCTTCCCCTGGCTGCCACTGATGAAGGTGGATTTCGCCTACCTGCTCGATCCGCTCAGCTCCGTGATGATCCTCGTCGTCACCGGCGTCGGCTTTCTGATCCACGTCTATTCCATCGGCTACATGGGCCACGAGGGCGGTTACTACCGCTTCTTCGGCTACATGAACCTCTTTGTCTTTTTCATGCTGACCCTCGTCCTGGCCAACAACTATCCGCTGCTGTTCGTCGGCTGGGAGGGCGTCGGCCTGTGCAGCTACCTGCTGATCGGTTTCTACTTCAAGAAAAAGTCCGCCAGCGACGCCGCCAACAAGGCGTTCATCGTCAACCGCATCGGCGACGCCGGCTTCATCCTGGGGATGTTTTTCCTGTATCAGATCACCGATTCGCTCAAGTTCACCGACGTCAATGAGGCGCTGCGCTCGGCCCGTTTCGGCGTGGAATCGCACTTCGGCCTGCTCAGCCTCACCGCCCTGCTGCTCTTCATCGGCGCCACTGGCAAATCGGCGCAGATTCCTTTATACGTCTGGCTGCCCGACGCCATGGAAGGCCCCACGCCCGTGTCCGCCCTCATCCACGCCGCGACCATGGTGACCGCCGGCGTTTACATGGTGGCGCGTTCGAACGTGCTCTACCAGTTGACGCCCGAGACCTCATTCCTCATCGCCGGCGTCGGAGCTGCGACGGCCATCTTCGCGGCCTCGATCGGCCTGGTACAAAACGACATCAAGCGCGTGCTCGCCTACTCAACCATCAGCCAGCTCGGCTACATGTTCGTCGCCGCCGGCGTGGGCGCCTACTGGGTGGCCATCTTCCATCTCTACACCCATGCCTTCTTCAAGGCCCTGCTGTTCCTCGGCGCCGGCAGCGTCATCCACGCCATGAGCGGCGAGCAGGACATGCGCCGCATGGGCGGCCTGAAGGACAAAATCCCGACCACCTTCGCGACCATGTTCATCGCCTCGCTGGCCATCGCCGGCATCCCCGGCCTGGCCGGCTTCTTCTCCAAGGACGAGATCATCTGGCAGACCTGGAGCTCGCCCCTCGGCTCGCATTTCCTCACCGTCGTCGGCCTGATCACCGCCGCCATGACCGCGTTTTACATGTGGCGCCTCATGTTCCTGACCTTCTACGGCGAGCCCCGCATGGACGAGCACACGCGCCATCACGTTCACGAATCGCCGCGCACAATGACCGTCCCGCTGATGGTGCTCGCCGCCGGCAGCGCCCTCGCCGGCTGGCTCGGCGTGCCCAAGCTCTTCGGCCTGCCCGCTTTCTTCCAGGGTTTTGAACACTGGCTCGAACCCGTCTTTGAACCCGTGGCCGCCACGGCGCGCGCGGGCCCCGAAACCGCCGGCCACGCCGCCGAAATGTTCTTGATGGGCGTCTCCATCGTCCTCGCCGTGGGCGGCATCTGGCTTGCCTACCACGTTTATTGCAGGCTCCGCGCCGGCGAGCGCCCCAGCGGCGGCGTCCTCTATCCCGTCCTCTATAACAAGTGGTACGTCGACGAGCTGTACAATCTGCTCTTCGTCCGCGGCCTCTCGCTCGGCGGCGGCGAGGCCTGTGCGCGCTTCGACGCGGACGTCGTCGACGGCGGCGTCAACGGCGCCGCCTGGACCACCCGCCTCGTCTCGACTCTCTCCATGTGGTGGGACACCTGGATCGTCGACGGCCTGGTCAATCTCGGTGCCTTCACCGTGCGCGCGCTTTCATTCCCCATCCGCTTTCTGCAGTCCGGCTTCCTGCAAAGCTACGCCCTGATCTTCGTCCTCGGCGTCATTCTGATTTTCGGCTACTACTGGGTGCGGTAAACCATGCAGTCGCACATACTCTCTCTGGTCCTCTTCACCCCGCTGGCCGGGCTGCTGGTGCTGCTGTTCATCCCCGGCGAGAACAAGTTCCTCATCCGGCTGTGGGCCAACATCGTCGCCGCCGCGGGCTTCCTGGTCTCGCTCCCGCTGGTCTTCGGCTTCGATCGCTTCAAGGATGGCTATCAGTTCCTTGAGCGCGCCGACTGGATCCCCTCGCTCGGCGTGCAGTACCTGGTCGGCATCGACGGTATTTCACTGCTGATGGTCATGCTGACCACCGTCATGGGCTTCGTCGCCATCTTCAGTTCCTGGACTTCGATCAACGATCGCGTCAAGTCGTACTACGCCATGTTCCTGCTGCAGCAGGTCGGCATGATCGGCGTCTTCATCTCCCTCGATTTCCTGCTCTTCTACGTCTTTTGGGAACTCGTGCTCGTGCCGATGTACTTCATCATCGGCATCTGGGGCGGCCAGCGGAGGCTCTATGCCGCGATCAAATTCTTCCTCTATACCCTCGCCGGCGGCGTCCTCATGCTGCTCGGCATCCTGACGCTCTATTTCCAATACGCGCAGCGTTTCGGCCATTACACCTTCGAAATCTCCGAGCTGATGAAGCTCAGCCTGCCCCTGGGCCTGCAGCAGTGGGTCTTCTGGGCCTTCTTCATCGGCTTCGCCATCAAGGTGCCGATGTTCCCCTTCCACACCTGGCTGCCCGATGCGCACACCGAGGCCCCCACCGCCGGCTCGGTCATCCTCGCGGCCGTCCTGCTGAAGATGGGAACTTACGGCTTCATCCGTTTCTCGCTGCCGCTGCTGCCCAAGGCATCCTCGGATAAAACCATCGTCACCATCCTCGCCGTCCTCTCGCTCATCGGCATCCTCTACGGCGCGCTGGTCAGCCTGGTGCAAAAGGACTGGAAGAGACTGGTAGCCTACTCCTCGGTCAGCCATCTCGGCTTCTGCACGCTCGGCATCTTTGCGCTGAACCAGAGCGGCCTTAGCGGCTCCATCATCCAGCAGCTCAACCACGGCATCTCCACCGGCATGCTCTTCCTGATCGTGGGCGTCATCTACGAGCGCCGCCACACCCGCGAAATCTCCCAATTCGGCGGCCTCGCCAGCGTCATGCCCAACTACGCCATCGTCTTCGCCATCGCCATGCTCTCCAGCGCCGGCCTGCCGCTGTTGAACGGATTCGTCGGCGAATTCACCATCCTCCAGGGCGCTTTCGAGGCCAACAGAATCTGGGCCGCCTTCGGCGTCGTCGGCATCGTTTTTGGCGCGGCCTATCTGCTGTGGCTCTACCAGCGCACTATGCTCGGCGAAGTCACAAATGAAAACAACCGCGGCCTCCCCGATCTCACCTGGCGCGAATGGGCCGTCTTCGTCCCGCTGCTCCTGTGGGCCGTGACCATCGGCCTCTACCCCAAGCCCTATTTCGACGTCCTCGACAAGCCCGTCGCCGAGATCGTCCACCGCGTCCACCAGTCGGCCAATACGCCGCTGGCCAGCAACAGGGGACAGTCGAATCTGTCCCTTGTGGACAGATCTGACTGTCCCCCTCTCGTCGACAGACCGGGCTGTCCCCCAAGCCGGGCAGGCTCCCCCCCTCCGGTTCCTTCGCAATCCGCTGCTCTGAACACTCCCGCCGCGGAGGCTCGCGTCCGATGAGCGCCTATTACACCGCCACCGACCATTTCGTCCTCCTGCCCGCCATCCTGCTCGCGCTGTTCGGCTGCGCCACGCTGCTCTTCGATTTCTGGATCTTTCCCGAGCCACGCCAGCGCCGGCATCTGATCTGGTTCCTTTTGGCCGGCGAAGCCTTCGCCGGCGTCGCGCTGGCGCGCCAGACCCTCGAGCTCATGGCCCCGAAGTTGAAACCTTTGGAGGCGCTGCTCGGCCTGATGCAGGGGACCCTTCCCGTGCAGCCGGCCGGCGAGCTTTCGGCCTTCCACGGCGCCCTCGTCGTCGACGGCTTCTCGCTCTTCTTCAACTGGATCTTTCTCGCCGCCACCGTCCTGGTCGCGCTCTTCTCCTACCGCTACTTCGAGCTGCGCGACGAGCACCACGGCGAATACTACGGCCTGCTGATGCTGGCCCAGACCGGCATGTACTTTCTCGCCACCGGCAACGAGCTGATCACGCTTTTCATCGGCCTCGAAACCATGGCCGTGAGCTTCTACATCCTGGTCGGCTTCCTGCGCCGCGACCAGCGCTCCAATGAGGCTGCGCTGAAATACCTCCTCCTCGGCGGCTTCTCCAGCGGCTTTCTGGTCTACGGATTCTCCGTCCTCTACGGCATCTCCGGCTCCACCATGCTGCGCGACATCGGCGATGCCGTCGCCGGCCGCGATCCCTTCGACCCGCTGCTGTTCCTGGCCGTCGCCACGATCCTCGTCGGCCTGTTCTTCAAGATCTCCGCCGCGCCCTTCCACATGTGGGCCCCCGACGCGTACGAGGGCGCGCCCACCACCGTCGCCGCCTATCTCGCCGTCGGCTCCAAGGCCGCCTCGTTCGCTTTGATCCTGCGTCTGCTCATGGGCCCGCTCGCCACCGCCCGCGCCGCCTGGGAGCCCCTGCTCATCGGCGCCGCGGTCCTCTCCATGACCATCGGCAATCTCGCCGCCCTCACCCAGACCAACACCAAGCGCCTGCTCGCCTACTCCTCCATCAACCATGCCGGCTACATCCTGCTCGGCATCATCGCCGGCAACGCCATGGGCATTCAGGGCGTGCTCATTTACCTTCTCGTTTACGCCTTCATGAACCTCGGCGCCTTCCTCGTCCTCACCTCCCTGGCCAGCCAGGGCATCGCCGGCGACGATATCAACGACCTGAACGGCCTGATGCGCCGCAGTCCCGCCCACGCGCTATGGATGCTCGTCTTCCTGCTCTCGCTGGCCGGCATCCCGCCCACCGCCGGCTTCCTTGGCAAGTACCTGATCTTCCTCGCCCTGCTCCAGACCGGCCATCCCATTCTGGCCGTCATCGCCGCCCTCTATGTCGCCGTCGCCATCTACTATTACTTCCGCCTGGTGCGCGCCATGTTCACCTCGACCTACGAAAGTGAAGCCCCGGTCTCCTCCAGCCTCGGTATGAAAGTGGCCCTTGGCGTCACCGGCGTGCTCACACTCGTCATCGGCGTCTATCCCGAACCCTGGGTCCGCCTCGCCCAGTGGAGCTTCAACCGCTGAGATTCCGCCCCATGCAAGCCATTCTTTCCAATCCCTGGTTCCTCCCCCTGACGCTGACCCTCGTCATCATCGCCGTGCTCCCCCTCGCCGTCGCCTACACCGTGCTGCTCGAACGCAAGGTCCTGGCCGACATGCAGGTCCGCCTCGGCCCCATGCGCGTTGGTCCCCACGGCTCCCTTCAGACCCTCGCCGACGCCGTCAAGCTCCTGCTCAAGGAAGACACCATCCCCTCCGCCTCCAGCCATCTTCTTTTCCGCTTTGCCCCCGTCATCTCCTTCTTCACCGCCGCCACCTGCCTGGCCGTCATCCCCTACTCGGGCTCGCTCTACGTCATCGACGCCAACGTCGGCCTGCTTCTCATCACCGCGCTTTCCTCCATCGGCGTCCTCGGCATCATCCTCGGCGGCTGGTCTTCCAACAGCCACTACTCCCTCCTCGGCGGCCTGCGCGGTGCCGCCCAGCTCGTCTCCTATGAGGTCGCCCTCGCCCTGGCCCTCGTCTCCGGCGTCATGGCCGCCGGCACCCTTTCCCTCACCGGAATCGTCAACGCCCAGCTCCACCGTCACGTCTGGTTCGTCTTCGACAACTTCGGCCTGATGATCGTGCCCTTCATGATTTACTTCATCAGCTCCGTCGCCGAAACCAACCGCGCTCCCTTCGACCTTCCCGAGGCCGAGTCCGAACTCGTCGCCGGCTACTCCACCGAGTACAGCGGCTTCCGCTATGCCATCTATTTCCTCGCCGAGTACACCGCCATGTTCGTCGTCGGCTCCGTCGCCATCACCGTCTTCTGGGGCGGCTGGCTGCGCCCCTTCCCGGGCGTCGCCTGGCTCGCCGTTCCGCTCGACTACGGCAGCCCGCTGCTGGTCTTTGGCGCCCTCGGCGCCATGTGCCTGTATCTCGTCAAGAGACAGCCCATCCGGGGTTACGCCATCGCCATGGTCTGCCTAGGCGTCTCTTTCTTCGCCCTGGCCGCCCTGTACCTGATCCCGGCCGTCAACGTCCCCTCCGCCCCCGTCTTCTGGTTCCTGCTCAAGCTCTTCGTCGTCCTCTACGTCATGATCTGGCTGCGCGGCACCTTCCCCCGCTACCGCTACGACCAGCTCATGAATATCGGCTGGAAAGTCATGATCCCCGCTGCCCTCGGCGCCCTCTTCCTCAACGCCTTGGTCGGCATGCTCCACGGCTGAGCGTACCCCTTTCGCCCCGCCTTTCGTCCTATATCGCGTGCGCCCGGTCGTCCCATTGACCAAATAATGTAGATCGGCTACTATGACGGCAGACTGGGCTTTTGTGCCTGCCTAACGGAGGAGTCTCATGAATCGTTCGCGAACTGGCTATCGCTCGATAGTTTTGAGAGGCCTGCATGTGCTGCTTGGCTCAGCCATGCTCCTTTTTGTCCTGCAAACCCAGGCGCTGGCCCAATCCCTGTCCACGCGCCATGTGCGTCAGGAAGTATTCAGCGGCGAGGCGCAGTTCCAGAACCGGCTGCCCGCAACTCAGTCCTTGAGCCTGAACATCGCTCTTCCGCTGCGCAATGAGGCCCAGTTGGACACTCTGTTGCAGCAGCTCTACGATCCCCAAAGTCCCTCGTTCCATCAGTTTCTCAGCGTGGAGGAGTTCACTGACCGCTTTGGTCCCACCGCCGACGACTACGCTGCGGTCATCAGTTACGCCCAGAAAAACGGCCTGACGGTGACCGGCACTTTCCCCAATCGTCTGGTAGTGAATGTGGCCGGGTCGGTGGCGAGCGTGGAGAAGGCCTTCCATGTGAGCATGGGCTCCTATCAGCACCCCTACGAACCGCGCTCCTTCTACTCGCCCGACCGCGAGCCCTCGGCCGACCTCTCCGTGCCGCTGTGGCACGTTTCGGGCCTCGATAACTTCTCGATCCCGCGTCCCGCCAGTCTGAAAAGAGCTTCGAATGGGGAAGTTTCTAATGCGCGCGGCAGCCAGACCGGCTCCGGGCCCGGTGGATACTTCCTCGGCAGCGACCTGCGGGCTGCTTACTACGGCGGATCGGCCCTCACCGGCACCAGCCAGTCGGTCGGGCTGCTGGAATTCGCGGGATTAAACGTCTCCGACGTCCACAACTACTTCTCTGTGGTGGGGCAACCTTCCAACGTCACCGTCAAGTTGGTATCCGCGGATGGGTCCAGCACGAGCTGCCCCGCCGCGAGCTGCGACGACACCGAACAGGCCTTGGACGTCGAAGTGGCAATCTCCATGGCGCCGGGCATGAAATCCGTGCTGGTCTACGTCTCTGATACCAGCGATGTCGCCATCTTCAACTCGATGGCCTCGCAGAATGTTGCCAAGCAGTTGAGTTGTTCGTGGGGCTGGAGTCCCGCCGACCCGTCCAGCGACGACCCGATCTTCATGGAGTTCGCCGCGCAGGGCCAGAATCTGTTTGCCGCCTCGGGCGACAGCGGCTCCTACGGCAGGAGGTCCAGGTACGTCTACCCGGCCGACGATGCCTATGTCACCTCGGTCGGCGGCACGGACATCACCACCTACGGTGCGGGCGGCCCCTGGGCGTCGGAAACAGCCTGGTCCTACAGCGGCGGCGGGGCTTCTCCAGACGGCATTAGGATCCCCAGCTACCAGCAGACCGCCGGAGTCATCACCACCGCCAACAGAGGTTCTACGACGCTGCGCAACGCCCCCGACGTCGCCGCCGAAGCCAACACTGACAACTACATCTGCTACGACGGCACCTGCGCCGGCGGCTGGGGCGGAACGAGCTTTGCGGCACCCCGTTGGGCCGGCTACTTGGCGTTGGCCAATCAACAAGCTGTCTCGCACGGTGACACGGCCATCGGCTTCATCAACCCGGCTCTTTACAAGATTGGCCTGGGGTCGAGCTATTCCACCAACTTCCATGACATCACCAGAGGCAGCAATGGCACCTATTCGGCCCAGAAGGGCTACGATCTGGTCACCGGCTGGGGCAGCCCCAATGGCGCTGGCCTGATCAACTCCCTGGCCCCCTGACGGCCCGGAACAAACCCCGTCGTCGGCAGCAGCTTGACACGCGGGTGTAGATTGGTCAAAGGAAGCCCCGGCGTAGGCCGGGGCTTTTCAATTTGCCACTGGCCAATGCGCGCCGGCGTCCAGCTCTTTGACAACCGAATATCGCGCCCCCTCTCCGTCGTCGATTCGGACCCCCTTTCTGAGCCGCGACGCTGAGGGAACAGTCTTGCCGCCCATCGCGACACGTTGGCGTACAAAAGGCGAATTTTTATCGTACGATAGCCAATTTAACCCAATGATTCGAAGAGTAAACCCTCCCCAATTGGCTTTGTTCCTCACTTTTATATTTTACGCCGCTGCGCGACGCCGGACCCCTCGCTCCGAAGCCCTCGCCACTCGGCACCATTCGCTGGCGAATACACAGCGAAAATGTCAGCCCCCTTCCGTCCCGATATCCGGCCTGCGGTGATCTCTCTCGCTGGGCCCTTCATTGACCTCCTCGCGTCGCAAGCGCATGAGATAGGATGGTCGCCATGGTCCCTTGCAGTCATCCTCCTGCTGCGGCCGCCATCAAGCGCCTGGGCCGCTGCGCTCTCTTGTTGCTGGTCGTTTCCTGCCTCGCCGCCGCCATCAGCCTCGACGGCTTTGTGCCGCTGGCGCCGGTCGCCAGCTATGCCACCGCGAAGGATGGGATCGTCGTCCTCTGCACCGACAACTCACAGGTCCGGTTTCAAGTCCTCGCTGCCGATCTGGTCCGCGTGCGCGCCTCCTTTGGCCAGGCATTGCCCGCGCGCGATCACTCCTGGGCCATCGCCAAGTCCGATTGGGACACTCCACCCTTTAGCGTCCGGGAAGCGGACGGCGAGATTCTGCTGTCGACTGCGGAGCTGGAGGTCGCCATTCACCGCGCTCCGCTGTTGGTCGAATTCCGCGACGCCCGGACCCATCACGCCATCAACGCCGATCAGTTCCCGATGATGCACGACCCCTCATCCGGCGCCGTCGCCGCCGCCAAGCGCCTGGGCTTCGAAGAGCACTTCTACGGCCTCGGCGAGAAGGCCGCGCGTCTCGACAAGCGCCGCGGCCAGTTCACCATGTGGAACTCCGACACGCCCGCCTATCACGAAGGCACCGATCCCATCTACCAGAGCATCCCCTTCTACATCGGCTGGCAGGACAGCGCTTCCTACGGCATCTTCTTCGACAACAGCTTTCGCACTCATTTCGATTTCGGCGCCAATCTGCAGAGTTCCGTCGTCTTCTCCTCCGACGGCGGCGAGATGAATTACTACTTCTTCTGGGGCCCCTCTATCCGCAGAATCCTGGGCCGTTACGCCGATCTGACCGGCCATCTGCCCATGCCCCCGAAGTGGGCGCTGGGCAATCAGCAGAGCCGCTGGAGCTATTTCCCTGACAAGGTCGCCGAGCAGGTTGTCGCCCGCTATCGCGCCGATGACCTGCCGCTGGACGTTCTTCATCTCGACATTCACTACATGAACGGCTACCGTGTCTTCACCTGGGATCCGCAGCGCTTTCCCGACCCCGCTTCGTTCACGGCCAGGCTGCGAAACCAAGGTGTAAAGGTAGTAGTGATCGTCGACCCCGGAGTGAAATACCAGCCGCCTGCCGCGCCCGCCGTATCGGGAGCCGCGCCCTCCGCAGCCTCGAACCCGGAGCTAGTTCTTCAGGACAAGTCTTACTACGTCTTTAACCAAGGTCTCGCTGGAGATTACTTCCTCAAGCGCAAGAGCGGTAATCTGTGGATCGGCAAAGTATGGCCCGGCGACGCCGTGTATGTCGACTATACTCTTGCCGCCGCCGCGTGCTGGTGGGGCGGTCTCTTCCGCGCCTACACCGATCATGGCGTTGCCGGTATCTGGACCGACATGAATGAACCCTCCGATTTCGTCGACCAGACCGGCAATACGCAAATGGACGTCGTCTCCTTCGATGATGGCGCCCACTCCACCTACGCCGGAAACCGCAACATCTTCGCGCTCGGCATGGCTCGCGCCACCTATGAAGGCCTTCTGCGCCTGCGGCCCGACCAGCGCCCGTATGTCATCACCCGCGCCGGTTACGCCGGTATCCAGCGCTACTCAACCATGTGGACCGGGGATAACACCACCACCTGGGATGCCTTGGCCCTCAGTATCCCGATGTTCGAAACTCTCGGCCTCTCGGGCGAGCCCTTCATCGGCGCCGACATCGGCGGATTCATCGGCCGCGCCGAACCCGAACTGATGACTCGGTGGTACGAGGTCGGTTTCCTGACGCCCTTCTGCCGCAACCATGCCGAAGTCACCGGCTACGACCATGAGCCATGGCGCTTCGGCACTTACTACGAAGGGATCATTCGTAAGTACCTCAAGCTTCGCTACCGTCTCTTACCGTTCCTTTACACTGCGCTCGAAGAGGCCCACCGCACCGGCGTGCCGCTCTTCCGGCCGCTGCTGCTCAACTATCAGGACGACTACAACACGCTCTCCCTTGACGACGAATTCATGGTCGGCACGGATCTTCTCGCCGCGCCCATCCTGCGCCCGGCTGCCAGCAGCCGGCATGTCTACCTTCCCGCGGGAACCTGGTATGACTTCTGGACCGGCCGGCTCTATCACGCCGGAGACATGCAAGCCAGCGCTCCGCTGGAGACAGTTCCACTCTTCGTGCGCGGCGGCTCCATCCTCCCCATGGGGCCGGAAATGAACTACGTCGGTGAAAAGACCGGCCCGCTCAGCCTCACCATCTATCCCGATGCCCAAGGCCGGTCTCGTTTGTCTCTCTATGAAGACGACGGCCTCAGCCAGGCCTATCTGAAGGGCGGCTTCCGCCGTACTGACGTGAGTTATCAATCTACGCCCTCGCAATCGGAGATAGAGATCGGCGCCGCGCAAGGAACCTATCAGCCTTCGCCGCGGGCGCTGATCTTCACGCTGCCCTCCGCGCCTCCCGGCTTGACCAGGGTGCTGCTCGATGGCGCGGCTCTGCCGCTTCGCGCAGCAGCCGAAGCCCAGCGCGGCTGGTGGCGCTCCGGCACGTCTGTCTCGGTTCAGATTGCCGACGACGGCCAATCGCACAAGCTCGAGCTTCGTTGATTCGCTCTCAGCGCCATTCGGATGACATGCATGACTCTATAGAGTCGTGACGGAACGCCAGTACGGCCGGTGACCGTTGGCCGCCCACCCCTGCACTATGCTCGAACCATCCCCACGCGCATGTGGGCGTGTTCCACGGACCGCCGCTTCGGCCCTCTCAGCTGCCTCTTCCGCCTGTCAGACCCCGCGAACGCTGATTGCGCGCGCCGCAACATCACCGCGCTTTTGCGGTGCAATTACGGTCCAGCGCCGGCACCATCCGCGATTCTCGCGCTCGTCGCGCTCGAATCGCACTCTCAATTAGCCTACGCTTCGATCGCCGCGCGGATGTGCTCCAGATGCTTCGCGCCGTGGCCTGCATAGATCCGCACCAGGTCGTCGAGCGAGATCACGCCGCGCTCCGGGTGATATCCTGTGCGGTCCCACGCCGCCTCTGGCAGCGCCCGCAGGAAACTCACCCACCGCGCGTGCATCCCCTTGATAATCTCCAGCGAAGGCGCCACGGGCCCGGTCTTGGCATCGGGCAATTGGGCCCACACTGCCTGGTCGTAGGGCTGGATCGTCGGATGATCCACGGTCGCAATGAACCGCGTCCGGATAAAGGCGAACAGGTGCGAGTCGGCGATGTGATGGATCACTTGCCGCGCCGACCATTTGCCTTGGCCGTATGTTCTGTTCAGTTTAGCGTCGTCTGCCCCGGCGATCAGTTGTTCCAGTTGCACCGGGAGCGCCTCGATTTTGTGTATCGCAATCTGCCGTTCTTCGGGAGTCATGCCTGCTATTGTCGCGCACCTCGGCGGATTTCTGGTCCAACATTCGCGCGCCGCGCGTGACCGCGGTCACGGAACTTCCTTGCGGCCGGGCGTAGCGTAAGACCATGGAAGCCGCGCCCGCCGAGGCCGCCGCAGTGTTGCCGCAGAGCACGGGCAAAACCACTGCCGGGAAACGGGTTAAGCCGTACCGACGCCGTTCTCATCGCGGCGGCGCGCCGGCTTTCCGGGCGATGGTCCAGTTCCTCTTCCTCGGCCTCAACCTCTGGATTGGCGCCGAATTTTACCTCTTCGTGCGCCAATTCGAAACGGCGGGTGCGGCCCATCTTTCTCGTCCGGCAGGCGTCGAGGGCTGGCTGCCCATCGCCGGCATGATGAATCTCAAGTACCTTCTGACTACTGGCCAAGTGCCGTTGGTCCACCCGGCGGCGATGTTCCTTCTCGCGGCCTTCCTGGCCGGCTCTTTGCTCTTCAGAAAGTCCTTCTGTGGCTGGTTGTGCCCGGTCGGGACTCTCTCGGAGTACTTATGGAAACTCGGCCGCGTGACCTTCCGCCACAACTTCTTCCTGCCGCTCTGGCTCGACATCGGCCTGCGCAGCTTGAAGTATGTGTTGCTCGGGTTATTCGTCTACGCCGTCGGCTCCATGCCGGCCCGCGCCTTGGCCGGATTCCTCGGCTCCCCATACGGCCTGGTGGCCGACGTGAAAATGCTCGACTTCTTCCGCTACCTGAGCCTGACGGCCGCGCTCGTACTCGCGGTGCTGGTTCTGGCCTCGCTCTTCGTCCAGAACTTCTGGTGCCGCTACTTGTGCCCCTACGGCGCGCTGGTCGGCCTGGCCGCGCTGTTCAGCCCGTTCCGCATCCGTCGCTGTCCCGACAAGTGCATCGATTGTGCCAAGTGCGCCAAGGCCTGCCCGGCTCGGCTGCCGGTGGACTTGCTGGTGCAGATCCGCTCCGCCGAATGCACCGGTTGCCTGGATTGCCTGGCCGCTTGTCCTGTCGAGGATGCCCTGGATCTGGCCTTTGTGCCGGCCGGCCGCGCCGTGCCCGGTTGGGTGATCGGCGCCGGCGCCTTGGGGCTGTTCCTGGGCGCGGTTCTCCTGGCCAAAGCCACCGGCCATTGGGACTCTCCGATTCCCGATCAGGTGTACCGCGAACTGATCCCACACGTGCGTGAATTCTCACATCCCTAGCGCGCCTCGCACAGCGCGCAAGTGGCCGTTTCGGCCGTCTTTCCCAGGCCGCGCCGCTCAGAACCAGCCCGTCGTCAGCGGGGCGCTTTTCTTGGCGCTGGCCAGCAGCGGCTCGTTTAGAAACGCCACCACCGGCGCCGCCTTCCGGAAGCGCGCGACGATGGCCTCGACGACCTCGCCGGTCAGCGCAACCGCGGCATCCAGCTCGACGTAGTGATACCACTGCTTGGCCTTGATGTAATCCAGCACCGGCCCGACGCCCGGCATCTCGGCACAATAGCCTTTGGGCGGCCGGCTCAGCCGCTCGCCCTGCAGCTCGCCCAGCGCGCAAGTGAGCGCGCGGTTGCGGATTAATTTCAGGAACCGCGGCCCGTTCCCGGCGATGTGCGCGCGGATCAGCCGCAACTGGTCCGGGCCAGGCATGTAGCAGCCGCTGGCGATTCCGACCGAACGGTCGGAGACCTCAAAATAGAAACTCGCGCTCTCGTTCTTAGGCAGGTCGGCGCGGCGCAGCAGCGCCCCGACGTGGGTCTTGTAGGGCGTCTTGTCGTTGCTGAAGCGCGTGTCGCGGTAAATGCGGTAAATCGCCTTGTGGGGCTGCCCGGCGTGCTCAGGCGCGAAGCGCATCACCTCGGCCATCACCTGCACCGTCAGCTCCTCCATCGGCGCTTTCACGCACTGCTCGTAGGCCTCGCGATGCGCCTCGAACCAGTCGCGGTTGTTATGCTTTCGCAAGCCGCGAAAAAACGTCAGCATCTCCTTGGGAAACCCGCCGAACGTGGACTTCATTTCCTTACACCGCCTAGACTCAGATTAGAATGAACGACCCTTCCAGCGAAGTGGTTTCCCAGGCTGTGGAAATGAAGGAGATGGCCGCACGCCTGGCCGGCATCGAGGGCCTGGCGCTATTGCCGGACGAGCCGCTGGCCCAGCACACTCGTTTCGGCCTGGGCGGCCCGGCCGCAATCCTGGCCGACACCGCAAGCGAGCGGGCCTTTGTCGAGGCGCTGAGGATGCTCGGCGCGAGCGGCATCGCCTGGACCGTGATCGGCGGCGGCACGAACCTGATTGTCAGCGACCTCGGCTACCGGGGCGTCGTACTGCGCTTCCACGGCGCGGCGCTCGCTCGCGACGGCGAACGAGTGCAGGCGCAAGCCGGCGCGACGCTCCAGAGCGTCGTCGATTTCGCGATCGGCCACGGTCTGGAAGGCGTGGAGCGCATGACCGGTATTCCGGGCTTCACCGGCGGAGCCATTTACGGCAACGCGGGGGCTTACGGCCAGTCGATTGCGGACACCCTCGAAAGCGTGCGGGTCTTCGACGGGGAACGGGTACGGCGGCTGGAGGGTGCGGAGTGCGCATTCCGCTACCGCGACAGCGTCTTCAAGCGGCAGAAGGAGTGGCTGATTCTGGAGGCGGTTTTCGGCCTCCGCAATGGCGACGCGGAGGCGTTGAAGGCCTCGGCGGATGAAATCCTGGCCACGCGCAATCGCAAATATCCGCCGGACATGCGCTGCGCGGGCAGCATCTTCAAGAACCTGATCCTGGACGAACTGCCGGAGACGTTGCGATCACAAGTGCCGGAGAGCGTCGCGAAAAAGGGGAAGGCGCCGGCGGCGTGGTTCCTGGATCAAGCCGGGGGCCGCGGACTGCATCGCGGTGGCATCCACGTGGCCGGCTACCACGCCAATTTGATCTACAACGACGGAACGGGCAGCGCGCGGGAGCTGCGCCGGCTGATCGGCGAGCTGAAACGGCGCGTCGAGGCGAGGTTCGGGCTGCGACTGGAGGAAGAAGTGCAGTTCCTGGGCTGCGACGACGATTTGGGAAGCGAGGAGCCATGAGTTCCAGCCGGCGGCAGTTTTTGACGCGGGTTGGAGCGGCGGCGGCGACGTCGGCGGGAATACCGGCCGGCGCACAGGCCGCGGGCGCGCAGGGGGCAGAGAGTTGCGACCCGGCGTATCTGAAGCGCGCGTTCGTGCAGGGGCGCGAGTATTTTGTTCTGCGCAGCGGGGGCATCCGCCTGATCGCGCAGGCGGACCAGGTTGACCTGGCGCCCGCGTTTTTGTGGCTGGCTTTCGATGCGCGCGACAACCGGCAGACGGCGCGCAAGGAAAATGGGCTCAACTTCGGCGCCGGAATGGGGTTCGTCAGAAGCGCCGTGGAGGTGCTGCTGGGCGGCTTCGCGTTCACCGCGCTGGGACATGAGACGCGGACGGGCTGGGTGGTGCTGGACGGGATTCCGGCGGTGCGAGCGGAGTGGTGGGCGGGCGGACTGCTGGTCAGCGAAGATCTGTTTGCGCTGCAGGATGCGGGAGTTTTTGTCAGACGCATCACGCTGTCCTCGCGGAATCTGGGCGGCGCGGAAGAAGTGAAGGTGCGGCTGTCGCTGCCGTCCGGCGCCTGTCGTGCGCGCGACGGCTGGCTGATTCAGGACAATGCTCACGCGCGTCTGGCCGTGACATGCGCCGCCTCCGCCCCGAGCAAACTCCATCCGGAGCAGGCGGATCTGGAAATCGGTCCGCTGACCATTCCCGCCGGTGATTCGCTGAGCGTGGACACGTTCTTATGGGCCGGGATCCTGCCCGAGGACCCTTGGCCGGAACAACCGCGCGATCTGAGCGCGGCGCTCGAGCGGACCCGCGCCGGGTGGGCGGCCGGCGCGACCCTGGCGTCGGAGGATGCGACGGTCCGCGAAGTTTTCGACAAGGCCCGATTCGGGCTGCCCGCCATGGTGGCCGACAACGGAGTGATGGACGCGGGCATTTTCGAATACGGCGCGCAGTGGGTGAGGGACACGTCCAACACGCTGCTGGGCCTGATTCACGCCGGGTATTTCGAACTGGCCCGGAATGGGTTTGTACACATCCTGGAAAGCATGGTCAATGCCGACGGCAAGACCATGATCGGGAGCATCTTTGCGGAGCCCGACCGCGAACAATTCGATCAAATGGGCGAGCTGATCCACGCGTTGCGGTCGTATCGCGACTGGAGCGGCGACGATGCTCTGATTCGCGAATATCGGACGAAACTGCTGGCCCTGATCGAGCGGCCATTGCGCCCCGAGTTCCGCCACGCCAGCGGGATGCTGCACAACCGCCGGGAATTCTGGGAACGCACGCTCGATGATGGCTGCGAACTGGCGTATCAAACCTATGTAATCCTCGGCCTGAGGGACGCTGCGGTTCTGGCCGAGCCGCTCGGCGCAGCCGATCGCGCCGCACGCTGGCGCAGCGAGGCGGATCGCATTCAGAACGCGATGCTGTCCGATCCGAAGTTCGCGCTGGTCGAGCAGGGACGGCTGATCAAACGGCGCGCGGTGAGCGGCGAGTGGGAGCGCTTCATTCGATTTCCTGCATCCGCGAACGACGTACCGATGAAAACGGAGCAGGTCCATCTGGCCGAGCCGGATGCCAGCATGGCGCTGCCGATCGCTCTGGGCATCGTGGATCCACGATCGGAGCTGGCGCGCAACACGCTCGACGAGCTGGAAAAACTGTGGAGTGCGCGCTGGTTTGGCGGCGGCTATGAACGCTATCATTCCAGCGGCCAGGTGGATCAGCCGGGCCCGTGGAGCTTCGCCAGCTGTTTTATCCTGCGCGCGCAGCACGAGGCGGGCCTGCTGGATCGCAGCCGGCGGACGCTGGAGTGGCTGAATACGGTCCAGGGCGGGCGGGCGGGAGCGTGGTTCGAGGAGATTCCGCTGGTACGGTCACAAGCCGCCACGGCGGGCATCCTGCCCTGGAGTTCGGCCGAGATCAGCCTGTTCATCGTGCGACACGTGCTCGGAATTCGTTTCGAGGAGCGGGCCATGGCGGTGAGACCGGCGCTGTATGCGGGCAGCCCGCCGGTGCGCGCCGAGGTGCGGTTCCGGGCCGGCCGCTTGCGGCTGGAGATCCCCGCGGCCGGCCTGTTCCGATTCGCGGTCGTCAATGGGCGGCGCATCAAAACCGCGAAAGATGGCGCACTGAGGCTGGGCGCCGATTTCGAAGGCGGCGCGGTGTCGTTCCACAACTGAGCGCGGAGTGGCGCCGGAGGCGGGCGGGACGATCCGGTTCACCTGCCGGTACCAAGGCAGCCGAAAAGCCCCCGGCTTACACCGGGGCTCTTCGCGTTGCGCAGGCGGGCGAGTTCAGGCTATGGCTGCAGCGTGAGGGAGGCCTTGCCAGCCGGCCCGTCGTAAATCAGCTCGAGCGAATGGATGCCCGTGGTCTTGCCGCGGTAGTTGAAAAACAGCACTCCAGCCCGGGGCAGGGCGCGGTCGCCCTCGGGCAGCGCGGCCTTTTTCACCAGCAGTTCCATGGCGCGTTGCAACTCGAAGGGCATATGGGCGGGCGTAGGCGGAGGGTCCCCGTTGGCGCTGCCACCGGTGCTGATGCCGCCCTTGGACTTCTTTTCGCCCTCATCCGGCGGCTGCCATTCGGGATCCTTGAGAGAACTAAGGACTAGCGCGAATTGCCGGCTGGGCAGGGGCGTCTTCTTGGCATTGACGCGCAGGGAGAAGTCGTCGGCTGAAATTCTGGCCCGCGCGCCCGCGGGGCCGAACAGCCCGACTTCGACCGCCACATAATCATCGTCGTTAAAGGGCCGTTCCATCGTGGGCACCGAGTGGCCCGCGAACTCGGCCGCCAGCGTCACCGTGCCGACCTGGGCATGGGCCTGATAATCGGTCGGCGCCGTGCGCGGGGGCAGGCCCTTGGATTCCGTCTGCGGCTCCCCGGCCGGCGTGGTTTGCGCCGCCAGCGAAAGGCTGAGAGCGGCGATCAGCAGACCGGTTCTCAAGGCGGGAAAAGAGCGCATTTCTGCTAAAAAGCTAGCATAATCGAGGGTCGGTTGCCAGCGGACGGCGGGGACTCTCGAGCCGCTCGCGGCGCAACGGGCGAGGCCCTGGCGTGGAGCCGGGCCGCTCTCAGACGATGTCCGCGCCGCGCTCAACCAGAAGCTCCCGCAACACCGAGCGGTGGCAGCGCCTCTCGTCCCGGCAGTAGCAGCCCAGCGACAGATTGGCGTGATGCGACAGCGCCGCCAGCAGGTCGAGTTCGCGGCTGCGGTCGGGGGCGCTCATCTCGCGGCGGAACTGGCGGCGGAATGCGGCCCACGCCCGCTCATCTGCCGCCCTCAGCGCCTGCTGCACCAGTTCGGCGCTGGGCGACAGGTTCGGGAACCAGACGTCATAGTAGTCCAGCCGGGCGAAGTCAGACTTCGGAACGCCGCGCGGAGGCCGCCGCACCGTGCCCAGCCGGAGACCCTCGCCGGGCTGGCGCGCCGTGCCAAGTTGAACGATGAAGATCGGCATACATCCCCAACGCCAGTGTGCCACGCGGTACGGGCTGGTGTTTGCCGAAACAGCGGCCAGGGAGGCGCCAGAAGAAGGGAAACTTGGGGGAAAACCGGACGGGCGGAAGATCAACCACGGGCTACTAACGGTTGTCGCGCAGGTAGGCGTCGATGGTGGCGATGTTCTTGCGGGCGATGTCGGATTCGGCCAAGTCGGAGTTGAGGTTGAGCATCTTGCTGAAGCTCGTGCGGGCGGCGGCGAGCAGTTCGATGGTGCCGGTTTCGCGGGCCTGGAATTCATACGCCAGCCCCAGTTCATAAAACGTGAAGGCATCCTCGGGATCGTACCGCAGGGCTTCGCGGCAGTACCCGATGGCTTCCTCGTAGCGGCCCTGGTTCTTGGCGTTTTCGCACAACCCGAAGTTGGCGATATAGCGTTGTTCCTTCCAGATGTCGCGCTGCGCGGCGCGCTTTTTCGTGCCGACGCCGAAGGCGGCCAGGGTGAAATAGTACCCTGCCTTGCCCGCCGCGCTGGGATCGAAATTGCTGAGTTCGAGGTACTTCCTGTACTCGCGCGAAGAATCGTCGAACTGCTTGAGATGACGCAGGCTCTCGGCCATCCACAGATGGGCCTCGCCGTTATTTGGCGCGATCGCGATCGCCGCGCGGGCCGAATCCACCGACTGCGGGTACATCTCCTTCATGAAGTACGTACGCGCCTGGAGATACAGCGCGACCTGGTTGGACGGGTCGCGACGGGTGACCACATTGAACTGGCGGACCGCCTCGTCGTAGTCGCCGACGTCGAGCAGGATGCCGCCGTAAGCGGCGCGGGCGTCCATGTAATCGGGGTCGATCTCGATGGCCTTCCTGGCCCACATGCGCGCGTTATCCAGGTCGAACAGCGCCTGGTAAACGCGCGCCAGATACAGCGCCGCCTGGCTGTAAGTGGGGTCGGTCCGGAAGGCCGCCTGGAACTCGTCGATCGATTTCTTATACGCGTCAGGCGTGCCCTTGTTGTACAGCTCCATGCCGCGATCGAACTGCTCGACCGCGGCCTTCTGGCGGCGCCGCGGAATGACGATCTTCACGCTGACGGTGGTCTCCTGGCCGGGATAAATCATCTCATCGCGCGGGCCGTCGGGCTCGTAGCCCATCTTCACGGCCTTGATGGTGACCGCGCCGGGGGTCAGGCCGGGCAGGCTGAGCGGCTTGCTTTTATCGACGACGCCGACCGACTTACCGTTGACGAAGACCTCGACGCCGTCCATGTTGGACTCGATGACCAGCGTGCCGTACTTGGCCGGCGGGGGCGCACCAGGGCTCACGCCGGAGGGCAGGTAGGCCAGCAACATGTCGCTGTCGAAGCTGCCGCGGTCGGAGGTTGGATTCTGGCCGCCGTTGGTGGCTTCGCGGACGTTGCGGCGGACGTACTCGGCCAGTTCGTCGGCGGTGACAATGCCGTCGCCCGATTCGTCGGCATAGCCCTCCAGCCCGCGCACCACATAGTAGGTGAAGATGCCGTGGCCGCCGCCCCACTGGTCGCTTTCATAGCTGCGCTCGCGGTCGCGGCTGGCGGTCAGGGAGAAGACGCTCTTATTGAGGTCCATCAGGTGGCGGCTTAGCACGGCGTTGTCGTCCACCGGCGTGATCGCGCCCGAGTGGCAGGAGTCGGTCAGCAGGACTTTCCATTTGCCCTTGATCTGCGTGCCGAAAACTTCGCCGAGCTGGTCCATCGGATAGCCAGTGGAGGGGATGTCGTCGGGGCGGATGTCGTAGGGGGCCAGATAGGCGCGGCCGGATTTGACGAAGCCGTGGCCGGCGAAGTAGATCAGCACGCGGTCGTCGTCCTTGGAAACCGAGGGGAGCCACTCTTCGAGTTCGTGGCGCAGGTTGGCCAGCGTGGCCTTGGGGCCGGAGAGCATGTGGACGTTCTCGGCCTTGAAATTGCCGCCTTCGGGGCTGATCAGAATCGAGTAAACGGCCTCGGCGTCGCGCTCGGGGTACTTGAGCTGGGCCGCGGGCGGCAGATTCCCGTATTGGGCGATGCCCACCACCAGCGCGTAGCTGCGCGGGATGACCGGCGCGACGGCGGCCTTCGCGGGCGCTTTCTTGGCAGCCTCGAACTGCAGGTCCCGTTCCTGCTTGGCGGGCGGGGTAGGGGCGGTCTGAGCCATGGCGGCCAGGCCGGCGACCAGGAGTAATGTCAGTTTTCTCATGGCGTTCACTTATGGGCAATCCGCATCTCGTAAACCACCGGGCCGGTGGGCTTGGACGGAACCGTCACGACGCTCCCATCCTTGCCTTTATCGAAAACGAGGTCCCGCGCCTGCAACCCCGGCGCCTGGCTCACGTTGGCCGGCAGTTTCTCCGGATTCTCCACCTTCTGGACCCCGGCGTCGAGGTCGACGCAATCGCCGCGGGCGCGGAACACTGAATCGTCGCAGCGCGGCGTGAGGGAACTCAGCTTGGACCCGGGCCGCGGCGGAGCGGGAAGCGGGCGGTAGTTGGAATTCGCCCCGGCGGTCATGCGCGCCGGCGCCAGCACCCAGTACAGCACGTCGTATCCGCTCGGGCCGGAGACGCGGAAGACGCCCTCGGTCTGCGGCACCATCATCTCCTGACCGGGCATGACGCGATTGTCGGCGCCCGAATCCGAACCCGGAAAGACGGTTAGATAGGCGCCCGAGCTGCCCTGGTTCATCACGTAAAGATAACCCGGGAAACTCGACTTGAAGCGGAAACGCAGCCGCGCGCCGCTCTCCAGAACCATGGCCGGGTCGATGACCTGCCAGCCCTGCGGGGTCTCGCGCTCGACGGTGATCAGAATCTGCTGCGTGGCGTCCGCGCTCTTTGCCTCGTCCTTGGCTGGCTGAGCTGTCGCCGGAAGGAACGCGGCTACCAACAAGAGAATCCAGGGCATCAGCCTGGGCCCAATTTGTCCACGAAGTAGACAATCATGTCCAGAAAGTGGGCGGACTTGCTGCCCCGGATCCGGAGCCGACCCAGGCGCTGCAACGGTTTGCATAGATTTGGACCTCGCTTCGACCCTCAACAGGCACGTCAGCAGCCATTCGGGCTGCGAAAAGATACCCGCTGCAGCGGCGAAACTGAGCCGACTTCCCACACCCCGCCGGGAACCCATGGTAGCGCAATTCCGGCGCAGGAGAAAGGGTGCCGAGACAAGGATCCCGCCGCGCTCTGGCCCGATCTCGCTACGGGGCGCGCGCCGCTACGCTCTGGGCTCGTAGAAGCTAAGCGAATTATCGCCCTGGCTCACTAGGCGGACGCGCTGCAATGCACCATAGCGTTCTGCCAGGTGAGTGGTGAATTTCGAGGCGTGCTGCACTAGGACCAACGGTTTGGGGTGCGCACCCAACGCCTCCAGGCAGCGGACATACTCCATTTCCCGGGGGTAAGGCGGATCGAGAAACACAATCTCCGCATCAAATTGGGTGATGATGGTGGCGGCGCTTTCGGAGTGGACTTCGCAGCGCTCCTGGATGCCCAGGCTGGCGATGTTGTCCCGCAGTGAGCGCAGCGCCGCCCGGCTTTTCTCAATGAAGATGACGCGCCGCGCGCCTCGGCTCAGCGCCTCGATGCCGACTGAGCCGCTGCCGGCATATGCATCGAGGAAGACCTGTCCCGCGATGCGCGGAGCCAGGATGTTGAACAGCGCCTCGCGCAGTCGGTCGGGGGTGGGGCGAATGGAGTCGCCCGCGGGAGCCTTGAGCTTGCGGCTGCGGAATTCTCCTCCTATGACACGCATGATTCCAGGATCTGCTCCTCCTCTCTCAGCATACCCGCTGGGGCCACCGGAGCCGGCGGCGGGGCGAAGCCGGGTCGCAGAGCCGGCGGCGATGAGCCTTTCGAGTGAAATAAGCAGGATAGATTTTATTATTTGTGATGGACTGGCGCGACGGTTATAATAATGCGAACATCGTCGGACGAGGATGGGGCGCCAGGCGGATGAGCCAAGCGAGGAGAGCGATTAGATATCTGCGCGTCGGCATCGTGGCGCTAGCCGCAATGGCCGGCGCCGGTTGGTTGCCCGTGGGTGCGCAGGAGCAGCAAGCCCCTCAGAAACAGGACAGCGACAAGCAGGAGAAGAAGGGCCGCCCGAAGCTGTTCATCGAAATTGTCCAAGGCTCGGACGTTGTCAACAACGTCAAACAGCGCGTGGCGCGGGAACCCCAGGTCGTGGTTTACGATGAGAACCACAACCCGGTAAATGGCGCCGAGGTGACTTTTCTGCTGCCCAAGAGCGGCCCCGGCGCCCACTTCCCGGGAGGCCAGACCAGCTACACTACCACCACTGGTGCGAATGGGCAGGCCACCGCTCCCGGGCTGCAGGCCAACAATGTCGTGGGCTCGTTCAAGATCAATGTCGTGGTCTCGTCCCAGGGATCGACAGTCACAAGCACGATTCCGATGGCGAACGTGCTGGCCGCGACAGTCGCCGCGGGCACGTCGGTGCTGACCACTACCATCATTACGGCCACCACGGTCGCTGGCGTCGCCGGCGCCACGGCCGGAACCATCCTGGCCACGAACAGCGGACAGGTCTCTCCCAGCCACTAAGCGCCGGCGGGCCTCGTTGATCCTTGGAAGAAGTGGATGGAACGCGCTCCACGGGAGCGAACCACTCGGCTGACTGGCCTGTCCCCCCATTCCTGTTCTCCCCGAAACTTCTGCCCCGATAAATGCCTGGCGATCGCGCATGAACCGGTTCCTACCTTAAGCGCCGCTTATGAATACGGCATATAGTAGGTTTGATCTATCCTTATCCCCCCCCCGGCCTCTTTCGGCCCCCGAATTCCGTACTTTTGTTCTGGGCATTCAGTTTGCCGAGTTGAGGACCATCGGGTACATAACTACTAGTACGAATGACGGCTTTTGGGTCTATAATCTTCCCATCGGAGGTCTTCCGATGCCTCGAGAGATAGGCCCCGCGGAGTAGGAGACAGGGGCCGCCTCTCATTAGAGTTACTTCTTAAGTGCGGCGGATTTAGGCACTTTCAGGAGTACAAGACAATGAGGAGTTCATGGATCGGGTATTCGCTGCAGGATCTAAGCAGCGCCACGCGAGCGGCTCGCTCGAGCCGCCGGACTACGGCCCACGCCGCCGTCCGGGCAACCTCGCCAACTAACAATCACAACCTGTCAAATCGCAATGGGAATCTGAGGCTCCAGAAGGGCACGAGGATTCTTGCCGGAAGCGTGAATGTGGAGGTGACCGTATGATGCCACAACATCGCATTCTCGCCGAACTGGACGCCGCATCGGGCGCCCTGGGATTCGCCATCAGCACGCTGGAGCGCATCCGGGCCGGGCAAGACGTGGACCTCAGAGGTGTCATCACATTGCTGGGACGGGTGCGGAGGAACGCGCCCAAGTGCGCCTCGCCGGAGGTCCAAGCCGACGCCGGCAATCCTGCACTGAAGCGCGTTTATCACGAATTGCGGATGACGCTCGACGCATTGGATGGTCCCAACCCCAATAGTGGGAGCGCTCAGCATGCATATAGTTCGCTCGTCTGCTAGGCCGAAAGCGTGACTAAGGAGATGACACGATGATCCAAGAGCATAAAATTCTCGCTGAGCTGGATGCCGCATCCGGCGCCCTGGGATTCGCCATCAGCACGCTGGAACGCATCCAGGCCGGGCAGGAAGTAGACCTCGGGGGCGTGATTACCCTGCTGGGACGCGTGCGGCGCAATGCGCCCAAGTGCGCGACGCCGGAGATCCAAGCCGACAGCGGCACTCCGGCACTCAAGCGGGTGTATCACGAACTGCGGATGACGCTCGAAGCATTGGATGGGCTCAGCCCCAACGGGGCCAGCCCTCAGGGCGCCTACAATTCGCTGGTGTGCTAGCGTCCCGCTGCCTCTGAAGTCCAATGTCTAGTCCAGCCAATGTCGCGGAGCGGGCCCACAGGAGGCGAATGCTCCTGATGTGCGGTACGGGGCCGGGGCTTAAGGCCGGCTCGGGCCGGATCGGCCGCGCAGGCGCGATCGGCGGACTGGGTGGACGGCAGAGAGCATCAGCGGCGCCAGGCTCCCAGGCGCGCCGGGTCAGGCCGTTGGAGCGTGGCGCACAAGCGGGCGGCGTTGTGCGAACCAGCGTTTGAAGGGGATCACCACCCGAAACAGGCGCCGGAGCATATAGTTGGAAGTGTGTCTCCTCATATCAATTCCTGGGCGTAGCGGCGATGTCATTGATGGTAAATGACTTCGACGCTTCAATCCCGGATCTCCCGAGATAACCTGTGAGCCCGAGGCAGTGCTCCGAAAGGGCTGCTCGACTCAGCCCACCAGGGCCAATCCGTAGCGCCGCTGCCATTGCTGGCGCACGTACTGGATGGCCCGCTCCAGGATCTCCGGTGAAGGCGGATTGAGGACCAGGCTCTGGGCCTCGCTGCGTGCCAGTTCGAGGATCTCGGAGTCGCGGATCAGGTTGCCGATTCGAAAAACGGGCAGGCCCGATTGTTTCGTGCCCAGAAATTCCCCCGGCCCGCGCAGCCGCAGATCCATCTCCGCGATGTAGAAGCCGTCGCTGGAATCGACCAGCGTGCGGATGCGCGTGTAGCCGGTGTCGCTCAGCCGGTTGGTGACCAGGATGCAGTAGCTCTGTTCGGAGCCGCGCCCGACGCGGCCGCGAAGCTGGTGAATTTGAGCCAGGCCGAACCGTTCGGCGTCCTCGATCACCATGACGCTGGCGTTGGGCACGTCCACGCCGACCTCGATTACGGTAGTCGAAACCAGCACTTGCACGCGGCCTTTCTGAAAGGCCGCCATGACGGCTTCCTTCTCCGCGGCGGGCAACTTGCCGTGCAGCAATCCGACGTTCAGTTGGGGAAAGACGCGTTTGGAGAGCTGCTCGTAGGCCTCCTGGGCGGCCTTCATCGCCACGGTTTCCGACTCCTCGATGGCCGGGTAAACGATGTACGCCTGGCGTCCTTTGCGCACCTCGCTCAGCACGAAACCGTAGACCTGCTCGAGCTCCAGGTGAGTCTTGTGGATGGTCTGGATGGGCTTGCGTCCAGGCGGCAGACCGTCGATCACCGACACGTCGAGATCGCCGTAAATAGTCAGCGCCAGCGTGCGCGGAATCGGCGTCGCGGTCATCACCAGCACGTCGGGCGAGAATCCCTTCTGGTGCAGCGCCTTGCGCTGCAGCACGCCGAAGCGATGCTGCTCGTCGATGATCGCCAGCCCGAGCTTGTGGAATTCCACATCCTCCTCGATCAATGCGTGCGTGCCCACCGCGATCTGGGCAAAGCCGGTGGAGAGCGCACGTTTGATGGTCAGCTTCTCCTTTTTCCTCATCGAACCGGTGAGGGACATCACGCGGTAATCGAGCGGCTTGAAGATGCGTTGCAGATTCAGGAAATGCTGCGCGGCGAGAATCTCGGTCGGCGCCAGCAGCACCGCCTGGTAGCCGTTTTCGACGGCGATCACCGCCGCCTGCGCGGCGACGATGGTCTTGCCGCTGCCGACGTCGCCTTGCAGCAGCCGGTTCATGGGCACGGGCGAGGCCATGTCGTGCGCGATCTCGGCCAGGACCTTTTTTTGCGCCGCCGTCGGCTTGAAGGGCAGCATCTTCTTCACCTGCTCGCGCACGCGCGGCGTGAGCGCGAAGGCGATGCCGTGCTCGGTGCGCGCCTGGGCATGCTTCAGCGCCATGCCCGTCTCCAGCCAGAAGAACTCCTCGAAGATCAGACGGTACTGCGCCGGCGAGCGGAAGTTGTTGAGCAGTCGCAGGTCCGTGCCGGGGGCAGGGAAGTGCACTTCGCGGATTGCGGATTCGAGAGCGGGCAGTCGCAGCCTCCGCGCAATGGATTCGGGCAGCGCGTCGGGAATGTGCGGCAGCGCGTCCGTCAGCCGCTTCAGCACCGCCCGCAACACGCGCGTGCTCACCTTCCCGGCGGCCTCGTAAACCGGAACGATGCGCCCGGTGTGCAGCGATTCCTCGCCCTCGTCCTCCTCGCCGCGCAGCAGCTCGTACTCCGAGTGCATCATCGACAGCTCGCGCGAGTAAGTGTCGAAATCGACCTTGCCGTACAGCGCGACACGCACTCCCGGCTCCAGGATTTTCGCGAGATACGACGCCGCGTGAAACCACTTGCCCAACAGCCGTCCGCCTCTTCCGTCCTGGAACTCGACCTCCACCAGGCCCAGGTTGCCGCGCCGGAAGCGCGGCGTTCTGATCGCCTGTACCACCGCGATTGTCGAGGCCATCTCGCCCGGCGCAAGCTGCGCCAGCGGCTTGACGTTGGTCCGGTCCTCGTAGCGGAACGGCGCGTAGAACAGCAGATCGGCGGCGGTCGCGATTCCCTTGGCTGCCAGCGCTTCGGCGCGCTGTGAACCGACGCCCTTGACGTAGGTGACCGGAGTTGCGAGGTCCACTGGAAACCCTTAGTGTACAATGCACCCTGGAGGATCTCCCGCCATGCCGCGAATGAACATCTTGCGAGTGAGGGTCTTGCCCGCCGCCATCCTGCTCTCCACTGTCGCGTCGTTGAATGGCGCCGACTTGCGCCTGGGCATCGTGGGCACGGATACGTCCCACGCCGTGGCCTTCACGGCCCTTCTGAACGACGCCTCGAACCCGGACCACCTCGCCGGTGCGCGCGTGATCGCGGCCTACAAAGGCGGCAGCCCCGACCTTCCGGAAAGCGCGACCCGCGTGGACAAATTCGCCGCCGAGATGCAGTCGAAGTACGGCGTCGAGTTCGTTCCCGACATCGCGACGCTGCTCACCAAGGTCGATGCCGTGCTGCTCGAAAGCGTCGACGGCCGGCCGCACCTGGCGCAATTCCGGGAGATCGTGAAGGGCCGCAAGCCGGTGTTCATCGACAAGCCACTGGCCTCCACGCTGAGCGATGCCCGCGAGATCGCGCGCCTGGCTCGGGCATCCGGCGTGCCGTGGTTCACTTCGTCCGCGCTGCGCTTCAGCGACGGCCTCGCGGCGCTCAAGTTGGATGGGCTGAACGGCGTCTTCGTGTGGGCCCCCGGGCCCCTGGAGCCGCACCACGAGCTGGACCTGAGCTGGTACGGCATCCACGGCGTCGAGATGCTGTACACGTTGATGGGCACGGGCTGCGAACAGGTATGGCGCGTCTCGACGCCCGGCGCCGACGTCATCACCGGCCGCTGGAAGGACGGTCGGGTGGGCGTTCTACGCCTGATCCGCCCCTATTCCGCTTACGGCGCAACGGCGTTCTCGCCGCAGCTGATCCGTTCGAGCGACAAGGATCTGTACACCGGCTACCGCGAACTCGTGGTACAGATTATCAAGTTCTTTGAGACTGGCCAGCCACCCGTCGACGAACACGAAACCATGGAGATGTTCGAATTCATGGACGCCGCGCTGCGCAGCGCCAAAGCCGGCGGAGCGCCCGCGCCCATCCGTTGACACGCGCCCACAGGATGCTCCGAACCCTAGTGTTTGTGCGGCTTTGCGTAATTCGTGCGCTAGAATAAGGGATTCATGTCTCAGCTTCTCACGGGCCAAACCACCCTCGTCCTCGGCCTGGCCAACCGCTGGAGCATCGCCTACGCCATCGCCCGGGCATTCCGCCGCGAGGGCGCCGATCTGATCCTCACCTACCAGGGCGATCGGCAGAAGGATACGGTCGAGGAACTGGCCGAAGAGCTCGGCGTCACGCGCCTGCTCCCCTGCGATGTCACCCAGGAGGCCGATATCCGCCATCTTTCGGAGATCCTGCTGGCCGAAGGCGACAAGCTCGACGCCGTGGTTCATTCCATCGCCTTCGCCAACCGCGAGGACCTGGCCCGCCCCTTCAGCGAGACCTCCCGCGACGGCTTTCTGCTGGCCCATGAGATCAGCTGCTACTCGCTGGTCGCCGTCACCCGCGCCGTCGCGCCCGTAATGAACGACGGCGGCTCCATCATGACCCTCTCCTACCTCGGCTCCCAGCGCGTCATTACCAACTACAACGTGATGGGCGTCGCCAAGGCCGCCCTGGAGGCCAGCGTGCGCTACCTGGCCGCCGATCTCGGCCCCCGCAACATCCGCGTTAACGCGATCTCCGCCGGGCCGATCAAGACCGCCTCCGCGCGCGGCATCCCCGGTCTTTCCCTCATCCTGGACCACGTCGCCGCCAAGGCGCCCCTGCGCCGCAACACCGACCCGGCGGAAGTCGCCGACGCGGCCGTCTTCCTCGCCAGCCCGCTCGGCCGCGGCGTGACCGGCAACGTCCTGTACGTCGATTCCGGCTACCAGATCATGGGCTATTGAGGCCTGCCGCGCGTAAACAGAGTTTCATCAATCCCCGTGCTTAAAAAGCCGATTCCTGCCCCGGCAAGGATCCATACGGCGGGATAATAGTGTATTCGGATCTTTATCTAGAATAATCCGCGAGGTGACCCGATCCATGAAACCGCTTACAGCCGCCAAGCCGGAGTCGGCCCACGATATCTTCAAGCACGACGCCGATCCGCTCCAGCACTTCTTTTCGCCGCGCAATATTGCCGTCATCGGCGCCACTGAGAATGTCGGCAGCGTCGGCCGGACCACGCTCTGGAATCTGATCAGCTCGCCCTTTGGCGGGGCTGTCTTTCCGGTGAACCCGAAGCGGCCCAGCGTGCTCGGCATCAAGGCCTACCGGACGGTGAAGGAGATTCCCGCGGAGGTCGACCTGGCGGTGGTCACCACGCCCGCCCGCTTGATCCCCGGCATCATCCGCGAGTGCGGCGCGGTGGGCATCAAAGCCGCGGTCGTCATCTCGGCCGGTTTCAAGGAAGCCGGCGAGGAGGGCAAACAGCTCGAGTGCGACCTGCTGGCCGAGGCGAAGAAGGCCGGCATCCGCATCATCGGCCCGAACTGCCTGGGCGTGATGATCCCGCCCACGGGCGTCAACGCCACTTTCGCCGCCGGCATGGCCCACACCGGCAGCGTCGGTTTCCTCAGCCAGAGCGGCGCGCTGTGCACGGCGGTTCTGGACTGGAGCCTGCGTGAAATGGTCGGTTTCAGCGCATTCATCTCGATCGGCTCGATGGCCGACATCGGCTGGGGCGACCTGATTTACTACCTCGGCAGCGATCCCAAAACGCGCAGCATTTTGATCTACATGGAGAGCGTCGGCGACGCCCACGCCTTCCTCTCGGCGGCGCGCGAAGTGGCGTTGATGAAACCCATCATCGTCATCAAGGCCGGCCGTACCGCCGCCGGCAGCAAGGCCGCCGCTTCGCACACCGGCTCCATGACCGGCTCCGACGATGTCCTCGACGCTGCCTTCGAGCGCTGCGGCGTGCTGCGAGTCAACAATATCTCCGACCTTTTCTATATGGCCGAGGTCCTCTCCAAACAGCCCCGTGCCAAGGGCCGCCGCCTTGCCGTTCTGACCAATGCCGGCGGTCCCGGCGTGCTGGCGGCCGACTCACTCCTGCTCGGCGGCGGCGAACTGGCCGAGATCTCCGCCCAGACCATCGCCGAGCTCAATACCTTCCTCCCCGGCGCCTGGAGCCACGGCAACCCGCTCGACATTCTCGGCGACGCCGAGCCCGCCCGTTACGCCAAGGCTCTCGAAACCGTCGCCAAGGATCCCAACAGCGACGGCATGTTGGTCATCCTCACGCCCCAGGCCATGACCGACGCCACGCGCACCGCCGAATGTCTCAAGCCCTATGCCAAGCTCGGCGAAAAGCCTGTCCTCGCAAGCTGGATGGGCGGCGCCGGCGTCGCCGCCGGAGAGCAGATTCTCAATGCTGCCGGCATCCCCACTTATCCCTATCCCGACACCGCCGCGCGCCTGTTCAACTATATGTGGCGCTACTCCCAGAACCTGCGCGGTCTGTATGAGACCCCGCGCGACGCCGCCGGCGGCGACGGCGCGGACCACGCCACGGCCGCCGCGGTCATCGAAAAGGTCAAATCCGAAGGGCGCGAGATTCTCACCGAGTTCGAGTCCAAGCATGTCCTCGCCGCCTACGGCATTCCAACCCTGCCCTCGGTGATCGCCGCCACTGAGGACGAGGCCGTCGTCGCCGCCGATTCCATGGGCTATCCGGTCGTTCTGAAACTCCATTCCGAAACCATTACGCATAAGACCGACGTCGGCGGCGTGCAGCTCAATCTGAAGAACGCCGACGCCGTCCGCAACGCCTTCCGTCTGATTCACGACTCGGTCTCGGCCAAGGTCGGCGCCGGGCATTTCGGCGGCGTCAACGTCCAGCCGTTTGCCAAGCTCGACGGCTACGAGGTGATCCTCGGCTCCTCCATCGACCCGCAGTTCGGCCCCGTGCTGCTGTTCGGCATGGGCGGCCAATTGGTCGAGGTCTTCAAGGATCGCGCCCTGGCCCTGCCGCCGCTGACCACCACCCTCGCCCGCCGCATGATGGAAAAGACCCTCATTTATAAGGCGCTCAAGGGCGTGCGCGGCCGGCCGCCCGTGGACCTCGCCGGCCTCGAGCAGTTGCTGGTGCGCTTCAGCCAACTGGTCGTCGAGCAGCCATGGATCAAGGAGATCGACATCAACCCGCTGCTGGCCTCGCCCGAGCGCCTCCTGGCGCTCGACGCGCGCGTCGTCCTGCATCCCGCCGGGACTGCGGAGAAGCAACTCTCCCGCCCCGTCATCCGCCCCTATCCGGCGCAGTACGAGCTGCCCTGGCGCCTGCGCAACGGCGAGCCGGTCGACATCCGCCCGATCCGACCCGAGGACGAGCCGATGATGGTCCAGTTCCACCAGACGCTCTCCGAGCGCACCGTCTATCAGCGTTACCTGCAGATGCTCAACCTGAGCCAGCGCACCGCCCACGACCGCCTCACGCGCATCTGCTTCATCGATTATTCCCGCCAGATCGCTCTCGTCGCCGAGCGCACCGACCCCAAGACCGGCGTCCCCGAAATCATCGGCGTCGGCCGTCTCCAGGGCCTCGGCGGCGACGAGGCCGAATTCGCCATCGTCATCAGCGACGACCAGCAGAAGCAAGGCCTCGGCACCGAGTTGCTGCGCCGCCTCATCGACATCGGCAAACGCGAGGGCGTGAAGGCCATCGTCGCCGACATCCTGGCCGAAAACGGCGCCATGCAGAAGATCGCCGAAAAGCTCGGCTTCAAG
>Ga0074045_10000686_pt1 | contig 33159 bp, 28 predicted proteins | sample BogForMeECP23OM2_FD_94442 | JGI IMG/M metagenome (GOLD analysis project Ga0074045, IMG submission 94442) | Bog forest soil microbial communities from Calvert Island, British Columbia, Canada - Bog Forest MetaG ECP23OM2 | ecosystem: Environmental > Terrestrial > Soil > Wetlands ...
ATCGCGCTCTGGCTGAAACCATTCGCAAGATCCTGAAATCTCATAGCGCCAAAACCCATCTGCGGATGATGTACGGTATCGCTTTCCATGACGTGTATCACGCCGGCCAGATTCGCTTGCTGCGCCGCCTTCAGGAGCGCTGAACGAGCGTTCAGCCGGCTCGCAGTCCGCGCAATACAGCCGCAGGATCATCGGCATCCTGAAACAAGCGAATCGCCGCGATTCCCGATGCGCCAGCCGCCGTGCATTCTCGGGCGTTCTGAGTCGTTATTCCCCCTATTGCAATCACCGGGACGCACACGCTCTCGCATACTTTCGAGAGGCGACTCAGCCCCTGGGGTGGCCCATAAACTGCCTTGGAGGGCGTCTCGTACACTGGTCCAAAAATCACGTAATCGGCGCCATCCCTTTCCGCCGCTTGTGCCGCTTCCAGCGAGTGCGCCGACACTCCGACCAAAAAGTCTCCGCCACAATTCTTCTCTTTGACGAAGCGCCGCGCATCTTCGATGGGCATGCTCTGCTCTCCCAAGTGCACGCCGCCAGCGCCAACGGCCATCGCCACATCCAGCCGATCGTTCACGAGAATCCGGCAAGGCCGCGCAATCCGGCGCAGCGCCTCGTCGACCAAAGCCGCCAATTCCCGCCCCGTCAGGTCCTTCTCCCGGATCTGAATCCAATCCACGCCAGCACGCGCGGCGTTTTCCATTTTTTCCAGCAGCAGACGTGTCTGCGCCTCCGCGGAGCCGCCAAGGGCCCTCCGGTCGGTCACGTAACACAGGGTTATCCTACGAATTGGAGTGGGGAGGGACACGGGCGGGCGTCGGGCGTGAGTTGAACATCCCAAAGGCCACAAAAATATCCAGCACACCGATGCCGCTGACGACTCCACGCAGGGACGGATTCAGGACAATCGGCGTCAACCACGGGACATGGCTCAAAAAGTAGTTTTGTTCCCAGAAGGAGGACCAGGGAAGATACAGCAATAGCACACCCATCTCAAACAACAACACAACCGTCAGTGCACGCAAAATCCGGTTCATTGTCCCTGGGGTGTGCCCTGGTTGACCGTGGGCAAGTGCTCAGCGCGCTGGTTTCTGCAACGAGGCAATTCGTTCCGCCACATCGCGATAATCGATATTGACCGCGTAGACCTGAGAGAAACTCTTGAGTGCCGCTTCCAGATCGCCGGCCGATTCCTGCGCCACTCCCAAATCATACCGCAACGCCAGTTTACTTTCCGAATCCAGCCCCGGCGTCGTCAGCGCCCGCTCGTACCAGATCGCCGCGATGTCCGGCTGGCCCTTCTCCATGAACGCGAGTCCGAGCAGCGTGCTGCACTGCATCGCGTAACGAAACGCTTTTCCGCGGTCGTTCGCTTTGGCGACCTTTTGGAATTCTCCGATGGCTTCTTCCAGCAGGCCCATTTCCCGGAACGCGATTCCCAGATTGTAGTGCGTCTCCAGATCCTCGTCTTCCGCGCCCATTTCTCCTAGCTCGGCGCGGAACTCGTCAAACACTTCCTTCAATGGCCCGGATTCCGTGCTGGCGGCCACCGTTTCCTTCGCCGGTGTCACAACTTCGTGGGCTTGGTCGTTCGGCACAGACATGGTCGGTGTCAGCTCATCCAGACCCAATTCGTCAATCTCGCGTGCCAGGTCGGACAAGAACTGGTCTGACGAGAACACATTCTCGGTAACCGGCTCCGCAGCCTTTTCGCCCTTTGCCGTCAACTCTTCTGCCGGCACGGACTCTTCCATCGCTTTAGCCGGCGGCGGCTGCGCCAGCATCTCGTGCGGTGGCACGACCTCTTCCGGCTCCAGCACCAGTTCGAATTCCTGGTCCAGCTCGAACTCGGGCTGTGGAGCGGGCGGCTCTGGCAATGCGGCTTGCGGTTCCTCCAGCGCCGGTTCCAGCCCCTCGGCGGCAACTTCCGCATGTTCCGGAATCGGCAGCGCCGTCGGCTCTTCCCCGGGCAACAGCACTTCGGCGTGCTGCCCAATTCCATCTTCCACTGGTACGTTCTCAGGTGTCGGGACAGGATTTTCCGCCGGTACATCTTCGACGGTACTCGTCCAATCTTCCGGATCAAGAGCTTCCACCGGTACGTGAACCTCGGCGTGGCCGGTTTCCTCGTAAGCAGCCACCAGCGGCTCTGCCGGTATCGCGTCCGCCGGCAACTCCTCGGCCTGTGGCTCTTCGACCACCAGTTCCGGCAGCTCGAATTCTTCCACGGCCGGCGCCGCCGGCGCAGGCGGAACCACGGGAGCCTCGGCTACGGGCGCGGGTTCCGGCTCCCTGGTTTCTTCCAACAGGGACGCCCACTCCGCCGAGAGGTCAACTTCTTCCGATGCCGCAGCAACGGGTTCGGGCGTGGCCGCTTCAGCAGCTTCATCCACAATTTCTATTTCCGGAATCTCCGCCTCGGCCAAATCCTGCGGCACTTCCACCGGTTGAGCCGCCGCTTCATCAGGGACCGCTGCAACTTCAACGGTCTCCGGGGCGGCTTCTGCCACAGGCACTTCTGCCGCAGCCGCTTCTTCCACCGGAATAGTTTCGACCGGCTGCGGCATCGCGGCTGCAACCGCCGCTGCAATTTCGTCGTCGGTCAGGCCCGCCGCCCGCTGGAAGCGCCGGCGCAGTTCACCGAACCGCTCGCTGCTCCGTGCATCTCCCCGTGTGGCATGAATGTGTTCCAGTTGTGCGGCAAGTTCCGCCGTGCGCCGGTCGTCTCCCGCGCCCAGCACGAAGTCCAGTAATTTTTCCAGCGTGGGTGTATGCGTTGGAGCGCGCCGCAAGATCGCTTCCAGCAGCCCGATGGCCTTCTGCGTCAATCCATAGCTTGCGAACAGATCCACATCGGTCAGCGATTGCGCGATGAATTTTTGCGTCTCTTCGTCCAGTTCGGGCTCGGTGGGCGTCGCCGCTGGTGTGTCTGCGGCAACTGAAGCCGCTTCCTCTTCCAGGCCTGGCCGGACCTTGGGTGCTGGCGCTTTTGGCAGCTCAGGCTGCAAATCTTCCGTCACCACCACGATGTCAGCCGGCGGCGCGGCCTCTTCTTCTACCATTCCCAGCTTTTTTAGAACATCATTCAGCTTCCGCCTAGCCGGGTCGCTCTCCGGTTCGCGGTCCACCAGTTGTTGGAAGATGTCCTTGGCACGCTCCAGCTTCCCAGACGCCACCAGCGCGTCGCCCAACTGCGCCAGCGCGTCGGGCATGCGGAAAGAATCGCTGGTCCGTCCATACGTATCCACGAGCCATTCCAGCGGTTCCAACCTGCCGGGCAACCGGGTCGCCAGTTCGGTCAAAAGATGCGTGACGCCTTCATGCTCTCCAGCGTCGATCATCGGGATGCGAATGCGCGAGAGCAAGCTCATCGCCCGTTCCGCTTGCCCCGATTCCATGAGAGTTTCCGTTACCTTCTGCGTCGCGCCAAAATTCTTCTCATCCGACGAGAAAATCCGCAGCGCCAGGGCCGTCGCCTCGTCCCACTTGGCATTCTTCAGGTACAAATCCAGCAACAATTCTGCGGGCTCGCCACCCTTTTCCAGGTCCGGCACCCGTTCGAGGATTTCCGCCGCCGCCGCTACATTGCCCACGGTGGAGAAGGCTCGTGCCTTCACAATCAGCGCGTCGAGTTGCTTCGGGTTGATCTGCAGCGCCTTATCGGCAAGCTTCTCGCATTCCGCGTGGTCGCCGCGCGCCAACGACCGTTGCGCCGCCGACACGAACGTCTCCAGCGCTTCCCCAGATTGCCCCATGGCCTGGTACAAATCTGCCAGCCGTACCTGGATGCGCAGGTTATCCGGCTCCGCGGACAGCAATTTCTTCAGCAGCGATATCGCTTCCGGCTGGCGGTTGTTCTTCAGGTGCAGTTCCGCCAGTTGCAGGAACAGCGGCCGCGCCTCGCTCATCACGCCCTGCTGCACGTACAGGTCGGCGAGTTTCTCCAGCGGCCGGATTTCCTCCGGCGCGAGCTTGGCAATTCTCTTGTAAACGGCAATCGCTTTGGTGAGGAACCCGTCGCTGACGAACAGTTGCGCGAGCCGTTCAAAGTAATCGATGGCCTGGAGGGTTTCGCCCTGGCGGATGTACAGCTCGCCGATGGTCATCAAGGTGACCTGGTCGCGCGGTTCATACTTCAAGATCTGCTGATACTCGGCGATGGCTTGCGCCACCTTCCCTTGATTCAGCAGTTTCTGTGCGGCTTCGACGAACTTACTTTTGTTATAGGCCATGCGCTAAGAACGACAGCCCTCCCACCCAAGCCGTCGCGACTTTCTCCTGGACGCAGTGCAGGCGCTGAGACTTCTGCGATCCTACTTTTTCACGCTACGCCCCGGCATGGAGTGCGTCAATCAAAGCGCAGGAGATTGTGAGCAGGCAGTTATCCCCGTAGCAGATACGCAACCTATAGGCGAAAACCTGGCGAAACTTGGATTTCCTCCGGCGGGGCTATCGGCGTAATCGCCCCTCGAGGCGGAATTCCAGACGCTCCTGGCACCTAGCCGGAACTCAATCGCGAGGAGGCCGCGCTCGTGTATTCGTGATAGCTTGTCAGACGGGAGCGGCCTTCTGGAGATCGCCTTGTCTTCAAAACTCCGAGTTTTTCCACAAACTGTAACCTATGATCTGACTCTCTGCGTTGGAATTATTCCGAGGGCAAGCGCGCGGTGTGGACCTGTACCTGAAACCCAGCGCTGCTTGGGATGCGCGCACGAAATCGTCGAACTGGAGCCAGCGAAGACTGGGACACATGTATTGGGGACAATCTACCGTCCTGTAGATTCCACTCCGTTCGAGGGCGTGCTCGTGGAAGTGTTTACCTTGCCAGAAAACGCCGTACCTTTGTGGGACTACTTAACTGGAGATTCTGATGGGAAGCGCATTAGCGCCTGTGTCGTTGAGAAGAATGGCAAATTCGAATTTCGCCTAAAACCTGGAAGATACGAACTGCGGTTCAGTAAATCCAGCGAATGGAACTGCACGTATCTGAAAATTGCTGTAATTGGCTTCGAAGGAAAGAAACTCCGCGTGCCCATGTACATCGGTAACTAGGAAGCGACCCACACTTCGCGACGCGAGTTCCTCGGTTGCCCTGCCGGAGCACTCCCAAATTCAGAACTGAGCTAGAGGATTTCTCAATCCCCTCGCGGCCAGATTTCCAGCGGCAATTCCACTTGTACAGCCCCGGCGGCCCAGCATCCTGCATCGCGTACCGGTGAGAATGAATACCTGTGGAGCGGCGTTGGCCCGTGGATCCGCAAAGCTTCCAGATGCTCTGGAGTGCAGTAACCCTTGTGCTGTGCCAACCCGTATTGCGGGTACACCGCATCCCACTCTTCCATGCGCAGATCGCGGTGGGTCTTCGCCAGGATCGAGGCAGCGGCGATCGAAACGCTCCTGGCGTCGCCCTTGATCAGTAACTTCTGCTCGACCAGCACATCCAGTTTCATCGCGTCCAGCAACAGATAGTCTGGTCGAATCGCAAGCAACTCTAGCGCGGCAGTCATCGCCTGGCGGCTCGCCTGATAAATGTTCCACGCATCGATGCGTTGCGCGTCAATCTCGGCTACAGCCCAGGCCAGCGCGAATTCCTTGATGCGGGGTGCCAACTCGGCGCGACGGTCCGCCGACAGCTTCTTCGAATCGTCCAGGCCCACAATTCTTCGTTTGGGATTAAGAATGACCGCTGCGGCGACAACGGGACCGAACAGCGCGCCGCGCCCGGCTTCATCGAGACCCGCTATGCGCGTCCAGCCGAGCTTCCGCGCCGCTCGCTCGAAACGGGTAGAGCAGAGTCGGCTCATGGAGGAGTAGTAAGCGAGTGAATTTTAGCACGCAAACCGTGGTTCACGGCTGGGCTTGAGCACGAACGAGATACAACGCCGCGCCGTGAGCCGGCAGTGCAACTTGGATCGAGGCCTTGCGGCCAAGCTCCTTGTGTTCCCAAAGGTCCCGCACGGCGTACTCCTGCTCGTCGAGCCCCAGTCGCTTCCAGGCATACTGCAGCGTCTGCGGCGCGTCGCTGCGATTGAACACCGCCACGTAATGGCCATCCGCACCATCTTGCTCCGCCACCCAGACCGCGGTGTTGGCGGTTGTCTCTACCGCGTGATTGCCTTTCGAATGCTGGTCCACGGCAATCACCTCCGCGTTGGTCAGCAGGGACTTTGTCCACTCGTCGCACAGCAGCAGATTCCCACCCATGATCAGCGGCGACCGGAAGATCGACCATAGCGTCAGCAAGGTGCGCTGCTCATCCTTGCTCAGCCGCGTTGCGCGCGGTTCGCCCCATCCCGGTGCCGGCTCCAATCGTCCTATGGCCAACATATCAGCATCGGGCCAATTGCCCGGCCGCGAATGAATGGCCCAGTTCGCGGCCCGTTCAAACTGGTTGTTTACGCCCTGCGGAAAATCCTCACTGCTTTGCCACACGTCCCACTCGTCATCCGAGATGCGCCACATCTGCGCATACTTGGCCATTTCGTCCGCCTTCTCAAGTGGAGCGGCACCCGGCGACAGACTCAGCACCATGGGACGTCCCGTTTTCTTCAGCGCCAGGCTAATGAGCCGGATTTCTTCCCCCTTATACGGACGGCTGGAAATGCAGTCAATTTTTACAAAATCCACGTGCCACTCCGCGAATTGCCGCGCCAGCGAATCGTAGTACGCCTGCGCCGCGGGTTTCGTGGTGTCCAGCCCGTAATTAAACGGGTTCCAGGGGCACGTATCCGTTGTATCCGCGGCGTCCCGCGCGTGGAAGTCCGAACCTTGAATCGGCAGATTCTTGGCCGCTGCTTCTTTGGGAATGCCACGAAGAATGTGCAGCCCGAATTTCAGGCCGAGGCTGTGGACATAGTCCGCCAGCGGCCGGAACCCCGCGCCATCCGTCGCGGAAGGAATGGTATTCTCAGCCGGCGTGTAGCGTCCGAACGCATCCAGGCTGAATGTTGCGTTTTGCGCGTTGAAGCCCGCGGAGTGATTGGTCACATACCAGCCAGAATCCACAACGATGTACTCCCAACCATAAGTCTTCAGATTCTTGGCCATCCAATCCGCGCTGGCGCGTATATCTTGTTCTTTGACGGTTTCGCCGTACGCGTCCCAACTGTTCCAGCCCATCGGCGGCGTCTTCGCCAGACTGCTTTCTTGTGCTTTTACCGCGCTCATGCAAAGGGAGGCCAACACGATTGGAAGAAGCTGCTTGCCCCACCGGATCTTTCTCCGCCATTCCATAATTTCGCACCTTCTTTCTCCAGCCGCCATGATTCTATCCGAATGCGCGCCGTGACTCCCTTTCTTCTCCGCCGAACAATCCGAGCAGAGCAAGCGAGCAAAAAAAAGGACAGGCATTTCTGCCTGTCCCCTGAAGAATCTATTGCTTGTAGATTATGCGTTGGTCGTTGTGGCTGGCGCTTCGGCTTCTTCCCGCGCGGCGCGCTTGATGCGAGCGGCCTTGCCCCGCAAATCGCGCAGGTAGTACAGGCGCGCGCGGCGCACGCTGCCCTTGCCGACCACGTCAATCGAAGAGATCGAAGGCGAGTGCAGCGGGAAAATGCGCTCCACTCCGGTGCCGAAGCTCACGCGGCGCACCGTAAAGGTCGCGCTGCTGGCGCGTCCCTTCTTCGAAATCACCACACCTTCAAAGGCCTGGATGCGTTCCTTCACTTTTTCGCCTTCGCCTTCCAGCAGGCGCACGTTCACACGGACGGTATCGCCGGGGCGAAATTCGGGGAGGTCTTTGCGCAATTGCGCTTCATGCAACTTACGGATTACCGGATTCATTTTCTGTATTCCCTGCAGACCCACTCAGGCGGGGCCAGCACTTCTAAGGCAAACTCTAATTATAGCCAAAGGCCTACTTTTTTCCTAGCCGTTTTCTCCCGACAGCTCTGGCCGATTTCGCGCCGTCTTCTCTAACGCCTGCTCCCGCCGCCACTTGGCCACCTCAGCGTGATTCCCGCCGATCAAAACCTCGGGCACTTTCCAACCGCGATACTCCGCCGGGCGCGTGTAATGCGGAAAGTCCAGAATCGTGCCTCGTCCACCGGTGGCCGTTGGTAGCACACCTTGATATTCGCTGAACGACTCATTCACGGTTGACGCCTCGTTCCCCACCGCTCCCGGCAACAACCGCGTGACCGCGTCCACGACGATCGCCCCCGGCAATTCGCCCCCACTCAATACGTAATCACCCACGCAAACTTCTTCCGTCGCCAGGTGCGCGGCCACGCGCTCATCCACGCCTTCATAGCGGCCACAAATCAGAATCAGCCGTTCCAGCTTTGCGTACCGCCGCGCCGTTTCCTGTGTAAACAAGCGGCCCGCCGCGGACATGAGGAGAATGGCCGTGCCGGGCTCGGGTGCAATCGGTTCTTCCGCACTTCCCACGCCATGACCAAGCAGCTTTTCCACCGCCTCAAACAGCGGCTCCGGCTTCAGCACCATCCCTTCACCGCCGCCAAACGGACGATCGTCCACGGTGCGGTGCCGGTCTTTGGTAAACTCGCGCAGGTCCTGCACGTGAATCTGCGCAATTCCCGCCTCTCTCGCGCGCCGCACAATTCCATGGTCCAGCGGCCCCACGAAAAATTCCGGGAAAATGGTAATCAGGTCAAAACGCATCGCTTTGCAGTGTAATGAAGATGGGCTTTCGCGGATACGCCAACTTACTCCCGGGCATTCAATTCGTTCAGGCCCTCGGGTAGCCTAACCTCTATCCTTCGGCCTGCAACATCGATCCGCTTGCAAAAATCCTCGGCTAGGGGCACCAGAAGCTCGCCTGCTTGCGTTTCCACCTGGAGAAGCGGCGTTCCTGCTACTCCTTCTCCGGTAAAAAACACGTCGCGGACTGTGCCCAGCGCTCTCGGCGCTTCTTCCATCGCGCACGGCGGCGATGACAATGCTGTAGCGCTATCCGGCAGCTGAAATACCGTGCAGCCAATCAGATCGGTAACGAAATATTGCCCGGCCGGCAATGCCACGCGCTCTTCGAACGGCAGCAGCACATCCTGTCCGCGCAGCGTTTCCGCGTCCGATATCGTCGCGCTTCCGGCAAAATGAAAAACCCCCATGCCGGGATGGTTCTGGTCGAGCCAGAAATGCTGCAATTCCGCCAATCGCGGCTCTTTATCATCCTTTTGCAGGTAAATTTGTTTAAGAGTGGAAAACCGGGAAGGGAAATCCGTCAACAGCTCCGCAACAACCTCACCCTTATTGCCGCGCGGCCTTAGAATTCGAGCCACGAGAATCCAGCGCCGCGTTGTCTCGTGGAGATTGTTCAATCTTCCAGAATCTCGAGCGTAAATCGCTTATGGAGTTTCATCCCCGCCGCTCCCAGCAGCGTGCGGATCGCTTTCGCGGTACGCCCCTGCCGCCCGATCACTTTCCCCAGATCTTCGGGATGAACTCGCAATTCCAAAACAGTGACTTGTGTACCTTCCACTGCTTTGACTTGTACTCCCTCGGGATGGTCCACCAGCGCCCGTGCAATCTCCTCTACCAGTTCTTTCATAGGGCCCCCGCGTGCGTTCACCTTGCCAAATTACTTCACGCGCCCTCACTTCGTCGAGAGAGCGCGCCTTTTATCTCCGCCACTGGGACCTGACCTGGTGAGCCTGCGAACTTGAGCGTCGGACGTCTATGCTATCTTTTGCTGCTTGATGAAACTACGCACGGTATCGCTCGGCTGTGCCCCTACGCCAAGCCAATACTTGATACGCTCGGAATCCAACTTGATTTCCGCGGGCTTCTTCAGCGGATCGTACGTTCCGACCGCTTCGCGCACTCGCCCATCCCGGGCCCGCGTTCTCTCAATGACCACCACGCGGTAAAACGCCTTCTTTTTCTTGCCAATCCTTGCCAAACGAATAGTTAACACTACAGTACGTCCTCCTAAAGGCTTTCTATTCTAGCGTGAGTTCCCCTCCACCAGCAAACAATCCTCGTTTTTATCTGCTCCTGAGAATCCGCTCTTTTTCGCCTACCCTCACTGCTTTAGCACCAAAGGCAAATCTATAAGGCTCTCATTACCCGAGGAATGGTACACGTGTTGCGCTGCGACCCGGCTAACTCAGCCGGTTCATGCCGTTAAACGCCGCGGCTTTGTAGCATTCCGCCAGCGTCGGGTAATTGAAGACTGTGTGGATGAAATAAGTGATCTTGCCTTTTAGGAGCAGCACCGCCTGGCCGATGTGCAGCAACTCCGCGGCATCCTCTCCAAAAATGTGCACGCCCAACAGGTCCAGGGTTTCGCGGTGGAATAACAGTTTCAGCCGACCCTCGGTGTGGCCAGAGATTTGCCCCCGCGCGATCTCGCGGTAATACGCCACTCCCACTTCGTACGGCACATCTTCTTCCGTCAATTGCTCTTCCGTCTTTCCGATGAATGAGATTTGCGGAATGGTGTAAATCCCGTAAGGGTACCCCGCCGGATCCGATTCCGCCTGCAGTCCGAATGCTTTTGCCGCGGCAATCCGTCCCTGTTCCATCGAAACGGACGCCAGGCTCGGAAAACCGATCACGTCCCCCACCGCAAAAATGTGTTTCTGCGAGGTGCGATACTCCGAGTCAACCTTGATCCGGCAACGGTCGTCGGCTTCCACTCCGGCCGCCTGCAAATTCAGCCGGTCGATGTTCCCCTGCCGGCCAACGGCGTAGAGCAGCGCATCTCCCAAGATTCGTTTTTTGCTGACCAGGTTCGCCGCTACTTTGCCGTCAGGCGTTTCTTCCACGCTTTCTACTTCCTCGGTCAGCCGCATCGTGGCTCGCCTATCACGCATGTGATAGCTGAGCGCTTCCACCACCTCGGCATCGGCAAATTCCAGCAGGCGTGGTCGCTTCTCCACAATGATCACGCGCACGCCCAGGGTTGTGAACATGCACGCATACTCCACACCAATTACCCCGCCCCCTACAACAATCAACGTCTTCGGCACCGTCGGGATGCCCAGAATCTGGTCGCTGTTGACGATATTCCGCCCGTTGATCGCCACCTTAGGATTCACCGCAGGTTTTGTTCCTGTGGCGATCACGATGAATTCCGCTTCCAGTTCGTTGAAGCCGGTTGTGTTCTCCACGCGAATGTGATGCGGATCGGTAAACGCCCCAACTCCGTGATACAGGTCCACGCCATTCCGTTTCAACTGATCCTGCAGCACGGCGGCTTCGTTCTCAATCACCCGCGTTACGCGGAAATTGAGATCGTTCATCGTAATGTTCTCTTTGACGTGATAGTTGGAGCCGTAGAACGCCTGATCGTAAAAGCCCGAAAGGTGCAGCACCGCCTCGCGCATGGTCTTGCTGGGGATTGTGCCGGTGTTGATGCACACGCCACCGACCATCGTTTGTTTTTCTACTACGGCGACTCGTTTTTTTGCTTTCGCTGCTTGAATCGCCGCGCGCTGTCCGCCCGGCCCCGACCCGATCACCACCAGATCATACTGTTGCATTAGTTGTGTCCTGTACTTCCAGCTCTAGGGTTTGCGTGGTTTCAGTGGGGACGGCCCCTGGTTCACCTTGAGTATAAGTAATCCGAGGATGATGGTCTCTAGCTCTGCCTGATCCGTTAATAAATCCGCCTGCGAGATGCATCAAATGTTCCTGCACGGAGAAGCGCTTGCTGCCTTTCGCGGGCCGTATCTCACTATACTGGCCGTTCGAGCCAAGCGCTCTCGCTTTTTGGTTATCCGCCAGGTAGGCCGGCAAGATCTCTTTGCAGATGCGCTCGCGCAGCTCTTCATCCTTCAATGGAAAAAGCACCTCAACCCGTTCGTACAGGTTCCGTGGCATCCAGTCGGCACTCCCTAAATACACCTCCGGCGCCCCGCCATTCTCAAAATAATAAATTCGGCTGTGTTCCAGGAAGCGTCCCACGATGCTTCTCACTCGGATACGGCTGCTGATCCCGCGCAAACCCGGAACCAGCGTGCACTGTCCGCGCACGATCAGGTCAATCTCCACGCCAGCCTGCGATGCCCGGTACAGCGCCCGGATCACCGGCGGATCCACCACCGCGTTGCATTTCGCGATAATCCTCGCCGGCCTGCCGCGCCGCGCATGACGCGCTTCCCGATCGATCTGCGCGATAATGGTCTTCGCCATGTCCTTCGGCGCAACCAGCAGCGGGCGATAGTGCGACTTCTCGGCATACGCTGTCAGAAAATTAAACACATCATGCACCGCGGAAGTGATCGCGGCATCGGCCGTAAACAGGCTGAAGTCGCTATAAAATCGCGCAGTCGACGGGTTGTAGTTGCCCGTGCCCAGATGGGCGTACCTCCGAATTTTTCCGTCTGGATCCTGTCGCACAATCAACGCCAACTTTGCATGGGTCTTCAGGTTGGCCAGGCCGTGGAACACCTGCACGCCCGCATCCTCCAGGCTGCGTGCCCACCGGATATTCGACGCCTCATCAAAGCTGGCCTTCAACTCCACTACCACGGTCACTTCTTTCTTGCCCGCCGCCTCCAGCAGCGCCTGCGCCACCGGTGAGTCCGAATTCGTCCGGTACAGTGTCTGCTTCATTGAGAGCACGCGCGGGTCGTGCACTGCTGTCTGCAGAAATTGCACCACGGGATCGTACGAATCATAAGGATGGTGCAACAGCACATCCTGATGCCGCAGCACTTCGAACATCGAATCCGCGTCGTGCCCGATGTGCACCTGCCGGGCCACGAACTTTCCATACTTCAGGTCCGGCCGTGGCGTCTCTTCGTACAGGTGGAACAATCGTTGCAGGTTGACTGGGCCCGCCACGCGAAACACCAGCGAGTCGTCCAATTCGAATGTGCTTACCAGGTGCGAAACGATATCCGGATGCGCTCCCGCCTCGATTTCCAGCCGCACGGCCTGTCCCTTGCGCCGCTGCGCCACCTGCGAGTCGATCGCCTCCAGCAGAGTCCGCGATTCTTCCTCTTCCAGGTACAAATTGCTGTTGCGGGTAATTCGAAACGGCGCGGATGCCAGAATTTCGTAGCCCCTATACAAGTTTTCTGCGTAGTGTGAAATGATGTCCTGCAAAAATGCGAAGTGTATCCCACCGTTCCCCGTCGGCACTCGAATCAGCCTTGGCAATGCCCGCGGCACGGTTACGACGCCGAACAGCGGCTTTTCTCCCGCGCGCTTACGCCTGCGCAGCAAGAACGCGATACACAGCGCTTTGTTCAGCACGTGCGGGAACGGATGCGTGGGATCCACGGTGACAGGGGTCAGCATTGGATTAACCCGGCGGTCATAGAACGTCTTGGCAATCTGCGTCGCCTTCGCGCTTAACTGGTCGACGGGGAGCACGTTAATCTGGTGCTTCGCCAGCGCCGGCAACAACTCGTCGTTCCAGCAGCGGTACTGCGCCGTGACAAACTTATGCATGGCTTGCGACACATGGTCCAGTTCTTCCTCGGTCGTCAGCCCATCGGGACTGATATGTTGCGAGCCATGTTCAATTTTCTGCAGGAAGCTGGACACGCGAATTTCCACAAACTCGTCCAGGTTGTTCGCGGTAATCGCCAGAAACTTCACGCGCTCCAGCAGCGGATTGCGTCCGTCGCGCGCCTCATCCAGCACGCGCTGGTTAAACGCCATCCACTGCAGGTGGCGATTCAGGTAAAGCCGGTGATCATCCAATGCAATGCGAGCCATAGACCATCCTAGGGAGTGCTGACAAGTATCTCAGATGTGTTACACGCAGATAAACGGACTGTCCTAATGCTATGCTTTCTGCCGTCTGGGGGACATCATGCGAGGCCTTGCGTCGTTTCGCTCCATTCCTATTCTCCTTGCTGTCATCACTTTGCAGGCAGCCGTACCCTCGCCCCAGAGCGCCGTGACCGGCCGTATCGACTCCGTGTTCTCTGGCCTGATCCGCCCGGGCGACCCCGGCGCTGCGGTACTCGTGAAGCAGGACGGCAAGATTCTCTTCGAAAAAGGCTACGGAGTCCGCGATCTGCGCTCGCAAGCAAAAATCGACCCGGAAACCAACTTCCGCCTTGCCAGCGTCACCAAGCAATTCACCGCTATGGCCATTATGCTCGTAATCCACGACGGCAAACTCCATTATGACGATCGGCTTACCGACGTCTTCCCGGACTTCGCCGCCTACGGAAAAGACATCACCATTCGGAACCTGCTCAATCACACCTCTGGTCTGCGCGACTACGCGGAACTCATGGAACGCGAGGAAAAACGAAGCGGTCCTAAGTGGAGCGCCGAACACCAGATTCAGGATGACCAAGTTCTCGCTCTCCTGAAGGCCCAGCCCAGCGGCCTGTTCGTTCCAGGCACCCGCTGGGAGTATAGCAACTCCGGCTATGTCGTTCTGGGTCTGATCGTCGCAAAGGTTTCCGGCATGCCTTATCGCGATTTCTTGCAGCGCCGCATCTTCTCCCCACTGAAAATGAATCACACCCTTGTCTACGAAAAAGGCAAGAACATCATCAGCCGGCGCGCCTTTGGTCACTCGAAGGAAAACGACAAGCTCATTGAAACCGATCAGAGTCCGACGTCGGCAACGCTCGGCGACGGGGGAATCTATTCGAATCTTGAGGATCTAGCCAAGTGGGATGAAGCCCTGGCTAAACACACCTTACTCGACGAAAAGGAAATGCAGCCTGCGCTTACGGCAGTGAAACTCGCCGACGGAAGCGAACCACACTGGCCACGCGATCCTCATGCGAGTGAATCGGCTGATCCACCTGCCGTAATGTATGGCTTTGGCTGGTTCCTCGACCCTTATCAAGGGCACCCGCGGGATTATCACGACGGCGGCACGCAGGGATTTCGCACCACGATTCAGCGCTTTGTGAATGACCACATCACCATCGTTGTTTTGAGCAACCGCACGGACCTCAATCCCGACGAACTCGCTCTGAAGGTTGCAGATATCGTGTTCGCGACCCATTGAAGAAGCAGGGGTAAACTCAGCCCAAACCTGCCAATTTGCCCAAGCCTTTCATCTTCGCGCGTGCCGCCATGGCGCCGTACTGTTTCATCATCGTGCGCATCTGCAGAAATTGCTTGATGACCTGATTCACGTCTTGCACGGTGGTGCCACTGCCCTTGGCGATGCGCTTTCTCCGCTTGCCATCGATCACGTTGTGATCCCGTCGCTCCTGGTTGGTCATCGAATTGATAATCGCTTCCACCTGCTTGAGCTTTCCCTCGTCCACGGAAGCGTCCTTCGGCAGGTTCTGCAATGGCCCAACCTTCGGGAGCATATCGACTAACTGTTCCAACGGTCCCATCTTGCGGATCTGCTTCAATTGGTCTCGAAAATCCTCCAGCGTAAAGTCCTCTTTGCGGAGTTTGCGCTCCAGTTCCATCGCGCTCTTCTTATCGAATGCCGATTCAGCGCGTTCTATCAGCGACAAAATGTCGCCCATGCCCAGAATGCGAGAAACGATGCGCTCCGGATAGAATGCTTCCAGCGCATCGTACTTTTCGCCCAAACCTACGAATTTCACCGGCGCGCCGGACACCTTGCTGATGGAAAGAGCCGCGCCGCCTCGCGCATCGCCGTCCAGTTTCGTCAGGATCACGCCCGTCAGACCCAGCCGCTTGTGAAATTCCCCTGCCGACCGTACCGCGTCTTGCCCGATCATTGCGTCGGCGATGAACAGCATTTCGCTCGGCTGCAATTCCTTCTTCAGCGTGGAAAGCTCACTCATCAATGTGTCGTCAATATGCAAACGCCCCGCGGTGTCCACCAGGATTACGTCACTCGCCGACAGTTTCGCTTCTTTTATTGCCCCGCGCACAATCTCCAGCGGTTTGTCTGTTCCCGCGCCGGGCCAAAGCGATATGCCGATGGATTTTGCGACTTGGCTCAACTGTTCGCGCGCCGCCGGGCGATACACGTCCGTCGACACCACGATCGGCCGGTGCCCGTGCTGCGCAAGCCACTTCGCCAATTTTCCCGTGGTCGTGGTCTTACCGGATCCTTGCAATCCGACGATCATCCACACGGACGGCGGCCGCGACGCAAACAAGGGCTTGGCGTGCTTGCCGAGCAAATTCAGTAGTTCGTCGCGAACAATCTTTACCACCTGTTGGTCCGGCGAAAGCTGCAGCATCACTTCACTGCCTAGCGCTTTTTTGCGGATATTCGCCAACAGTTCATCCGCTACGCCGACGTTGACGTCGCCTTCCAGCAGCGCCTCGCGGATTTCTCCCAGCGCTACGTCCAGGTGCTCTTCGCTGAGCTTTCCCTGCCCACGCAGGTTCTTGAATGTCCGTTGCAGCCGTTCTGTCAGGTTCTCAAACATGGTTGTCAATGCCCTTTATGCATCCTGTTATTGTACCGCCTCGCGTGCAAACGTGTCCCTGCTGCAGAAATTCGAGTAGTGTCCTAATTTGAACGATGCCTTGCGAAGGGTGAAAGGTGGGAGTGAGTTAGTCGCCCTTTCAATCGGTCAAAGGCTGTACGCCAGCGGATGCTTGGGCTCGTAAAGCATGATGTCGTCCGCGCCAGGTACGGCCATCATGACCACGAGTCCGTACCCGTGATCCTGAACTTCGCCGCGGAACTCCGCTCCTTTGCCCTTCAGTTCAGCGACCGTGTGTGAGATGTCGTCGCACATCAGGGAGATCAGATGGTGCCGCGGCGATTCGAACGTCTTGCCATCGTAGACGCTGTGGGTCGGGTGCACGCCCATCTCACTCCGCCCGGTCTTGAAGATCAGCCAACCCGCACCTCCGCCCAGCGCATCCTCGACGTAGGGCCAGCCGAGGACGTCGCGGAGGAATGCCCGCGTTGCGGGGGCATCGTCGGAATAAATCAGGGTGTGGATGCTGGTGATCATCAGACTGAACTACTGAAATCAGCCAAAATTTTACTATTTCGGTCTATTGCCAATCAAGGAGCTGTTATTCGAAATTCGCCCCCAATCCAATCAGGGATTACACGTGCTGCAGATGGGTATCTTTGAAGAAGGTCGGATATTTCAGGCCGTAGCCCAACATGCGATCGAATCCGATATGTCCCAGCCAGATGAGCGCGTACGGAATGCACTGCGGCAGCGCAAAAACAAGCGCTACGCCAACTAACAGCAGTGGCCCGGTCACGGTGTGAACCAGGTTGTACGTTGCGGATCCCCACTTTGCGTTCTTCAAGTAGCCAAGCATGAACAAATCAGGGACCAGAAATAGTAGCGCCAATAGCCACCAGGGATAATGGCTGAGGTGATAGAAATACAGCGCAGCCCCCAAAATTGCCGCTCCTTCAGCGTGCAAGATCCAACGCGGTTTTGTCAGCATGCGAAAGCCTGCCTGTCTTGTCTCGTTTGTGGACTAGAAACTTACTTTGATGCCCAATTGCGCCGCGAAGGGTATGCCCACGGTTGTTCCAGGACCGAAAAAATCGCCCAGTGCGCCTGCGGGATAACGCAGTTGGTTCAGGTTAGTGATCGGCTGAGTTTGCGTGCAGGCAGGGTTCAGGCAGAACGCCGTCGCGTTGGCCAGATTGTTTACAGGCGTGGGCAACGCCGCGATGTTGGTAATAAAAAATGCGCCGGGGTTATTGCGGTTGAACAGATTGAAAAACTCCGCGAACGGCATTACGGACCAGCGCTCTTGAATCGTGAATGGCCGGCTCACGCGCAGATCCACCTGAACGTAAGGCGTTCCGCGAAATTCATCGAGCGTGGTTTCCACCCCATTGATCACCGCGCGGGTTCCCGCTGGCGTGGTCATCGTAAATGGCCGCGCGCTTTCCGCTTGCCCCAGCGTCGACAGTTGCACACCTCCTGGCAACTGGAATGTACCCACAAAAACGAACCGGTGACGCACATCTTCGCCCGAGGGCCCATAATCCCCTGGAGCGAACGCGTTGTTTGGATCGCAAACTCCATTTACGTAATCGAACAATTCGCCCAACACACATCCCCAGGTTTTCGCCGAAGAAAGCGTATAGTGCGCCACAAGATGGGCGCGCCGCGCAACATTCCCCTGCACGCGAACAGACAGTCCGTCGTAACTGGAACGATTGTCTGAGCGAAATACATTCGCCGCGGCGTAGGGATAGCTGCGATACGCGTGCATGCCGGTTTCGTGCGTGTAGTCGGCGCTGAGTATCCAGTTGCTGTTCAATGCGTGCTGGATTCCGGCGGTCGCGTGCAACGCGTAGGGCGTGTGGTAGTTGGGATCGATCAGCGCCGAGGTGATCGGCCCGTTTTGCAGGCTGCCTGCATTCACCGACTGAAACGCCGTGATCCACCCGTTCTGCGCCAGATCGTTAAAGTAAAGTCCAACACCGGCACGGATTACAGTCTTCTGCGAGGAGCCGAGCATCTGCGCGATACCGAGCCGCGGCGCAAACGCTTTGCGGTAATCGTGTGGAATGCCGTTCACCAAGCCGGTGCTCAAGGCAGGATTGAAGCTCTGATCGTGGCCCGACGCGACGAACAGCCCGAACGTCGTGTCATAGCGCAACCCATAGTTGACCGTCAGCGCCGACGTCGCGCGCCAGGAATCCTCGGCATAGAGCCCTAGCCGTTGCACGTTTTGCGAGAAACTTCCATCTCCCGCCGGTTTAAAGTCGCTCCCCGCGGCATAGTCGATCGGAAACTGTGCCGGATTCGCCAAATAGTAGGTCGGATCTTGCGGGAACGTGACCAGCGTCTCCGCATTGGCTGTGAGCGCTCCACTCAAAACCGGTTCATGAATGAAATTCACGCCGAAGCGGGGAGCATGATGCCCCGTCACATGCGTGACGTCGTAGCGGACCTGGTATTTCTGCTGGTTCCGCAGGATCGGAAAATTTGCGATTCCCGTGACGAACTGGTTGTCGCCATACGTTTCAAAACCGGTGATGGTACTCGATGTGGTGGTGAACGGAAACGCCAGCGCGAAGCCAAGATCGGTATTGCGCGTTTGCGTGAGGTGGAGCGCACTGAACTCCAGCACCAGCGATCCCATCCATTCTGGAGAAAACGTGAATTGCTGCCCAATCACGACGTTGAAGTAATTGTTGTGCGAGGTCGCACCCGTCGACGGCAGGGCCCCCTGCTGCACCAGCGCGTTATGAGTGGTGTAGGTATCCAGCGCACCGCGAAGAAACCAGCGCGATCGTTCGGACTGCGCCCAATCCAATCGCACTGTTCCCAGATAATCGCGGAACGGCACCGGCACGTTGCTGGGCACGTCAATGGAGTTAACTCCGGGAATCAGTCCCATTGACGCGAGTTGCGCCAGCGCGTCGAACTGCGCCGTGCTCGCCGGACTGTACGCGATGCTCGCATCCTCATGCACATATTCCAGCGAACTGAAAACCCAAAGCTTCTCTTTCACGATCGGACCACCGAGCGTGCCCACATAGTTCTGCCGCGAAAATGGCTGCTTCGGATTCGGGGCAGGATTATCGATAGGGAATCGGGCGTTCAGCGCCGCCGCTCGCTCGTATACGGAGAACTCACCGTGCCATGTGTTCGTGCCGCTTCGCGTCGTGATCACCACCGAGCCCGCGGTCGTACGGCCCGTATCTGCGTCGGCCTGTGCGGTGCGAAACGCAAACTCCTGGATCGCGTCTGGCGAGAAGTTCTGCAGAAACCCTCCGATATAATCGTCGGAGTTGTCCCCACCATCCACGGAAATCTCATTATTCAGTCCGGAGCTGCCTCCAGTGGACACCGCGGTGATACGAGCTTTCGTCGGGTCCGATGGCTCAACAGGTTCCGTCCCGGGCGCAAGATACGCAATATTCGCAAAACTGCGTGCTGCCAGCGGAATCGTCTCCAAATCCTGGCGGTAAATGACCGCTTCGTGGACCGCGCTCGCCGTGTCTAGCGGTTCCGTAGTGATGGATTGCGCCGCAGCATTGACCACCACCTTCTCCGCAACGGTCTTCGGCTGCAACGTAACGCTAACTTCCCGCACCGAACTGATCGCCACCAGCACTTCCGAGCGAGCCTCTTCAAACCCTGGAGCGGTCGCTGTCAACGAATAGGAAGATGGTTGCAGATCTTCCAGCCGGAACTCGCCACGGTCATCCGTCTGGGTTCCCCGTGTAACCGACAGCGGCACGCTATTCACAAGAATTTTCGCGCCTGCCACACGGCCGCCGCTGGCGTCCAAGACCGTTCCGCGCAGTGTTCCTCGCGGGTTTTGTGACAGCGCGGCGTGCGCCAGCACTGCACACAATGCCAGCACACTGGCACCTCTAAGTCCGCCACCCTTGTTCTTCCACCCGGTCATGCGCTCGCCTTTTGGAAGGCCAGTATAGCGCTGGCATTATGCTCGTTGAAGCAAGCTTCGCGCATTCGGCCGCCCGTAGGCGGGAATTCGAGATAGAATCCGCGGTTGGTCCTTCCGGAGGCACGATGATTGACCGCCGCGGGTTTCTTTCGTCTTTTGCTGGCATGGCTGCACTGACCGCCAGTCCATTACCCGATGTCTGCCAAGACGTCCTTGCGCACTCTTCGGACAAATTGCCGGACCGCAGCCTCTATGACACCAACGAAGAGGCCTACTGGACCGAGATTCGAAAACTCTTCCTGATTCCCGAAGACGAAGTGTACTTAAACAATGGCACCGTGGGTTCCTCCCCAACGCCGGTCCTCAAGGCCGTTTTTGAAGGCTATCGCGATTCCGAGCGCCTGGCCCAGGCCGATCCCGAGGACTACCCCATCTGGGGCTATGCCGCGTGGAACCAGTTTCGGGATCCGCTCGCGGAGTTTATCGGTTGCAAACGCGATGAACTGGCCCTCCTCCGGAACGCCACGGAAGCCAACAGCTACATTGCCAACGGCATTGACCTCAAGCCCGGTGACGAGGTCCTGATGACCGACCAGGAGCATCCCGGTGGCGAGCATCCATGGAACCTCCGCGCCAAACGCTACGGGATCGTCGTAAAGAAAGTCACTCTGCCCCGGCCGGTGCCAGACGCCGCTACGGTTCTCACTCTTTTCCAGGACGCCATCACTCCTCGCACCCGTGTCCTTTTCTTCAGCCACATCACCACGGTGACCGGCGTGGTTCTACCTGTGACAGAGCTTGCCGCGCTGGCTCGTTCCAAAGGCATTCTCTCTGCCGTCGATGGCGCGCACGTCCCCGGCATGATGAAACTCGATGTTCACGAGCTAGGCTGCGACATGTATTCCGCCAGCCCTCACAAGTGGCTGCAATCGCCCAAGGGCAGCGGATTCCTGTACGTCCGCGACGATGTAATCGACCGTCTGTGGAACACCATCGCCACGGAAGGCTGGGATGACACAAAGATCCGCGCCGAACGCTTTCAGCGTATCGGCAGCTCGAATGTCCCGGCGCTCTGCGGCCTGAAGGCTTCCATCGAATTTGCCAATCAAATTGGCATGGATCGCATCGAAAAGCGGCACCGCAAAATGGCGGACTACATCCTGGACCAGATGGAGGACTTGGGCGCCCATTCGTGGACCTCGCCCGACGCAGCCTTGCGTTGCGGCATTGCTACCGTCACCATCGAGCCCTACAAAATGCCTGATCCTGAACTGTGGATGTGGAAGGAGAAGAAAATCCGCATTCGCGGTGGCTTGCCTTCCAAGATTCGTTTATCCACGCCTTACTACTTATTGAAAAAGGATATCGACCGTTTCATCGAGGCTTGCGTCGAATATCGCGACACGCACCCGGCTTAATTGCGACATCTGTTCACCATGTTCGTTTCCACATGTATGATACTTTTTCGTATCTGTTCTCTGTCTAAGTGCCGGAAGGGACATAGCCCCAGGCCCGCCATGGTTGGTAGGACTCTTCTCCTTATCTCGATCGTCCTTCTCGGCTCGTTTCTGCTGCCGCCGCCTACGCCAGCGCAGGACAAGTACTCGCGCTTCGAACTTGGTGCGCAATACTCCACGATCCGCGAAACCAATTCCGACTATCAGGGAACAAATTTCTCCGGCCTCGGCGCTCGCTTCGATTGGAATCTCACCCGCCGCCTGGCCTTCGAATCCCAAGTGGATTTCTTCCCGGAGCAGGGCGTGCCTCTCCTGCTGGTGCAGGGCGGCCAAACCCTCCAAGCTGTTTTTGGTGTTCGCGCCAAAGTGATTCAAACCCGGCGCCTCTCCGTTTTCGGCTTAGTCCGGCCGGGCTTGCTTCATTTCTCCGAAGTCGAAGTTCTTTCAGGACAAGCCAGCGTCTCTTACGTCGAGCAACCCGCCACTTATTTCGTGCTTAATCTCGGAGGTGGAATTGAGTATTACCCTTCGCCTCGCTGGGTTTTGCGCGCCGATATCGAAGGCAATCCCTACCGCGTGCCCGCTTATAGTTCCACGTACTCGGGCGGTGGCAATGCCGTGCTGCCCGGGAAAATCAACGATACCACCCGTCTTAGTTTCGGCGTCGCCTACCGGCCAGGCGCGCTGATCGAAAATGAGCGGGAAATCAATGTTCCCGGCAATTGGGAGTTTGGCCCTCTTTTCAGCGCCGTGACGCTCTCCCGCGAAGGTCTGACGGACAACGTTCGCACCGAACCTGGCTTTGGTGGTTATGCCTCCTACCGTTTCTACGGAGTGTTCTATCTCGACGCGGACTTACTCTACTTTCCACGTCAACCCGATTTTTCTGGCCCTCACGACGGTGGCACCATTCTCCAGGGACTTGTCGGCCTGAAGGGCGGCATCCGCCGCAACCATTTCGGATTCTTCGGCAAGGTCCGCCCGGGCCTTCAAAGCTACTCCAGAGCACTGACCGGCATCACCACCAGCAGCGAAGCGGCACCTTCCTCCACATACGGCCGCTCCAACAATTTTGTCCTCGATCTGGGCGGCATCATCGAGTTTTATCCCAGCGAACGCAACACGCTGCGCATTGAAGCCGGCGATACCCACCTCTTCTTCGGCACACGCAACCTGAACATCGATGGAAACATACAACCAGTTCCCGGCGGCAAAATGCAGCACAGCATCCAACTTATGCTCGGCTACGGCTGGCGCTTCTGAATAAACTACTCGCAACAGGAGAAGATGGTATGACCCAGGAACTTTGGACCGCTGTCGACAAATACATCAACGAAATGTTTATTCCCAGCGATTCGGTACTCGAAGCTGCAGTGCGTGCCGGCACGGAAGCCGGCTTACCATCCATCCAGGTCTCCCCGTCCCAAGGAAAACTCTTGCATTTGCTGGCTCGCTCGGTGGGTGCGCGCAATATTCTCGAGATTGGCACTCTCGGTGGCTACAGCACTATCTGGATGGGACGTGCGCTTCCTCCGGGTGGGCGTTTGCTTACGTTGGAAGCGGACGCCAAGCACGCGGAGGTGGCGCGCACGAACTTTGCGCGTGCTGGTTTGCAGAAAACCATCGAATTGCGGTTGGGCCCGGCGCTGAATACGCTGCCTCAAGTTGCCGCGGAAGGCTGCGGGCCGTTTGACCTGATCTTCATCGATGCGAATAAATCCACGATGGCCGAATATTTTGACTGGGCGTTGAAGCTCTCCCGGCCGGGCAGCTTAATCATTTCCGACAATGTAATTCGTGACGGAGCCGTGATCGACGCTGAAAGCGCCGACCCCGATATCCAAGGCGTGCGCCGTTTCAACGAGCGAGTCGCTGCCGAGCGCCGCGTTAGCGCCACGGAAATCCAGACCGTTGGCAGCAAAGGCTACGACGGATTCGCTCTTGTTCTAGTGTTGGACGCCTGAGTGAGAAGTTCCGAGGCCGATTTCTAGAGGCGCATCTTTTGGCAACACTACCTCGCGGCCGCGCGACAAAAAATTCGAGTAGATCGACGCTGAAGCCCCATACGCCGAAAACACCATCGAAACCGCGTTGGACTTCGCCGCCAGCCCAATAAGTGTGCCTGCCAATCCAAATCCCGACGCGCCCGCTCCTGCGCGCACGGCAGGGTCCCCGGCTTGATCCACGGAGCAGCGGTCTACATCCGGATGCGCGGTGGCCGCGACCATCAGCAGCGCAATTCCGGTCGACAAGTAACGGCTCTTGCTGTCTGTGGCACGCGCGCCCCCTTCTTCGTCGAGTTTCATGTGGGCTGCACGGTCCACCTCGATGCCTTCCAGAGTGCCTTGCACTTCCTGCAAGTTGCCGCCGGGTATTTCAATGTGCTCAAAAATCACACGTAGTTCGCCGTTCCGGTGCAAACGCCGTGCGGGCCTGGCTTCCACTACTTGTCCGATCAATCGACTGCCCGAGGGTAAGAGCAGCCGGTGATCGGCGGAGTAAACCGGCTGCGTCAATTCCGCAACCACCGGGGACCCCCGCGTTGCTGTTGCCGAACTGACCTCCAGCACCAGCCGCGCATGCAGTACCGTATCCGCAAGGGGCAGGCTTCCCAATTGTGAGAGGTGTTCCTGCGCGTGCATCTCAGATCCGAAATCCAATTCGTCCTTCAACGAGGCGCTGAATCGCGTCCCGGTCTCCAGGTATTGCCGTCGATACGGCGACTGCGCAAGCAGATACTGCTTCAGCCGGTGCATCCTGCCCGGAGTGCGAATTTCGTCGGCCGCCTGGTGTGCCGATGCACTCGCTTCCTGCACACTTTCTTCCACCTGCTGCTTGGCCGCGTCTGTGACTCGGCCCGCGGCGCTCTTATGTTTTTCGTTCTTTTCCGCATCGTTCTTCGGCGGTTTGCTGACCAGATGAACGACTTCTGGCGAGCCTGGCGCCACCGTCGTTTCAATCGCTAGTTCACGCCCGTCCGGGAGAATCAACCGATCGAACGTGATTTGGTATTGGTGAAAGGGAGAAAAATCTCCGTTGGCATAGGATTGTGCGCGACGCAATTTGGGTACCGCAGCAATGTGTGTCACGTGGCCTCGGACCAAGGTGCCCGCAGGGATAACGGGCTCATCGAAAGCGTACACCGACTCGACTACATGCCCCTGCACGATTTCTCCCACGTGGGCAATGCGCGTGCGCCGGTCAATGGCGATCCGCAGTGCGGTCCCTTCTGGAAGCCTCAGGATAATGCGCACGCCCGATGCGGACGGATCTGCGTCTTCGTCGTCGCTTTCGTCCGGCAGGAATGCCGGCGTCGCACACTTGAAACGTAACCCATTGCCGGCAGGAGTTTCGGCACAGGGCGCAGCGGCAGTATTCGATGGGTTCGCTGAACGCGGTTGTGCAGGGCTTTGCGCCGAACTCGTACTAGCGGCGAACGGGAATGCAAGTACAACCAGCGCGGCGAGCGTGATTTTGCTCATCTATCCCGCCTTCGGCGCGGTTCCTGAGGGGGTGCGGACTAACATTTCGCGCCCGGTGAGAAATACTTCGAACCCGCACCATAGCGCACTGACCTGGCCCTGTCTACCGTGAATTCGTGCCGTCCAAGTCTTTGCACCTTCGCCGCGTTTCTGCTCGGCCCCTGTGGTAGACTCCTGCTGTTTGATTGATTTATTGACGCGCTGGTAGTTCCGTTCTCTCTTGTTCCCCTTCGCAGTTGCACCGACCGGAGGTTTTGATGCGAGAAAAATTCCGTTTGTCTGTCTTGACGCCGTGTGCATTGACCTTGCTCTTGTTTTGTCTTGCGGCCATATCACTGCGGGCGCAGTCGTCCAATCAATACGCGCTCTTGCGCAAACCCACGGTCAGTAAAACGCAGATTGCCTTCAGTTATGGCGGCGACCTCTGGATCGTGGATCGCAATGGCGGGGAAGCGCGCCGCCTCACCAGCGATGTCGGCATCGAAATCGATCCCGTGTTTTCACCGGACGGCACCATGATCGCCTTCACCGGCGAGTACGACGGAAACGAGGATGTATACGTGATTCCCGCCGCCGGTGGAGTCCCCAAACGCCTCACCTCGCATCCCGGTGCCGATCAAGTCGTCGGCTGGACCCGAGATGGCAAGCGTGTTTTATTTCGCTCGAGCCGCGACAGCTATTCCCGTTTCGCCCAGCTTTACACCGTCAGCCTTTCCGGTGGCCTGCCCGAGCTGCTCCCGCTGCCCATGGCCGTTGAAGGTTCGTATTCACCCGACAGCTCTCAGATGGCCTACGTGCCATTCACGAATTTCGCGGAGTCCTGGCAACGTCATCGTGGCCTAAAGCACTATCGCGGCGGCACGGCTTCCCCGATTTGGATCGCCAAGCTTTCCGATTCCAGCGTCGAAAAAGTTCCTCGCACAAATTCCAACGATTCCACTCCCATGTGGGTCGGCAATAAAGTTTATTTCCTCTCGGATCGCGATGGCCCCGTGAGCTTGTATGTCTATGATCCAGGCACGAAAAAAGTGGCTTTGGCCCTGCAGAGCAACGGTGTGGACATTAAGTCAGCCTCCGCGGGCCCGGATGCGATTGTCTACGAACAGTTTGGTTCGATTCACGTATTCGACCCCGCTACGCGCAAGGAGAACGCCGTGAATGTTCATGTCACCGGCGATTTTCCGGCCGTGAGACCGCATTTCGTCGATGCGGCGGAACAGATTCAAGCCGGCGATATTTCGCCCTCGGGCGCTCGCGCCGTCTTCGAAGCTCACGGTGAAATCCTGACTGTTCCGGTGGAGCATGGCGATATCCGCAATCTCACCAATTCGCCCGGCTTCGCCGACCGCGATCCTTCCTGGTCACCCGACGGCAAATGGATCGCCTATTTTTCCGACGAGTCCGGCGAATACGCCCTGCATCTGAGCCCGCAGGACGGCATGGGCGAGGTCCGACAATTTAATCTTGGCAACCCGCCTTCCTTCTTTTATTCCCCGACGTGGTCCCCCGACAGCAAGAAAATCGCCTACAGCGATAAGCGGCTGAACCTTTGGTATCTGGACATTGATTCAGGCAAGCCGATCCTGGTGGACACTAATCCCTACGATGGCGCAAATTTTAGTCCTGCGTGGTCCCCTGACAGCCGCTGGATCGCCTATACGCGCCAACTCGACAGTTCTTTGCACGCTGTCTTTATCTACGGTGTGGATGACAAGACCGCGCATCAAGTCACCGACGGCTTGAGCGAAACAGCCTCCGCCAACTTCGACAAAAATGGGAAGTATCTCTATTTCTTCGCCAGCACGGATGTGGGTCCCACACTGGCCAGCAGCATGGGTGCGTTCAAAATCCCAGTGACTCGCAGCGCCTACGTGGTTGTTTTGCGAAAGGACCTGAAATCGCCGCTCGCACCGCAGAGCGATGAAGAAAAGATTGCTTCGGACAAATCGGCCGGTGAAACAGACGACTGCAAAGCGGGCGCAGAAGGCAAGCCCGGTGAGAAACCTGCCGCGGACAAGGCGGACAAAAGCGGTGACAAGTCTGCTGCACAGAAGACAGATGAGAAGAAAGATGAGAAGAAAGGCGAGCAGGCAGCAAATACGCCTGAAAAAACTGCCGATGTGAACATCGATTTCGAAAACATCAACCAACGCATCCTGGCCCTGCCCATTCCCGCGAAGAACTATGACCAAATGTTCGCTGGAAAGACGCACATTTTGTTTCTGCTGGAAGGCCCGACCGTGAACGATGGCAATCCCACCGGCCGATTGGTCCACAAGTTCGACGTGTGCACCCGCAAAACCGAAAAGTTGCTGGATAACGTGGGCGGCTTCGCCATTTCCTCGAAGGGCGAGCATGCGCTCTACGAGCAACTCCCTCCGCCGAATCCCCTGGCTGCCGGAGGTGGTCCGCCCCATGGCCCCTGGATCATCAAGCCGGTGGACGCGCTTGGCAAACCCGGAGAACCTGGCAAGCCCGACGGCACGCTGCATCTCGAAGCCATGAAGATTTACGTTGATCCGCGCGCCGAGTGGGAACAAATGTTCCGCGAAGTAGGACGCATCGAGCGCGACTTCTTCTACGATCCTAATCTCCACGGTGCGAACCTCAAGGCGCTCATGTCCACCTATCAACCCTACGTAGACAATGTGATGAGCCGTGCCGACCTGAATTATATTTTTGCCGACATGCTCGGTGAAATCACCGCGCAGCACGTGTACATCTTTGGTGGCGATCGCCCCGAAGTGAAACAAGTCAGTGTTGGTCTACTGGGCGCGGACTACACTGTCGATCACAATCGCTACCGTTTTGCGAAGGTCTATTTTGGCGAGAATTGGAATCCGGATCTCCGTGCCCCTTTAACTGAACCCGGCGTCAACGTCCGTCAGGGTGAATATCTCCTCGCTGTGGATGGGCGTGACGTCCATGGCAGCGATGAGATTTACAGCTTCTTCATCGAGCGCGCAGGCAAGGAAGTCCAACTGAAAGTGGGACCGGATCCCGGCGGAAAAGATGCCCGCACAGTTACCGTCGTTCCCATCGCCAACGAACACAACCTGCGCTTGCGCGACTGGATGGACAGCAACCGCCGCAAAGTCGACGAGCTCAGCAACAACCAGTTGGCCTACGTCTACCTGCCGGACACTGCGGTCGGCGGCTTTACCAATTTCAACCGCTATTATTTCCCGCAGAACAACAAGCAAGGTGCCGTTATCGACGAGCGTTTCAACGGCGGCGGTTGGCTTGCGGATTACATCGTGGATTGGTTGAGCCGTCCGCTGCTCATGTCCGCCATGACCCGCGAGGGCAAAGACATCACTCTGCCGCAGGTGATTTTTGGTCCCAAAGTGATGCTCATCAACCAATACGCGGGCTCCGGCGGAGACGCGCTGCCTTGGATGTTCAAACAACTCGGCATTGGCCCGCTGATCGGTACGCGTACGTGGGGCGGGCTGATCGGTATCGGTGGCTATCCGTCTTTGATCGATGGCGGTGAAATCACCGCACCGCGTTTCGGCCTCTTCAATCCGAAAACGGGCGAATTCGATGTAGAGAACATCGGTGTTTCGCCGGACATTGAAGTGGAACTGGATCCCGCTCTCTGGCGCCAGGGCCACGACCCGCAACTGGAGAAAGCGGTCTCTGTTGCGCTCACCAATCTGAAGGAACATCCCGTGCCGGCGATCAAGCGCCCGAAGTACCCGGTCTACAATTGGCCTAAGGTCCGTTCCGACGCCTCCAAGACACCAGCCGGAAACCAGTAGCGGCTTACATACATCTGAATCTTGACGGGTATTCAGGTCCGCACAGGACGAGTGCGGCGTTGATTGCCGCATTCGGCGGGAGTCCGTTTTCATGCCACTTTCGAGACTCAGCGCCCTTGCCTTGTGTCTGGCTTGCGCTGTGAGTCTCCCCGCCGCCCAAGACACAAGAACGCCTGCTGTTCCGGCGAAAGCGCCGGTTCGTGAGGAAACAGCGGCGCACGCGCGCAATTTTGTGGGTGACTCGGCTTGCCGCGAGTGTCACCCGGCAATCAGCGATAGTTATCTGCGTACCTCGCACCACCTCACATCGCAACTGCCCAGCAAAAATTCCATTGCCGGCAGCTTTACACCTGATTCTAACTTGCTGAAGACCAGCAATCCCGACCTGCGTTTCCGCATGGATGACCGCGCGACTGGTTTCTACGAGACCGCCGTCTTCTGGCAGCCTCCCGACGAAAAAACGCGCTCCGAACGCATCGATTTCGTCACCGGCTCCGGTGAAAAGGGTCAAACGTATCTGTATTGGAGAGGCAATCAGCTTTTTCAATTGCCCGTATCCTATTGGACCGAATTACACGGGTGGGTCAACAGCCCCGGCTTCGCGGATGGCATCGCGGATTTTGACCGGCCCATCGTTCCTCGCTGCCTGGAATGCCACGCCACCTATTTCGCCTCCGTGCCTTCTCCTAAAGCCGAAAACCACTACCTTAAGACTGGCTTCGTTCTAGGCATTTCCTGCGAGCGGTGTCACGGGCCGGGTCGCGTTCATGTCGAAAAGCAGCGGCTGAAATCCGCTCCCGCTTCTGCGGCCAACGCTGCGATCGTGAATCCGGCAAGGTTGCCCCGCGATCGCCAAATGGAAGTTTGCGCGCAGTGCCACGGTGGGATCGGCGAGCAACTCGCCCGGGCTTTCACCTACACCCCGGGGCAACCCCTCGAAAGTTTCATCAAACTGCAGAAACCTGACGAAGATGCTCGTGTGGACGTGCACGGCAATCAAGTCGCTCTCACACAAAGGAGCCGCTGCTACCAATCCTCGCAGATGACCTGCAGCACCTGCCATGACGTTCACGCGCCGGAACGGCAGCCAGCCGCGTATTCGGAAAAATGCTTACAGTGCCACAAGGACAAAGACTGCGGCGAATTCCCCAAACTGGGCGCCAAAACCCGGGAGAACTGCATCGACTGCCATATGCCGGTACAGGATTCCGACCTGATCATCTCCAACCTGCACGATAAACAAGTCAAGGCGCGCATGCGAAACCACTGGATCAAGGTCTATCCGCTTTCCCAATCGCCGTAGCCCATTACGCCGACACACGCGACGGGTTGTTCGTTTTCCCATTGCAATGCTAAGTACTTTGTATTATAAAGTGTGGCATGACGCCGTTTGACCTTTTATTTATCCTTCTTTTCCTCCTCGCTCTATCTACACTCGTTCTCGCCATCACGTTTGTCCTACGCCGCCAGTTCACACGCGCCCGCCGCATTCTCTGGCGACTGTTCCTTTGTGCCTGCGTTTACATGCTGATCGTGATTGCGGTCTCCCTGTTTTTGCCTCGTCGCATTTTCAAGCTTGGCGAAACGCAGTGTTTCGATGATTGGTGTGCAGCGGTGACCGCCGTCCGCAAAGTGCCAGAAGGCGATCTTGTCCGCTACACGGTGGACTTGCGGCTTTCCAGTCGCGCTCTCCGCGTCCCGCAACGCGAGCGTAACCTGGCGCTTTATCTGATCGACAGCCACGGCCGACGCTACAATCCCCAGTTCAATCCATCGGACGCCCCGTTCGATGTTCTTCTGCAGCCACAAGAATCCGCCGTCGCCAGCCGTTCGTTCCTGCTTCCCGCTGGCGCCAGCCAGGTCAATGCCGTGATCGCTCATGAAGGCGGCTTCCCTATCGAGTGGTTCATCATTGGCTACGACGCGTGGTTCCATAAGCCGCCGGTAATAGAAATCCCCTAACAGCTCTCCAGGCACGTGGCTTGTGTTCCGAGGGTGGACAAGGGACTATTCTATAGGGCAAGGACCGAGGAAAAAGCAGCTCTGCATTGGCAGTAGAGGCCGCTCGTCCTGTCGACAAGAGGAGAGTTTCCTGATGTCTGTTCCAATTTCCTACCTGCCGCGAGTATGGATGGGCAGCCAGATTTCCAGCAGATTACTGCCATCCAAAATTCGCCCTTTATCGGCGCACATCAAGCTTACAGAGAACTGCCAGGCGCGCTGCATCAGTTGCGATTACTGGAAGACTCGCTGGCAGGAGAGTATTGACACAGATCGTGCCATTCAACTGGTGAATGAAATCAGCGGTGCCGGTATTCGTTCGTTGCGTCTGACGGGCGGGGAACCGCTCCTCCGCAAGGATATGTTTCAAGTGTTGAAACAAGCCAAGACATCCTCGTTGAAGAGCATCATTATTCAGACGAACGGATTGCTCCTCAAGAAACTACACAAAGAGGTCAACGACTCGCCGATAACAAAAGTGGCCGTGTCCGTGGATGGACTCGAAAAGACCAACGACCTGATTCGCGGGATCAACGGATATTTCGGCCTGGCCTTGGAAGGCATCCGCTTGCTGCGCGGCAAACAGGTGGCGCTTTCCGTCACTCTCAACAAAATATCTGCGCAGGAATTGAGCAGATTGAAGAAAGTCGCGGATGGGGTTGGCGCGGAGATCGAGACGAACATTCTGAGCCGCAGCTTATCGTTCCTGAAGGACGCGGACATGGCTGCGATGTGGCCCGAAGGAGCGGATGCGGCGGCAATCGAGAGGTTTGTGCGCCTGGAACTGAAGCGTCCCGAGTTTGAAGTCGAATACATACGTAAGTATTACAACCGTCAAGAGATGGCGGAGCCTCCGTGCGTGCTTGGATTTCTGCAGGTGTTTGTGTTGTCAAATGGTGACGTACTCACGGGTTGTTACCCACTGAAGGCGGTAGGAAATATCTTGAAAGATAGTTTGGAAACCATTTTGGCTTCCGAAGCTTATTACCAGCAGAGCTTGGCGATGCTCCGCAGGGAGTGTCCTGGCTGTACGTGCGGCGTGGAAAGTTCATTGGCCATGAAGCATTCTAGTGCGAGTGCCATATTCGAGCTGAAACGCCTGTTCCGCGGGCGGGATGCCAGCGAACGAGACAAGAAAGATGGTTTCGCACCATCGCAAAATCCTTCCGTTCCATGAATCTGTTCTAATGCCACCTGGGTAGTTTTGCGTCCGGCTGTTTCCAGAACTGTTCCTCGCCCTATACGCTCCCCGCTTCCTCAGGGCACTGCAACCCTGGAATGTCGGTGCGCCGACAATCTTTGGTTAGATGCATATACGGTCTGGCGTCAACCGCTAAGCACATTATGCCTGGTAGATTTCCTTGCGAGGGAATTTGAGATGTTCAGTTGGTGTAGTAGCCGGTTATCGCCCACATCAGCAAGGCGAATATGGCAAAGAAGATGAGTGTTACCCACCAATGTACAACTCCAAACGGGATGGGGAAGAGAATAACGAACAACCAGACCCACCATGGGAACCGTTTTTCCTTTGCAAGCTCCTCCATCATCCGGCACCTTCTGATTCACGAGTATAGTAAGTTCTAGGAACTATCTTTGTTTCCACCACTTACAAAAAACAGGGGGAGGGGTCTCCACCTGCACCATGTCGGCGTCGCAGTCGCGCTGCGTGCTGAGTAAAGTTGGGAGATTTGCGCGATAATAGCGCTCGGCTATACGGAGGAGACGCGCAGAAATGGCCACAAAACCTTCCTGCAAGCACATTCCGTGGAACACGGTCGAGCATGAAAAGCTGAACGAGTTGATCGGCCGGGAGATGGTGGTCGGCGACAACCTGATGCTGGCCCGTGTTTTCCTGAAGAAGGGGGCGCATGTCCCGGAGCATCGGCATCACAACGAGCAGGTCACGTATATCCTCGAAGGCGCGCTGAAGTTTGCCATCGATGGCCAGGAAATTGTGGTCCGCGCCGGTGAAGTGTTGTGCATTCCCTCGAACATGCCTCACGAAGCGTGGGCGGTGGAAGACACTTTGGATTTGGACGTATTCAATCCGCCGAGAGAAGATTGGCTGAACAAATCCGACGACTATTTGCGACTTGGTATTCCCAGGAAATAGGAACCTTTGCCCGTTTCAATCGCAATGGCGCCCGTTCGTGTCAACGCAAAGTAGAAATGTCCGGGTTTTCGCCAGATAGAAATGTCCGCTTCCATGGTTTTCTCCAAGGGTGATTTGCAGGCACATGGTATTTGGTTTTGATTTTGTTTTGGGGTTTC
>Ga0074045_10000687_pt1 | contig 33114 bp, 25 predicted proteins | sample BogForMeECP23OM2_FD_94442 | JGI IMG/M metagenome (GOLD analysis project Ga0074045, IMG submission 94442) | Bog forest soil microbial communities from Calvert Island, British Columbia, Canada - Bog Forest MetaG ECP23OM2 | ecosystem: Environmental > Terrestrial > Soil > Wetlands ...
CGCCGGGTTGTTCCATGAGTGAAAAACGTGGAGCATAATATAAAAAGTTATATAGTCGAAGATCGAGCTTATTGGCCCAATGAGAACAATGAATCGTCGTATCTCTTCAATCGCCCATTTGCGTGGTTTTTCGATCCATTCCCTGTCTACCGAGTCGGTTGGTATCGCTGTCTGTGAGAAGTCGTACAGGAGATTGTTGGTGAGAACCTGTATCGGCAGCATGGGAAGAAACGGCAGAAAGGCGCTGGCACCCAGGACACTGAACATATTCCCGAAGTTTGAGCTCGCAGCCATCTTGATGTATTTGATGATGTTTCCGAATACTTTCCTGCCTTCCAGGACCCCCTCCTGAAGCACGGTGAGGCTTTGCTCGAGCAGAATTATGTCGGAGGATTCCTTGGCAATGTCGGCGGCGCTATCCACCGAGATGCCGACGTCGGCATTTTTCAGAGCGGGTGCGTCATTGATCCCATCCCCCAGAAAACCCACCACATGTTTCCTCCGCTGCAGGGCCTCTATGATGCGCTCCTTGTCAGAAGGTGAGAGCTTCGCAAAGATAGTCGTATCCTCCACCGCAGCCTCAAGCTCTGAATCGTTCATCCCCTCTATAACACTGCCTGTGAGAACGTTTTGCACCTGGAGACCCACCTGCCGGCATATGCTCCTGGTGACAATCTCGTTGTCACCCGTGAGTATCTTTACCCTGACCTTGCTTTCACCGAGGCTTTCCAGGGCCTCTGTCGCCGTCTCCTTCGGCGGATCAAGGAACGCAAGGAATCCCGTAAGTGTCAGATCTGATTCATCGGCAATCGCATACTCTTTGTGCTGACCCGGTACTTTCTTGCACGCGAGGGCAATGACTCGGTACCCCTGCTCATTGAACTGCCGCACCAGAAGCTCAGTCTTTGGGTCACGGCCAGTCGCGTAGAACGGGCCGGTCTGACCCTTCAGCTCAACCTGTGAGCAGACGGCTAGTACCTCTTCGACCGCGCCCTTGCAGATCATGATGTGATCACCTTTAGCGTCGCCTACGACGATCGACATCCTGCGCCGGACAAAATCGAAGGGTATCTCATCTATCTTGTAGTACCCCTGCTCGCTGACCAGCGTTTTCTCCAGGTGTTCGTAATCCAGTATCGCGACATCCATGAGATTCTTGAGGCCCGTTTGATAATAACTATTCAGATAGGCATACTCGAGTACCCGGTGGCTTTCCGCGCCTTCCAGGTCAATATACTTTACAAGAACTATTCTTCCCTCCGTCAGTGTTCCTGTCTTGTCAGTGCAGAGAACATCCATGGCGCCGAAGTTCTGTATGGAATTGAGACGCTTGACAATGACCTTCTTGCGGGACATTGCGATAGCACCTTTGGAAAGATTGACTGTGACGATCATTGGAAGCATTTCAGGAGTAAGGCCGACGCCAACGGCCAAGGCAAATAAGAAGGCCTCGGTCCAATTACCCTTAAAAAACCCGTTGATGAAGAAAACGAGGGGCACCATCACGGCGATAAATCGGATCATGAGCCATGCAAACCCATTCACGCCTTTATCGAAGTTCGTGAGAACCCGTTGGCCCACAATACTGGTGGCAAGCCTTCCAAAATAAGTCTGTCCTCCGGTGGCAGCGACGACTGCCGTTGCCGAGCCTATTTCAATGTTCGAGCCAAGGAAACAGATGTTGGGGAGATCGAAAAGATTCCGGCATGAGATCTGGCAACGCTCAGCCGATTTTTCGACCGGGACAGCTTCCCCGGTGAGCGTCGCCTGGTTTATGTGTAGATCTTTTGCCGTGATGAGACGCACATCGGCGGGCACCATGTCGCCGGCTGAGAGGAGTACGATGTCGCCCGGCACCAGCTCTCTGAGGGGGATCTCCTGCCTTATTCCGTCACGGAGAACGGTCGTTGTTGTTCTGACCATGGCTTTTAGCTTTTCGGCGGCGTGATCTGACCGGGTCTCCTGCACGAAGCGCAGAGAGATTCCGAGGAGCACCATAAGAAAGATGACAATCGTCCCGCGTGTGTCTCCCGTGAGGTAAGAGATGATGCCGAGTATGGAAAGGAGCACCACAAGCGGATTTTTCACGTTATCCCCGAGACGGGATATGATGGTCTTCTTCTTTTCCTTCACCGCGACATTCGGGCCATATTGGTCCAGCAGCACTTTTACTTCGGAACCAGTGAGCCCCGAGGCTCTGCTTCCCAATGAGCTGAGCGCCTCTTCTGATTCTACTTGGGAATTTCGGATAAGGTCGTCAAACAAGGCTATTTCGTAACCGTGCTTATTCTCTGAGGGATGAGATGGTTTGCCGAAGATTCTTAAAAGAATGCTCATTTTTTATTCTCCCGGTTCTTTGTGGAAAGTAAAACCGTTTACGTATCGTTCTATCGCCATTATCATTATGACCGTGATTTAACCGACTTGTTTTACTCGCAAAGGAGCATCAGGTTTCGCCTTCAGCGGTGCGGCGCTCACTGTCCGTATGCATCCTTACTCCACCTCCGCAAGCATATCAGTTGAGGATCTGGCAGAGTTTGTAAATTAGGTCTCATATTAAGAATATATCTAATGTAGAATCATTTCCACTATCTCTTTCATAACATGCCTAGAGTTGAGGAGACAGCTTTAATTAATCGCTGATGGTCATCACCCGAGACAAGCCATGAAAAATTTATGACGAACATAGATGCAAGCGCCGTGATGTAATGCTGATGGAAGATGGAAAGAGCATAAGGCAGATCGGCGCTAACTTACCTAGTGGTCGGGCAGGACCAGAGGTCTTCTAGCCTTAAGATTTTCCCGAAGTCCCAGATATCCATGAAGAACGCATCAAAGCGCCAAGCCCTCACCTGTTCCTCCTCTCTCTCCCAGAAGAAGAGATCGTGTACGGGGTAGAGATAGCCGAATTCGTATGCCGTATGGTTTTTCCCTTTGCCTGCAAGACGATCTATGGGGTAACGATATGTCTTCTCAGCCTCCTGCACGAGAGATAATGCAGCAAGCCTTATATCGCGGGCTCTTGCAAGATAATGCTCCACCTCATCCTTGCCTTTCATCTGCCGTGACATGACCGCTTTCATGGTGAGCGCCCTGTGTTGAGCCCTGAGCGCCGTTATCCTGAGAGCTGACAGAAGCTCCTTGAGGAGTTTCTCAAAAGCAGGATCCCTGCGGAGCTTTTTCTCGGCCGCTGCCTCGATCAACTTGCAAAGCGATTTGATATTTGAGGCGTACTCATCCAAAAGTAAGACATCCTTACGGGCTTTTTGAAGTTCTGCCTCTGTCGCGTTCCTGAGGAGCCGGAAAGGGTATCGAGGCCTTGGCTGAAAGGGTCTGTTAAAGGGAAAGAAGAGCTCTGCCGAAGGATCCAGTGCGGACAGGTAGGGGAGGAGACCCTTCTCTTTCAGATAGGTGCGCTGCAGATCTAGGGCCTGTTGCCACAGACTGCGCAATCGTTTCCCGGGGAGCAGAGTGTCAAGGATAGAGAGAGGATAAGCTGCTTCTTCTACGCCGTTGTCAGCGTATTTCCAGCACCATCGCGCGATACTCCAATCCGTTAGCCAATAGCCCCATTCCCAGCCCGAGCTGAAGGTGAGGTGTCCGCGAATCCCTAACTTCTCCATGAGAATGATGTCCTGAAACCGTGCCTCAGGGTAAAGAAGCAGAAGGAGAGGCACAGAATTATCAAATGAGACCCAATAGGCGGATTCAGGCCAGTACCACGCCTCGCGAATCGGAGCTTCACGCAGGGCCAAGGCGAGCATGTGGCGCTGGTTCTTATTGCCATAAACAGGCGCAGTAGCTTCAGCGGTGGAATAACACATGACAGTGTGGATAAGAACACCCGCTGTCGTGCTTGGGTCACTATACCAGTTTGCTCCCGCTATGACATGGGTGGCATAAAACGGTTTGGCTCCTCTCCTCGCAATCCCTGCTAACATCTTTTCGCGTAGTCCCGGCATAAGCCCCCCGAGGTCGGGGAGATACTCTCCTACGGTGAAGTCCACGGTGACAAAGTCCCAATCAGCCTGGAAGAGCCAACTGAGTGCCCTTTCCTCCTGGTCTCCAAGAGAGGATCGCAAAGACAGTAACTTCGCCGCCTGGAACGCGGCCTGTTGGATTCTCGACAGAGATATCTCGAGACCTGCAAGGACACCGCGGCTGTGGGCGTACTTTACTATCTCGCGTGCCCTGGCCGGCCACCTTTCCCTGTCCACGTCTCGAAGTAGAAAGAACTGGAATGCGTTCTGTCCGTTTCTTGCAAGCCAGTCGATGTACTCCTTCACCTCGCCGAGATGCCCACTGGAATCGTTAAGCGCCTGAGTAAGTTCGATCGGATGAAGCGTGTGGAGGTGGAAGCCTCTTTTTTCGAAGCGCGGACGGGCCTCCCACATGAACTTCGCAGGAAGTGGCCACCTCCCGTGAGAGGGGATGGTAGAATGCGAACCCGAGCTTTTCCTGTAAAAGCCCGTAAAGACCAAAACTGACTGCCTCAGGAGATGCTGCACGAAGCCGAAGCTGTAACGCACCGTCGCTTCGGCACGAAGAGATCCACGTGTATTCCTGCGGGGGATACGAAAAGAGTCTTTTTCTTTCATCAGGATTTCCCTTTGGCACCTCTGAGAGAATGATGGTAACGCTTGTATGAGGGCGATTTATCACGACCCTGACATAGGGGAACCCTTTCTCAAGAAGCTTCTTTGTGTCCGCGATCGCGGAAGCGGCAACTTGCGAATCGAGCAGACTTCTGGGAATAAGCAGGCCGATATCCTTGATATCGCCGTCCGCGCAAGGATTGGCAGAGGCGGTTCCGGAAAAAAAGAAGCTTATGTTGATAAGTGCTGCGCAGGCGATAGAGGCAGCTGAGAGCAAACTCTTTCTGGTGAGCGCTAAGGCAAGGGCCTGTCCAGGGGCGCCGGCTCTTATATCAGCTCTCCTGAGTACAGAGGGTCGTTTCCCGCGACTGAAGAACTCTTTGGCAGTCCGAAGCGTGAAAGCTTTTCATAGTCAGGCGGCCGTCGCGCATCGAAGAAGTCGCAAGCGGAGTAGTAGCGGAGGTCTTCTATCCAGAGCCGTCGGTAGTCGCCGTTTCTCACCATTTTTCGATAGAACGCGACGGGGTCGGTAAATAATGCGACGACGGGGCCCAGCATCTCCGAGGGGTCGCGGAAGCACTCCCACTCGCAAAGCCTGCATGAAGCGGCCTTTGTCCGGTGTTTGCGGGGCAGATGCGGAAGAGCACCCAAGTTCTCTTCCCCGCGATAGCCGCAGGAATAAGCGGTTCCGTCCCGGGCACTTACGAAAAAGAAATCAAGTCCTCCCCGGCAGGGAAAGCTGAATTCCTCGTCTCCGGCCATCTGTCTGATGAGGGCATAGAGAGAGCTTCTCGGGGTGAATATCCTCAGTTTTGGGCGGAACTCAGCAATAGTATCGTAAAGGGCCTTGAAGAGGAGCTCCTTTTGAGCGCGGGTGAACATCACTATATTATCAGCCGAGGCGGCCGCATAAACTGCATCGCTATCGGTAAGTCCCGCTTCCAGGCTCATCGGATAGCAGGCGTTGGCAATGGTAAAGCCCATCTCACAAACGCGGCGATAGTAGGCGCGGAGCGCATCCCTAAAGAATTCATAAAAAAAGAGGGGCTCGAAGACTTCGGGAGATCGTTGCCGTCCAAGATTTCTATTGATGCCTAGGTTAACCGATGGATAGATCCCGCGGCTCTCAAAGATAGGTAGCGCTTTTTCGATGCCCTTGACCACTCCTGGCAGTCCCCGCATCTCCTCATGTACGGCGGCATCGGCTGAGTCCAGGCTTATCCAGAAAGTGTAGAGGCCGCTCTCAGCGAGTTTGTCGGCGACCTTGGCCACACTCTCTTGGAATCCTGGGGATTCGGAATTTGCGAATAAGAAACCGTTGGTGCCAGTCCTCGTGTATTCTATGCCCATCTTTCGAGCATGACTCACCAGTGTCGCGATATCGTGGAGGTACAAGAGCGGCTCGCCGCCGGTAAAGCTTATCGCCTTTATGCCTCTTTCGGCCGCATCCTCGATGAGCCTCTTTGTTGAGTCGAGCCCCAGCGTAGAGCGGCTAAACCGGTTAGTCACGCGCATGCCGCACTGCGGGCATGTCGCATTACACCTGTCGGTGTACTGAATGATGAGCTGCCCGGGCAGACCTCTCCCTGGATTGACGAGCGTCCAAACAAGGGGTTTCAGGCGTTTTATGCCGGTAATTGACATCACAGCGCCGCCACGCCCCCTTCCAGGATTGTGCAGCAATAATCAGCGGGATTCAAGCCCTTTCTTTCTGTGAAGAGTCGGGCGCGGACACCCATCTCCGCGCGGAGCGCGGGATCATCGATAAAAAGCCGCATCGCCTTCATAAAGCTCTCCGAATTGTCGTTCTGCACCGCGAATCCCGTCGTACCGTGTACGATGAGCTCCCTGGGCCCGCCCGTATCCGAGACTATCGCAGGCAGTCCCGAAGCCTGCGCCTCGAGGACTACGTTCCCGAAGGTGTCAGTGGCACTTGGGAATACGAAGACATCTGCCGAGGCATAAAGAGCGCACAGCTCTTCGCCAGTCTTGAAGCCGGTAAAGTAGGCAGGATAGCCCTTGAGCAACCTTTCCATTTCTGCCCTGAAAGGGCCGTCGCCTACCACCACTAGATGGGCCCTTACGCCGTCTTTCACAAGAGACGCAAAACTCCGGGCGAGGAGTTCAAGGTTTTTCTCCTTCGAAACCCTTCCTACGTAGAGGAGCTTCGGCGAGGCGTCGAGGCCGTAAGCCCTCCAGAGATCTGGGCTCTTTTTAGTTGGTGAAAAGACGGTTGTGTCTACCCATCGTGGCAGGGGTTTTGCTTTTGCGGGGTCGAGCCCTCTTTCCACAAGCTCGTTTCTAGTGCTCGATGAGGGTACCATGACTTCGGCCATGAGATTGTAGAACCAGATCATATACTGCCATGCAGCTTCCTCCATGAAGGTGTCGTTTGTCAGACTCTTTACGTACTTGGGAATATCGGTGTGGTAGGTGCCTGATATCGGCACGTCGAGAATCCTGCTCAGGAACAGGGCCATAAGACCCATCGTCCCTGGCGTGCTTGCATGGATGCTCGTGAACCTCTCCCTTTCGAAGTAGTCCAGCACCTCAAGGAGGGGAGGAAAATGAAGTTTTAGCTCAGGGTACTCTGGCAGGGTGAACTCTCCGACGCTCTGGAAGCTCATTAGGCCATCCGCGAACTTTGTCTCATTCGGGTCCGAAGTGATGACGACAAGCTCGATACCTTTTGCCTTCGCAGTTCCAATCATGCGCTTGATTGTAATGGCCACTCCGTTTATTTCGTGCAGGGTGTCAGTGAAAAGAGCGATTTTACGAGGCTGTTCGTCCGCAATTGCGAATCTCTTTTTGACCTCCCGGATGAGTTTCTTACTCCTATTCTGATGATGAAACGCGAGGTAATAGGGAGACGTGAGAATATGAAGAAGGCCAATGGTCCCCATGGAGTTGAAAAGGCCGGCAATGCCTGTAGGCGGCCATGCCTTTGTGAGTCGTTTAGTGTAAATATACATGAGCTTGTTTATAAGACGGCTGACCAAGACAAAAGCCTTCCTGTTTATGTCGTTAGCGCTTATCGAGGCGAGAAATTTCGTGTCACGCAGGATGCGCCGCGCCTCGGTGTCAAGCACCTGCTCAAAGCTTCTCCCCTCGTGGGCTTCGTCATAGACCTCAGGGAGGTAGCGGTGGATAAAAAGCTTGATCTTTTCAAACAATGGTGCCCCGCCGCCCTCGACATCACTCACGGTCCGCAAAAGCCTGTGCACGAACGGAAAGGAACCAGATCTGTTTTGCTGAATTTTCTCTTTAAAGAATTTATACCCCACACCATAAATGCTGTGAGCGAGAGTGAATGCATCGCCGTCTTCGCCAGCTGCCCAGCACTCGCCTTCCGTCACTGCATCGAGGAATTCCCGTATGTTATCACCCCGCCGGCTTGCCGTGTAGGCTCGTGCCACAAAGAGACCGCTGTGGTCGTCCGAACCGGCAACTTCAGCCTTTCTCCACGGGACGGCGCCCACGGGATCGATGTCATGCTTGTTTGCAAGGAACTCTATCTTTTCTTTGGTCAGCGAAGCCAGCGTCAACTCGATAATCGAATTATATTTCTTTGAACGAGAGCCGTTCTTCACCTCGAAAACGTCGAAGAGCAGTATGAGTTTTTCGAACACATCGGCTGTGAGCCTGCCGTTCATGTCGTAGAGCGGATGGGCGGGGAAATGTGTTATTTTTCTCTCTCTCAGGAATGCTGAAAGCTCGTATATGTTTTTCCTGAGGCGCATGATCTCTTGGTAATCCGCTTCGGTAATGCCAAGGGCGACTACGTGGAGCTTGCAACCGTTTTCAGGTAAATAGGTGTTGGTCTCCATGCTGATGAAGGCATTGGGAAGATTGGCGATCTCGAGAGCTCCTTCTATGCTGTTGTGGTCGGTTATCGTGACGTAGTCCATGCCTTTTCTTCGGGCGGACTGGTAAATGTATTCTGGCTTGGTGAAGCTTTCGGGACAGTTGAACTTTCGGAGCGCCCAACTCGACGGCTTGTTCGAGTAGCGCGAGTGCACGTGCAGATCGGCTCTTTGAAGCCTTTGCATGGCTCAGCATAGCATACGCCTGTTAAATGAATGTTACAGTTCTGTTATTTTTTTGAGATTCTTCAAAACTTCATTAAACTGTCATAGCGGCTTTTCGTTATACGATCTTCTGAAATTGAGTGGCTATCGTAGGGAAGTAATGAAAAGTCCCGGAAAACATGTTGCGGTTCCTTCGAGTGCCTCACCAAAAAAAGGTGGCATTGAAACTGTTCCATCAGCTGTTCCACGCTCTCAAGAGACAAAGAGCGCAGAACGACCAAGATTTAATTAAATTATTAATATTTCCCATAAATACTTCTACGTTGACAATTATCCGACGCTATGATAATTTGAAAGCAAGAATGACGATAAAGCTAAACCCTTTGCGGGGAGGGGGGCAGAAGGCGGCGGGTCTGTTAACCGGAGATGGCTGAGCTGCCGAAGGGACCGGAGCGGGCAGCTCGGCTTCGTTATTTATTATAAACGATTTGGAGCATAACAAAGGTGAGGTGCATTATGAGCGCCGGAGCAAACAGGGACATGAAATACCACGAAGAAATTGGCAAAGCGGGAACTGCGGTCAAAGAAGGCATTATTTGCAGCCTGAAAGGGATCAATGAGATAGAGGCAGAGATCGTTTGTCTTGTCAGGAACACCGTATTGAATACCCTTCGGGCGGGTAGAGACGTGGCGGGAGAGAGTCTCTCCATTACGAAGGACGTTGTCAAAGGTGCCATAACCGCCACCGAGGAGTTCGGCACGGGTCTTGTTTTGAGCACGAAGAGTGTAGCTAAGGGCGTTGTAATGGGAGTCAGCGACATCGGGGGGGATGTTGTTACTGCTGCGAGCCAGACCGTTAGGGGAGCGGTCAAGGGGGCAGCTGAGGTTGGGGCTGATGTGGCTCTTGTTGCACGGAGGGCGGTTGACGGGGTTATTGAGGCGACGGGGGAAGTCGGAGGAGACGTGACGGAAGTTGCTAAGGCTGCTGTGGCCGGCGCGATCGAAGCGGCGGGCTGCATCGGGAAGACAGCGGTAAAAGCGGTGAAGGACATGCTGGTAGGAGTTGCTGAGGGCGTTAAGGAGATCGGAAGTGCTGCTCTTCCAAAGCCGAGATCGGAAACCGGATCACCCGGGGCGCATTTCACCTTTACCGGAGAGGAGTCCGCCGAAGCCGCTGTAAGGAAGAGGGGGCAGAAAAAGTAGAAATGAACGTTATAGCGCAACAATTTGCGGCCGGAGGCCGGTGGTAAGACACAGATTGTTAACGAAGTACCTGCTGTTAGCCAGTCAAAAAAGGTGATATCATGGCAAGTTCCCGCACATACGAGAATGATACGGATCGGAAACAGCACTGCAGAGCCATTCGAATGCTTGCGAAGGATACAGGTGTTCCTGAGGAGAAAGTACAAGTAATTTATGAGACGATGCTCTGCAGTCTTAAGGAAAGGGCACGGATAAAGGATTATTTAGTAATACTGATAAGCCGCAATGTAAAGGACATGATCAAAGGGGGCATGAGTTCGCGGACATCGTGAAGGCAAACTAGTTCACTCGGATATCAGAGATGGATGAGGGAACACGTTGTCCATTCTGCCGTTCAGAAGCGGTGTATCTCTATGGAAAAACAGGGACGGGGAAAAGCGTTATTTTTGTCTCCTTTGTGAAATGCAATGCACGGGCTGCACAAAAAGAACCTTTTTGCACATCAGGCCTCTCCGTCCAGTGTGTGGCCATATTATGCCTTTACATAAGGAGCGGCGAGAAATAGCACTTTCGTTGTGCAAAGTATCCTCCGTGCGGCTCATACATTAATGATGATCGTGCGCTGTGAAAATGAGTCAGATCGGCCGATCATTTGGTGTTCCTGAAAAAAAGACGGCAAAAGGTTCATGATAAAACTTTCTTTCTCACGAACCTGGTTACGTAGTTTATTGCTTCATGCAGAAATCTGCATACGCTAGGGATGTCCTAGCGCAAAAAAATATTCGCACACGTTTACGAGGGACCATTTGGCGATATATCATTCAAAAGCTGGACCTCACAGTAATGTCATTCTAAATTCATAGGTGAAGAGATGTCGCATTCTTTTACTGTAAAACTAAACGATGAGATATCCTTGATTCTGAGGAAGGTTGAATCACAAGCAGTAAGTCAGGGTGGCAGATTTGAGGGCACTCCGGAATGTGGCTCTTTTGGCGGCAACTCGTTCTTAGGACGGATCACGGGCGAGTACAAGTGCATTTCCAATAAGGAGATTAGGATTACCATTACCCACAAACCATTCGTTGTGCCTAACAGTCTAATTGAATATGAAATAAGGAAATATTTGGCTTAGCATTCTGCTCTACAATTCAAACAGATGGTCTCTTTCATCCTTTCTATGAATCAGGGGGTACCCCGCTGCCACTCTTAAAGGCAGTTTTCAAACATCTTTATCTGAGGGAAAAACGCCTCAAGTCGATACACTTCTTGACCACTCTGGTGCCATCTTATTAGAAGCTGGATATCGGCATGTCACAGAAAAAAAACAGTCCCTTAATATTATTGTAACAATCCATTGATATAATAAGGACAGAAATAAAACGACACCACGCGGCGATCATTAAGGTGGTTCATGCGTTTCAAGAGGCTGCCACAAATGATGATAAATTAGAAGTCCTGCTATCAATCTGGAGTCTCATAAAAAAGTGTGAAAGCCGTTTTGATTTTACTAATAATAAGGAGCTGTTTGTGAAAGTTCTTTGCATTTACCCAATTCGAACCAAGAACTGAGCATGCCAATTCTGGCGGCGAATGGGCACATGACCATCAACAATGATGACCATGAAACACCTTTTATATTAACCATCGCGCATATTTATCGCACTTATCGGTGGTCTTGATTAGAATGTGTCGCTCAGCGGTTGCAAAGGGGCAGACCTCTAAGAAGTAATCTTAGCGAACATTTTAGAGTGGCAGCCCAGGGACGCGAAAAGAACGAGCACATTAGGATTTTAGGCGGTGCGAGATAAGTTCCGCACACTTCATGAGAACGATTCTTTTAGGCAAGGAGGAGTATTATGTCCAAGGAAAAGGCTGTGCGCAGCACTGATGTTGCCAGGGAAGTCAGCAAGGCGGAAATGACTGTCAAGGATGGGGTCATAAGCAGTCTCAAAGGTATTAACGAGATCGAAGAAGGGATTGTAAGCATGGTGAGAAAGACAGTGTCAGATACCCTGAGAGCTACGGGCTCGGTGACTGAAGAAGCGCTTAAGATCTCCAGAGATGTAGTGAAAGGAGCTTTCCAGGCTACCGAGGAAGTGGGAACGGGCCTTATGTCAAGCACGAAGAGCGTAGCTAAAGGCGTTGTTCTTGGTGTCGGAGATGTCGGAGGTGACATCGTAACAGTCGCGGGACAGACGGTAAGGGGAGCAGTGAAAGGGGCCGCAGAAGTAGGGGCCGATGTGGCTCTTGTGGCGAGGAGAGCAATAGAAGGAGTTCTTGAGGCGACAAAAGAAATCGGTGGAGATGTCGAAGAAGTTGCAAAAGTGACCGTGTCGGGAGCAATTGAGACAGCGGGCAGCATCGGCAGTGCCGCGGTGACAGCTGTGAGGAATATTCTGGTCGGCGCTGTTGAGGGTGTCAAGGAAGTTGCCAATGCCGCTCTTCCGAAGCCACCGAAATCGTGAGGCAATAAAAGAAGGACAAGACTTCGAGAAGAAAACTTGCCATTTGTCAAGAAAGCGCGATGTAGAGAGAGACTTGACAAATGGTAAACATTTTGAATTGTTTGTTTTTTTGTTGTGAAAAAGTGGAGCGATCGTGGCAACTTCAGGTTTGTACGAAAATGATACTGAGCAAAGCCAGCATTTCAAGTCTATTCGGATGCTCGCGCGGGACTTAGAGATGCCGGAAGAGGAGATAAGGAAAGTCTACGAGGCAGTGCTTGACGGTCTCAAGGCAAGAGCAAGGATAAAGGATTACTTAGGCTTGCTGGTGAGTCGGGGTGTGAGGAACATGATGGTTAAAGAAAAATACATGGGCTCAAGAGTTGTAGGGGCAAATGGACTCGATAAGGCATCGTAGGAGCTGTTGCGGGAAAAAAGTTGATGCAACAGATAGTCTAGGCTGCGAACCTTAGAAGGGAGTTTGGAAAATGAGGTGCGGCAGCAAAGATGGCCGCGTGTTGGGGAGAGAAAGGGGACAAAGTTCTACTTGTCGATCGGGATCCTCAGGAAGCGCAATCATGGCGGCAGGCGCATGCAAATTAACGGAAATGACCTCTTGCAGGCGCCACAGAGAAAGATGGTATTGCTTGTGTAAGACACACAGTCCAATAGTGGATTTTCTACCCGCCGAACTTTATTTGGTAGCTGCCAGATAAGGAGTTGCCGGAGCGATAGGGAAGAACCTGTCAAATCGTCGCTTGAAACAAAGACCAGGTGAGCGGGAAGAGATAATCACGGATTGCCTTCCTAACATGGAGATTCCCAGCATGGAGGCTTTGTGGACAGTAGTCAAATAGTCACTACTATTCAAACACGCTTATTTTACGGGGAGCGGCCTTCACTAAATGATGGATACCCTGGCATCCATGCAGTTTTAGAACGGGGCTTGAAAAGCTTTTCATCGGCAGAGCGCCACCTAGTAATGGTGCGCTGGCAGGATCTCTCGGATTGGACACCGGTTATATTTTTTACGCATAAATCTCAAGGTGCTAAAGATTACCAACACGCCGCACAATGGCTGTCGGTTATGCTCGGCAAGGCATGATGTCAGACAGTTTCTATTCAAACAAATCAATGAACAATGCTAGTTTTCATGGCGCAATCCTTTCTATTACGTGGGTATTTTCTTGCCTGACGAAACCGAAGACATCCACATAAAGAACTTTTGGCATTCCGAGTAGGCTATCGCGGGCATTTATGTAAACTTTCTCGATGACGATCTGTCTGTTTCCCACAGAGATTAGGGCCTTGAACTTTTGTTCGACTTTTTCGATAATTATCTTCTGTCCGTTAAGGGCCGCAAGAGAGATGCTGAGTTTATTCCTCTCTAGTTTTTCTTGGGTGTTAATGCCGTACGCATATGTTCTCTCAATCGGATTGAGCTCCTCTTCCTGGCCATTTTCCAGAATCCAATAAACTGTTAAAGCTGCTGAATCGGACAGGTCGGTACTGTCAGTCAAACAAACGTCATAGTAAACAAGATTCTTATTCTTACTACGCTCTATAAAAAAAAGATGTTCTCTTATCTCGCAGGAAGCTTCGCCGGATGGGCAGCACAAAGCGACCAGGAACATAGAAAGAACTGCCACAAAAAGGCCTCTGCAAAAATAGTGGCTGAAGTCATGTAAGTCTAACTTCAAGACAATCGAGAAAACAGCGAAGAATGTGAAAACTGTGCAATTTGCGCTCTTGACCAAGTGCGGAAGCCCCGCAGCTGATTGGCAAATTTAGGTCGACTGAAAAACAATGTCAGCCACATTTTCCCATCACGGCAAAACTTCCCAAGAGGCACGGGACAAATTTATTAGCGCGAAACTACATTGTTCTTTCTTGTCATTGTTCTCTATTTTTTTGAGAAAAGGTAATTATTATCCTTCTGTGCATCATGACAGGTGATGCAGGTTTCCACCTTACCCGATGCCAGCACATATCCGTCAGGGGGAGAGTACTTCGCCCAGAACCAGTCGCCACCCTCTGGGTTATAGTCTTTTACCTTATACATGACGGTAATCCCTGCTAGTTGTCTGTCAGCAGTATATTCCTCATTAACAATGCAGGAGCCGTAACCCATTTTCTGCATGCTCTTGATCGAGGCCAGTGCAGCATCGTTCACATACGTTATCAGTAACGAGCCGTGTGGTTGATTTCCGGAATAGAATTGGTCCGTTCCAGGCAAGAGATTCCAACTGCTAGAATAGGACTTCGGTTTGGTGATGTAATTCCATAGTTTTTCAGCATCGGCGCCGGGTTCGATCACCTTGAGCCCGTCAGGCAATAAGTCATGAATAGCGTTTGCAGTAAACGCGAAACCAAGGACCAAGGCCATTACTAAAATAGTTACCAATGTCTTTTTCATCTTTACCTCCTAATTATTTACTTTCGTGCCTCTTGGGGAGGGTACTTGTCACTACCGCCAATGCTTGATTAACGAATTCTCAGCATGTCTCACCTTTCACACCTTTCTCAGGTTTTTTATGTCGCCTTCTAGTAATTATTATATTGGCCAGATGTAACGGCATGATGAAAGGACAGTTACATATTCGTGAATTTTTCGGAGATCGCGATCCTGTAGAAAAGTCACCGATCTAACAGAGTGCCGTGAAAACTCCAAAAAGGCAACGGCGCAGATTCTCCGTCCTTGGCTGTCATCGATTTTTAGTAGAGATGATCGGCTGCTGACTCGGATAAGCGATAAACAAGCTTTAGCTATGATATATTTGGAGCACAACTCTCATGCATCATCGCATGTCAAGAGACAAGTCTCATTGCTCAACATTGCTTCCCGAAATTGAGATCAGCGCTACCAGCAGATTTTACTCATTTCTTTCCATTTGGCTTGCTTCTGCGGACGGCTGAAACGGCTTAACAGTGACAGATGTCAACACCACTTAGCTTTTTGATCATTCTCTTGGGCACAACTAGAAGTCGTGACAACGCTTGATAGCACCAGGGCCCGCGCCAGAAGAACTATAGGGCCCCAAAACTCCCGCTCGAAAATAGCCATTGTCCATATTGATTTCTATTTTGACAATTTACCCGCGGCTTGCGTGATGATATGTAACCAAAAATTAACAGATCTGTAACAATTAATTAATAGTGGGGTGATAGCATAAGTAATCGTCAATAATAATTCAGATTTCGGGAAATAAAAGATATTACACGAAGTTGCCGCGAGACAGGAATATAGTCACCGCGATGAAGACCAAAAGATGCAAGCTACATACCGCTTACAAGGAGGGGAAAATGAACTATAGCGGAGACAGGGCATGAACATATCGCCCGATGAGCTTCGTCACGGATTTGAGCGTCACCTTCGCTACACCCTAGCCAAAGACCTCTACACCGCAACGGATCGCGATCGGTACCATGCTTTGGCATTGTCCGTGCGAGATTGGCTGATTGACCGATGGATGTACACCCAAGAGAACCATCATAAGAACGCAGTGAAGCGGGTGTATTACCTTTCCCTGGAATTCCTCATGGGTCGACTGCTAGGGAACAATGTGATCAACCTTCAGATTGAAGAGACTTGCAGGGAAGCATTACGGCAGTTCGATATCGACTGGGTCGCCCTCCGCAACTATGAGGTCGATGCCGGCTTGGGCAACGGGGGACTGGGTCGTCTGGCTGCCTGTCTGATGGACTCCCTTGCGACCCTTCATATCCCTGCAATAGGCTATGGCCTCTGGTACGAGTATGGCATTTTCAAGCAGCGCATTGAGAACGGTTATCAGGTGGAGGACGTCGACCCTTGGCTCAAGCACGGCTATCCCTGGGAGATTGCTCAGCCGGAGTTCTCCTTCGAGGTCCACTTTGGCGGCCGTGTTGAGATTCGGCCTGGACCAAAAGGGCCCGAATGGAAATGGGTGGACAGCAGGCCCGTCATTGGTATGCCGTATGATTTGCCGATTGTGGGATACGGCGGACAGACCGTCAATACCCTCCGTCTGTGGTCCTGCAGGGCAGCCGAGGATTTCGACCTTGAGGATTTCAACCGCGGATCCTATGTCGAAGCTGTGGCAAGCAAAGTGCAAGCGGAGAATCTTACCAAGGTGCTCTATCCCAACGACAACATGTTCGAAGGCAAAGAGCTACGTTTACGGCAACAGTATTTCCTCGTCTCCTGCTCGCTGCAGGACATCATCCGGCGGTTTAAAGAAGACGGCGAAGACTGGGAGGCCTTTCCAGAGCGGGTGTTCCTTCAGCTCAACGACACCCATCCCTGTCTGGCCATCCCTGAACTCATGAGGATCCTGATCGATGAACTGGGGCTGGATTGGAATAAGGCGTGGGAGATTACCACTGCATGCATCGGATACACCAACCATACGATTTTGCCCGAGGCGTCGGAGGTTTGGCCGGAGGAGATGTTCAAGAAACTCCTTCCCCGCCATCTGCAGATCATAAACGAAATCAACGAAAGGTTTCTGCGATCTGTGGCAACCCGCTATCCACTTGACGGCGATCGCCTTCGACGTATGACCATCATCAGTGATGAGCATGGCAAACAGGTCCATATGGCTCATCTGGCTGTTGTTGGCTCCTGCTCAGTCAATGGCGTCTCTGAGATTCATAGCCGGCTCCTTAGGGATCGAGTGCTGCGTGATTTTGCGGAGTTCTGGCCTCAGAAATTCAACAACAAGACCAATGGGATCACTCCCCGCCGTTGGTTGTTGAAGGCAAACCCGAGACTTGCAAGTCTCATCACGGAAACAATTGGTCACAGTTGGATAACCGACCTCGATCAGCTGCGGAGACTAGAGCCGCTGGCCACGAATGAAGGGTTTCAAGCGAGGTTCAGTGAGGTAAAACAGCAGAACAAGGCGGCCCTGGGGGGTTATATCCGGGCCCGGCTGGGTATCAATATTTCATCTGATTCGATGTTTGACATCCAGGTGAAGCGCTTCCACGAGTACAAGAGACAGCTCCTGTTTGCCCTCTACATCATTGTCCGATACAACCAGCTGCGAGATGATCCCACGCGGGGTTTCGTCCCCCGCACCTTCATAGTCGGGGGCAAGGCTGCCCCTAATTTCTTTATGGCTAAGCTGACAATCAAGCTCATCCACCAAGTGGCGGATGTGGTCAACAACGATCCACTGGTGCAGGATCTCTTGAAGGTTGTTTTCGTCCCTAACTACAGAGTTTCGCTCGCTGAGCGGATCATTCCTGCCGCTGACCTTAGTGAACAAATATCTCTTGCCGGCACAGAAGCCTGTGGTACGGGGATCATGAAGTTCCAGCTCAACGGGGCTTTGACCGTCGGAACGCTCGATGGTGCCAACGTCGAGATACGAGAAGAGGTTGGCCATGACAACATGTTTATCTTCGGCATGACTGCGGACGAAGTCGAGCAGCGGCGCCCGGTATACAACCCGTGGGACATATACAACAGCGACGAGGAAATACGTAGGGCGATTCAGCTCATCGAAGCGGATTTCTTTAGTCTGTTTGAGCCTGGCATCTTCCGTCCCATCGTTAAAGCCCTGTTGTACGAAGGCGACCATTATATGCTTCTGGCGGACATGCGTGAGTACATAGAAGCACAGGCCCGTGTTGATGCCTTATACAAGGAGCCAGCGCAATGGTATGAAAAGGCGATCCTGAACGTGGCACGGTCGGGAAAGTTCTCGTCTGACCGCACTGTAAGAGAATATGCTTCCGACATCTGGCACGTCAAACCGTGTGACCAGTGTTCGCCTTAGTGCACAACGGGCTGCGGGACTTGTTCGCCAAAGGCCTATTTGTTCATCGGCCGATCAGCGATTTCCGCTGGTCTTAATGAACGCTTGTAGAGAGAGAGGCCAAAGTCATAGCGGTATTATCGATGTGACAAGTCTGCTTGTTGAAGCAGAGAACTCTGATATCTCGTTATCTTTGGGATGTACCGGGCTTTATCCCCGTGTTCATGCCATCTCCGGGGTTGGCACATGCTTTTCGGCCTTCCCGCTCTGCGCGTGATACAATTGAATGACGCCGGTCATCCAATATTTTTTCCGGCAGGCATAGAATGTCCAGAAGACCAAGCATCGTGAAGTCAAAAAAAACTATTAGCGCTAAGGCGCAAGAGGCCACTCTGGTGCGACCGGAGTTGTTTATCAATTGGCAGATCAGCCAGCTTGAATTTAACTTTCGCGTTCTCGCACAGGCGACCGATTTGGGCAATCCCCTTCTCGAAAGGCTGAAATTCCTCTGTATAACGGACACCAATCATGATGAATTCTTTGAAATAAAAGTGGCCGGCCTTAAGCAGAAGATTGCTTCGGGATCAGTTCAGACAGGTCCCGACAACATCGCGCCAGCTGACATAATGAAGGAGATTGCCGTCCGCTCTCATGCGTTGGTTGCCGAACAGTTCAGGGTCTTCAATGAAGAGTTAGTCCCTGCTCTTTCCAGGAATGGAATACAGTTACTTGCAAGGACGGATTGGTCTGCCAAACAAAGAGAGTGGCTGCGTGCTCACGTTAATCATGTGATGCCTGTGCTGAGCCCGGTCGGTCTTGATCCCGCACATCCCTTCCCGCGTATTCTCAACAAAGGCCTTAACTTTATTGTGGCCCTCAAAGGGAAAGACGCTTTTGGCCGAAAAGGCGGCATGGCAGTTGTTCAGGCCCCGAGGTCCTTGCCAAGGATAATCAAACTGCCGCAAAATGAGACGGAGAGCGGACCTTCTGACTTTGTTTTTTTGTCTTCCGTGATCCATGAATTCATTGGCGACCTTTTCCCGGGGATGGAGGTGATCGGATGCTATCAGTTCAGGGTAACGCGAAACAGTGAGCTTTATCTGGACGAGGAAGAGATCGCCGACCTCCGCCGGGCACTGGAAGGAGAACTCCTTTCCCGCCGGTATGGCGATGCTGTGCGCCTGGAAGTGGCTGATAATTGTTCGCCTGATATGATATCCTTCTTACTCAACAAATTTGCGTTGACTGAGGATGACCTTTTTCAGGTCGAAGGTCCGGTGAATCTCCACAGACTTATGGCAATATACGACTTATTGGACCGCCCCGATCTGAAATACCAGACGTTTACGCCAAAGATACCACGGAAAATGGCGAGGCAAATAAACATGTTTGAACGGATCCGGGAAAAAGACATCCTCCTCCATCACCCGTTTGAGTCGTTCGTCCCTGTTATCGACTTTGTGGCCGAAGCCGGGCGCGACCCCGAGATCCTTGCCATCAAGCAGACGCTCTACCGGACCGGCCCAGATTCGGCAATCGTCGATGCCCTTGTAGCAGCTGCGCGAGCGGGTAAAGAGGTGACAGTTGTTATTGAACTTAAGGCACGGTTTGATGAGGCGGCAAATATCGCGCTTTCGAACCGCCTTGAAGATGCCGGAGCCCATATCACATACGGTGTTGTCGGTTATAAAACACACGCAAAGATGATCCTTGTGGTGAGGCGGGAAGAGGGGGAAATACGTAATTACGTGCATCTGGGAACGGGCAACTATCATGCTCGCACCTCAAGGCTGTATACTGATTGTAGCTTCTTTACATGCAACAGGGAGATAACTGAGGATGTTCACCATCTCTTTCTCCAGTTGACAGGTCTTGGTAAAGTGGGAAAACTCAAAAAGCTTTTCGATGCCCCTTTTACCTTGCATGATGCATTACTGTCCAAGATAGAGCGTGAAACGCTCCATGCGGAGAAGGGGCAACCGGCGCGTATCATCGCCAAACTTAATCACCTCACAGAGCCTGGAATAATTCAGGCGCTCTATCGGGCATCGAGAGCGGGGGTCCAGGTCCAGCTCATTATAAGGAGCACATGCAGCCTGAGACCAGGCAGACCAGAGATATCGGAAAACATCACGGTACGTTCGGTGGTTGGGCGTTTTCTTGAGCACACCCGTGTTCTCTATTTCGACAACGGCGGTAAGCCAGAGGTATTTTGTTGCAGTGCCGACTGGATGGTGCGAAACTTCTTTCGCCGCGTCGAAGCCTGCTTCCCCATTGAGCAGCCACAACTTCGCCAGAGGCTCATTGAGGATCTCCAATACTATCTTAAAGACAACTCCCAGGCCTGGATTCTCCAAAGCGACGGTACTTATCGAAAACTTGAACCGGGAGCAGAGGAACCATTTTCCGCACAGACTGCCCTTCTGGAAAGATACTCACGAAGTGCGGGGGAAGTCTAAAGTCTGCATCGAAGCCCTGGTGGACGGCAACCTGCGGAGGCGCTCCTTAGAAAAGAGGGATTAACCGGATGCAAAGGTTTCATAGGTATTTCTACGTAAAAGGTCAAGAATAATACCCTCTCTCATAGCCGACTTTGAAACTTTCATGCTTTTGATCGCAAAGCGGTCCATGATGCTCTTCAGAATCGCGAGTCCACCGGGAAAGACAGGCGCCCGGTCCTGAGAGAGACCCCTGATCTGAAGTAGTTCGCCGACATTACCAGCACAGACTACCCTGTCGATCAGGCTGTCCAGAGCGACCACGCTAACCTCTTTGTCCCCCCATCCCTGGTTTTTGAGCACTCTTCGCGTCGTTTTTATTGTGCCGGAGGTGCCGATGACATTGCACCAGGTGACACCATTGAAACTTTCCATGACGTTCTCCAGCAGATTCCCGGCTGCAGCCCGGGCCTCTTGAAATAAACGCGGTGTTATCTTCGCTTCGGGAAAGAAACGCTTGCTGAAGGTCACACAACCCATCGGCAGGCTCTCAGCAACAAGAACGGTTGTGTCTTTTCCGACTATAATCTCAGTGCTTCCGCCGCCGACATCCACAATCAACCGGGCGGCTTTCTGATTCTTCATAGCACTGGCGACACCAATGTTGATGAGACGCGCCTCCTCCGTACCTGTGATGATCTCAATGGGCAGGCCGAGGATATCGCTGGCAGCTGTGACGAAACTACCGTGGTCAGAGAGTTGACGAAGAGCGCTTGTGCCGACAACGCGGACATTGACAGGCGGCACTTTCCCTAGAAGTGCCCGAAAATGACGGAGCGCCTCAAATGCACGTTGCTGAGTCGCGATCTGCAGGCCATCTTTTTCGATGCCTTCCGCGAGGCGAACTACTACCCTGGCTTGGTCAATTACAGCAATCCCGTCATGTGTGTGCCGCGTTATAAGCATATGAAAGCTGTTTGAACCCAAGTCAGCCGCTGCGTAAAGCCTCAGATCCTGACTGTTCTCTTTCATGTCAATGGGTTCCATCACTATTTAATTTACCTTAAATATCTACGTCAAAAGTGAAAATATTTGTGTTAAAACTGATTTTATAAAATTATGAAATAGTTCTAAGCCTGGCGAACAGGTCCGAAAGCTTCATGCAGCCCTGGTTTTTTTGCCCTATACTCTTGGCAGTTATGACTTCCATGGCGCTAGACAAGGCAGAAGAGAAAATGACAGAGGGATGCAATAGTCACGGTTCTTCTGACCTCTTTTCTGAAGGGAAAGAGAGAATAGGGCTACGGGCGTTCCGGCGGTCCGACAGTATTGAGCGCCGCCAAGGCCTTCTCGGTGACATTCGCCGGTAGCGCGACGTATCCAAGCTTCGGGGCGTATCTCTGACCATCCAGCAGGCACCACCGGAAAAGGTCTCTGATAGCCTTTGCCTTTTCAGCATCAGGGTAGTTTTTGTAGAGCAGAATCCAGCTAAAGGTGACGATAGGGTAGGAATCCGGCCCCGATGGATCAGGCACGAATATCCGCAGGTTCTCGGGCATTTCCGCTCCGGCCAATGCTGTCGTGCAACTCTGCTCTGTAGGCTTGACGAACTTCCCTTCCTTGTTTTCAAGGACTGCCAACTTCAGCCTCAGCTTGCTCGCAAACTCATAGCTCACGTAGCCGATTGAGCCAATTGACCGCTGGATGCGCGCGGCGACGCCTTCGTTGCCTAGTGCCCGCATGGCGTTGCCAGGCCAGTCCACCAGAGTGGCGGGACCATGCTGAGCGCGCCACTTCTCGCTGATGGCATCAAGGTGTTTAGTGAAAGCATAGGTCGTGCCACTTTTTTCCTGACGCACGACGGTTGCGATGGACATCTTTGGCAACTTCACGCCCGGATTCGTTATAGCAATAGCCGGATCATTCCAATTCTTGATCTCGCCCATAAATATGCCGGTATAAGCCCTGCGCGACAGCTTGAGATCCCCTTGTAGGTCGGCGAGGTTGTAAGCAAGTACCACACTGCCTGCGGTCGCCGGCAGCAATATCACTCCGTCGGGGACCTGGGCGATATCATCGTCGTTCATCGCGGCATCACTGGCTCCAAAATCCACCAGGTCCTTTTCCTTGACATTCTTCCCGATGAACCGCCGGATACCCTCTCCGCTGCCAACGGTGTCGTACGTGACGACCGTCTTGGGGTGATCTTTTTGGTAGGTCTCAAACCAGCTTTTGTAGAGCCAGGCAGGGAATGTGGCGCCGGCCCCGCGCAAAAGGACACCGCCGGGTGGGGCTTTCGGCTTTTCCTCTTTCATATCCTGCGAAGAACAGCCGAGCATACCCCCCAGAAGAACAACGACTGTCAACAAGAACGCAGCACCCCGCAAGGCCATATTAAACCCTCTGTAAACTCGCATTATGTTTTCTCTCCCTCGTGGCTAAGGATTCTTCAACCCGCGTCTGTTATCATTTACTTGCGCCGGACGCCAGGGCTTTTGTGTTCAGAATAGCTCTATTAACCGAACTGGCCCCTGATATAGTCTTTGGTGTACTGTTCCCTTGGATTATTAAATATTTGCTCTGATTGGCCAAACTCCACTAAGTATCCGCACCTGCCACCGTCCGAGGTGTCTACGTACAGGAAACCGGTCTTGTCCGCGACGCGCTGCGCCTGCTGAAGATTATGGGTGACAATGCCAATCGTGAAGCGGGTCTTAAGTTCGGCCATGAGTTCCTCAATCTTGCGGGTGGCGATAGGGTCGAGTGCGGAGCAGGGTTCATCCATGAGTAGCACCTCAGGTTCCGTGGCGATGGCTCTGGCAATACAGAGTCGCTGCTGTTGCCCCCCTGACAGCGAAAGGCCGCTCTTGTGCAGCTTGTCCTTGACCTCATCCCACAGCGCGGCGCGCTTCAAGGCTTCCTCGACCTTCTCAGCGACTGCCCCCCTATAACGATTCAGCCTTAAGCCGAATGCGACATTGTTATGAATGCTCATTGCGAATGGGTTTGGCTGCTGGAACACCATGCCGATATATCGCCTTACCGCGGTTGGATCTATAGAAGGGTGATAGATGTCCTTACCGCGGAAGTGCACATGCCCCTTGAAAAGAAAACCCCGCACAAGGTCATTCATCCGGTTCAGGCAGCGCAAGACCGTACTTTTACCGCACCCTGACGGACCGATGAAGGCCGTGATTCTATTCTTCTCCAACGGTATCACTGTGTCACGGACGGCCTTGAACTTGCCGTAGTAAAGCTCTTCTATGTCGCAGTCTATGACAACGCCATCACCCTCCGTAGATTTGGCCGACCCTGCAACGGTATCAATCTCGCATTCCGATCTCTCTGCTTTAGCGGTTGCGGTTTTCATATTTTTATCCTCCTATTCCTGAATCTGACGGCGTGAGAATGCCTGCCCGATGAGATTTGTGACCAACACCATCAATACGAGAACTAGTGCTGCGACCCAGGCGAGCTCCACCTGGTGCTCAAAGGGCTCGCTTGCAAAGTTGTATATAAGAACCGCTAACGACGCGGTCGGCTGCATCACGTTAAATCCACCTCGAAAGAGCCAGTAGTTGCTGAAAAGGGCCGTGAAGAGCAAAGGTGCCGTTTCACCGGCCGCGCGGGCTATTGCTAGCATGATGCCCGTAAGAATGCCGGGCGTGGCTGTGGGTAGAAGGACCATCCATGTTGTCTGTGTGAGGGTAGCCCCCATCCCGATCGCAGCGTCCCTCATCTTGGATGGAACCATGCGGATGGCATCCTCAGCAGTAAGGATGATGGTCGGCAACATCAGGATAGAAAGGGCAACACCTCCCGCGATCGCCGAATAGCCGCCAAGAGTCAACACGAGGACACCGTAGGCAAACACGCCGGCCAGGATAGACGGAAACCCCGTGAGGATCTTGGCTGCAAATCTGACCGTAGTGGCCAATCGGCTCTCGGGCCTTGCTTGGGCCAGGTACACAGCGCTGAGAATGCCGAAAGGGATACTAATAAATGCTGCAAGAACGACCATGACCATTGTGCCAAGGATTGCGTTGCCAAACCCTCCGCCTTGCTCCATAGGAGCGGGTGGCAATTGAGTCAAGACATCAAGGCTGAGCCCGTGTCCGCCATGCCATAACAGCATCAACACCACGGAGAACAGGGGGATCAGGGCAAAGATAGTCATCGCGGAAACCAAGTTACTCAAGAGCAGGTCAACCGCCGTGCGGGGACGCCGGAGGGACTTCTCCAGCTCAGGGAAATTCACACCTTCAAATGGGTTGACTTCCCGCTCAAAAGGATCCGGTGTCATGCATGGTTTTATAGCTGCATCCTGCGTGTTCATTACCTTTCTCCTTCCAGCCCGGCTGATGCCCGCTGGAGAATGATGGAGCCAACGATGTTCACAAACAGCGTAATCCCCAGCAGGACAAGCGCCGCATACATAAGCACGCTCACATCCTTCTTCGCAGCTTCAGGGAAGTTATTGGCCAGGAGTGCCGCCAGAGTATTTGCCGGGGAAAACAACGAAACGCTGATCCGGTTGGCATTCCCGACGAGCATGGCAAGGGCCATCGTCTCACCCAGAGCGCGGCCAAATGCCAGTATCACTGCGCCCACAATACCTCGTGAGGCCGTAGGGAGGATAACTGCAAGGATAGTCTCCCATCGTGTGGCGCCCATACCGTAGGCGGCCATCCTGAGCTTTGGAGGCACCGACACGAGAGCGTCACGGCTAATAGAGGTAATGGTTGGCAGGATCATAATAGACAGGACAATAACGGCCGGGAGCACCCCGGGTCCGGTCAGCGTAGTTCCAAATAAGGGGATCCACCCGAGTTTCAAGTTCAGCCAGTTGCAAGCAGGCCGTATGAGCGGGATGATCACAAACAAGCCCCATAATCCATAGACGACACTGGGGATCGCGGCCAGCAGTTCAATGAGGTTCTTCATAAGGCCATCAACGCGGTCGGGCAGTTTGCCCAGTATGGGATGGAACTGAAGCCCGAAAGCCTTCAATGTTCTAAAAACAGCTTGGGAGAGAAAGCCTTCGCTAAGGAATATCGCCGCTGCCACCCCAAAAACTGTGCCGATAAGCAATGCGAGAAGAGACGTAAAGAGTGTCCCCCAGATTTCAGGAAGAATCCCGAAGTGTCCGGTGTTAGGATCCCATATGGTCCCAGACAGGAAGCCAACCCCATACTGCCGCATTGCAGGCACAGCCTCCTTGGCGATTTTCAGTACGATGAACACTACCATGAGGACTGAAAGCCATGCGAAACCATAGCATAACCAACGGAACGCGACATCGACCACCTGCTGAGAACGAGTCGGCGGACGTGAGATTTGCTCTATGTTAGGCATGATTGCACCTTCTTTCGGCGCCAAGAGTTGCCCTTGGATTCTTTGTATTGTCGAGCCCGGTCTGCCATTTCATTGCGACGTGATGACTCACCGCTACTTAATGTTCTGGAGTGCAGCGAGCACCTTCTCAGTAACGGGCTTCGGCAATGGGATGTAACCAAGAGGCTCAGCATCCTTCTGGCCTTCAGTCAGCGCGTATCGCAAGAGGTCTTGGAGCAGAGCAGCTTTCTTTTTGTCAGGGTAGTTCTTGTAAAGAAGCAGCCACGTGTAAGTAACGATAGGATAGGCGTCCTTTGCATCAGGATCAGAGACCCACACGATCAGATCGTCGGGTATTGTTGCTGCAGCCAACGCCGATTGGCCTGATGCTGTGGTCGCCGTGACGTAGTTACCCGATTTGTTTTCCAAAATGGCCGTATGGAGCTTCTGGCTATTGGCATAACCGTATTCAATATACCCGATTGACCCTGGCGTGGTCTGGATGCTGGCTGTAACACCCTCGTTGCCCTTGGAACGAGTTCCCACCGGCCAATTTGGCATCTTATTGATTCCGGGGCTTTTGGCGAAATCCGGACTGATGGCGCTCAAATGCTTCGTAAATACGTACGTCGTTCCGCTGCCGTCGGCTCTTACGACCACGTTGATTGGACTTGCAGGAAGTTTGACCCCAGGGTTGGACTTAGCTATCAAAGGATCATTCCACATCTTAATTTTACCCAAAAAGATGTCAACGTAAGCTTTTCGCGACAGCTTCAACTCGGTCACCCCCTCTATGTTGTAAGCCAGCACGATGCTACCGGCGGTCACAGGGAGGCATTGCACCCCAGCTGCAACCTGGGTCATCTCCTCCGGCGTCATGGCGGCGTCGCTCGCGCCGAAGTCTACAGTTTTGTCTATGAAGCTCTTAACTCCGCTACCGCTGCCGACCGATTGGTAATCGATCTGCACATCTTTGTGAGACCCGCTGTAGGCTTTGAACCACTTGGTATAGAGTGGAGCAGGAAAACTTGCCCCTGCACCCTGCAATACCACGAGGTCCGAGGCTTTATTACACGCGCTAGAACCAAGAATAAGAGCTGCAACCAAAACAATTAAAGTCCAACGAGTATACGTCATGTCGATTCTCCTTTTGCGTAGTCCTGTCATTTATTGTGATTGGATAAATACTCACAGTCTCTGCTGCGGGGTAAATGCCGGTTATACCGCAACGAGCATTGTGCGGTGCTCGTACATCTTTGCTTGACGTATCTGGTCTTAGTCAAGCTTGCTATTTATTCGTGGTATGACCAGTTTTCAGACGCGTGTCCTAAGACGCCACGCCCCGAATAAAAGCTACTCATCTTTGCTCCATTTTAAGAATATCACGCTCATTGTTACCCCAGTATTACAAACTTGTTAACTGTGTGTGAAATATTTAAGTCTGATCCTGTCATCGCGATTTTTGAACAGGGGCTTTTTGGCTGACCTACGCAGATGGCCTATTGAAAAACAGATGTATTTATCCTCTACCCAAGCTGACTAGTAGCCGCGCTTATAGCGGGAAGTCGCGGATCAATTCTTTTGGTGTAACTGTTGTGAAGGTTTTGGCATGTCACAGGGGAGAAAATAAGAATCTCATATTTCTTGCATCGTTAGCTATATATCAGAGCGTGCGCGACCCGTCAACTCACGGGGCTATATCCTCGGTCATTACAAAACGATATTGTGACAACTCCCGCGAGCAGTTGTTGCAGGTTTTCTTGCCATGGGAATGTTTGTTTGCGGCAGCATTCAATATCACGGGATATTGTGACAGGATGCGATGTGCTTGATGAACAGCGCGAACAAGCCTACTCAAGAAATGTGTTTAGTAGAATCAGAGATTGTCATCCTTTCTCGAGGTGATTTTGCGCAGTTCTGGGGTCTGCCGTGTGAACCAAATGACTTGTCGCTTGAAGTCCGACAGTGGGAGTTTGGTAGCTCACCCACGCAGCTTGAGGGAAGCGCCGGGGGTGACCTGAAGCGCTGAGTTTTCTGAGGAAGGCTTTTTTAGACATCTTCGCATTTGAATAAGGATAGCGGAAGTGCTTTACTTTCTTAGTCTAGTCAAAGGCAAGATGGCTCTTTTTGTACAGTAACTTCATACGGAGTCCATCTGACAAGTCCCAGACCAGTTCGTCTTGCCAGAATGGTAAATATCGGTTGTAACACAGCTTCTCCCTGGGATTTTACGAGTCCCCCTTCCTTCCAGAAGTTGTTATGGTTTGTGTCCTTGGGAACCTTGTTTGTTTCTACACCGGAAGGATACGTGTAATCGTAAAATGGTGTCATTTAGTTTCTGTTTGACACGACACAAAAATAAGACTAAAATCTCTTGTCAATATGGCGCAGATTTCCCTAAGAAATGCATGTCGCCGAGCAGGAGGACTAGCATGAAAGACAGTTGCGGCAGAATGCCAACCTCGGCAGGAAGAACCCGACGGCTGATCAGGTTTTTGGTTATTGCTCTGATGCTAGTGAACGTATTTACAACCCGACGGGTAATGGCGGAAGCGGGCAATTACGATCCCGCAAATCAAGCTAAAGTTGGAAAAGTATTACCCAACGACTGGCACATCAGCCCGGCGGGTGTCCAAGTAACAGTTGGCAACCTGCCTACCAACGGCGCACTGACGCCAGACGGCCTTTATCTGGCGGTCACAAATAATGGCTGCAGCAAGGATACACAAGAGATTTCCATCATTGATTTAAAAGTCGGCAAAAAAGTAAGCAGCGCTCTGGTACCTGCCAGTTTCATCGGAGTGGCCTTCGGCCAAAACGGTCGGGAGCTTTATGTCAGCGGCGGCAATGACGATAAAGTATATCTTTTTTCTTTTACAGATGGGGTACTGACCCCTGATGGTTCTATACCCGTTGCCGGTTATCCGGCAGGCATGGCTTTGCTAGCCGACGGTAGCCTGGCGGTGGCGGAAAATACGAGTGATGGGATAGCTCTAGTTGATGTTCAATTGAGAAAAGTAACAACGGAAATTCCCGTCGGACGGTATCCTTACTGGGTAACCGTTGCCAAGGATGGCAAAAGCCTTTATGTAAGCAATTGGGGCTCGGATAGCGTATCTGTGATCGACTTGATCGCAAGGCAAGAAGTCAAACAAATACGTGTGGGTAAATTGCCGGAAGCGATGGTTCTATCCGGTGATGGCGGGCGGCTTTACGTGGCAAATACGAACAGCGACAGCGTCTCCGTAATTGATACCACCAGTGGCAAATGGGCGCAGACCATCGATCTTTCCTTTAAAGGGCTGCCAATCGGCGCAGCGCCCACCGGATTGGCCCTTTCGCCAGACGGTGATTCCCTTTATGCATCCCTGGCTGGCATCAATGCTGATGCCGTCGTGGATTTAAATAACAACACGATAAAGGGTTATATACCCGCTGGCTGGTATCCCACCGCTGTATTTCATAACCCCCAATTCAATCAACTCATCACGTTGAGCGGCAAGGGTATGGGTACTGGCCCTAACCCCGACGGCCCCAAACCGGGCACCAACGTCACCAATCAGGGTCAATATGTCTATAATATGATCTCGGGTATCGCCTCCATTTTGCCTGTTCCTGACGCCGCCCAGTTGGCCAGTATGACCAGTCAGGTGCAAAACAATGCCCTGGATGACCTTTCCCTGAGAGTTGCCTCCAAGACGGCTGCTAGGAATCCGATTCCCCGTTATTTGGGCGGATCAAGCCCGATCAAGCATATCTTTTTCATCGTCCGGGAAAATCGCACTTACGATCAGATATTGGGAGACCTTCCCAAGGCTAACGGCGATTCGTTACTGGTTCTTTTCGGCCGCAATGTCACTCCTAACGCTCACCAAATGGCTGAACAGTTTGTAACCATGGATAACTACTATGCCGACGCCGAGGTTTCTGTACAGGGCCACGCCTGGACCGCTGGCGCTTATTCTAATGATTATGTGGAAAAAAATACCGCATTGAGCTACTCCGGTCGGTTTGCTCATTATGAGGGAGGAGTCGTTCCCATTACTTATCCTCCCAACGGCTATATCTGGAGAGAACTATCTGCCAAAAATGTTTCTTTCAGGGTTTTCGGCGAGAACTATTATCTGCATAGCGGTCTATATTATGCGCTCGTGGATACCATTGGGGCAGACGATTCTTTGACTATCGATTATTATAAATGCCTGCGCCGGGCCAAAGCCCACGGTGATATGGGAATTGCGAACAAATTCTTTGACCGATTTAGGTACTACGCTGATCAGCAAAGTCTGGCGGAAATAAAAAAAGTGTTGGTTGACGACGTTGCTTTCCGTAACGATCTTTCCACCATTCTTACCGGGAGCAATGCCTTGGCAAGCCGGATGATGCAAAATCGGGAACTCCTGAGCGCGGTGGCCGATTATTTAAGCCACTACCAATTCAATTACAGAGGTTGGGATCTCAAATATTCCGATCTGGACCGGGCCAGGGCATTTAAGAGCGAGTTTGACCGTGAAATAAGAGATCACCGTGTCCAATCCTTCAGCTATATCTGGCTGCCCAACGATCATACGGCCGGTTTAAGGAGTGGTTATCTGACCCCAACTCAATTGATCGCACAAAATGATCGTGCTTTAGGTGAGATTGTGGAGAAGATTTCCGACAGCCCGATATGGAAAAATAGCGCAATCTTTGTTACCGAAGATGATGCTCAAAACGGCAGCGATCACGTGGACGCCCATCGCACTGTGGGTCTTGTCATCAGCCCTTACGTCAAGCATGGTGTCGTGAATCATACCCATTATGACCAAGTGAGCATGCTGCATACCATGGAGCTGATCCTCAATCTGCCCTCGATGAGCATGTACGATGCGGCAGCCCTGCCTATGTACGATATTTTTACTGGCCAGCCCTATCTTCAAAAGTATAAGGCATTACTGCCCAAAATCGGCGACTTTGCGACGGCGCAAAAGAACTACGCGAAATTGGTAGATTTATCGGCCGGTCTTGACCTGAGCGAACCGGATATCGAGTCCCAAGAAGACCTGCTAAATAAAATACTTTGGGAGGGTATTAAAGGCACGCCTTATCACCCCAAGATAAAAGAAAATGATGATGAGAACGATGTTAAATAAACGTCTAAGAGCTACGTCTTTAATATTACATACGCGCTTTTAATTTAGGCGCCTTCCGGCTCTGGACAATGATTTGTTGTTCGGTCCCACTCTTGCGACAATATTTTCCGAACAGAGAGCAAAATATTCTTCAGGAGTTATTGATACTTGATGTATGGAACGACTAATATAAGGAGAGGATGATTATGAAAGGTCAAAGACCAACATCAAGAAGTCATCTTTATCGAATAGGTTTTTTAGGAGCGGGTTTATTAATTCTCACCTCAAGAAAAGCCTATGCCATGCATATCTCAGAAGGTATACTGCCTTTGAACTGGGCAGTATTATGGTTTGCTGTAGCTGCACCATTTGTCGCTTATGGGTTATTGCGGTTGAAGAAAATATCCAGTACCGATATCTCCTTTAAACCTCTGGTAGGTCTTATGACTGCCATGGTCTTTATCATCTCCTGTATGCCGATTCCTGTTCCGACAGCAGGGACATGCTCTCACCCCTGTGGAACAGGAATGTCAGCCATACTGCTCGGTCCCCCCATCAGCATCCTGATTACGGCAGCGGCCCTTCTTATTCAGGCGCTTTTCCTCTCCCATGGCGGTTTGAGCACGTGGGGAGCTAATATTGTTTCTATGGGAGTAATGGGATCATTTGCAGGATATGGGACGTTCAAGGCATTAAGGGTATTGAGGGTCAATATGGCGATTGCAGGCTTCTTTGCAGGGCTCTTTGCTGATTGGGCAACCTACTTGGGCACATCTTTCATGCTCGCTGAAGGCATAAAAGGCGTTGATCCATTCATGCCTATTTTCACAAAGATCTCTATTTCCTTCATCCCTACACAGCTACCTCTGGGAATTCTGGAAGGCGCAATGACCGCAGGTGTAATAGTCCTGCTGGCTAAGAGACGACCTGACCTCCTTATAAAAATGGGAGTGATAAAGGCTGGAGAGGTGGCAATATGAAAACTCTAGCTGCTACAGTTATATTTCTTGTGATCTTGTTTATGCTCTCTAATCTGTCCATTGCAATTGCTGATCAGGAGAAATGGACTGGAGTAGATGAATCGGTCGTTCAAAAAATAGCGAAGGAGCATGGCAGGGAGGCACATACGCCGCTCATTAACACCGACCAGGGAGACTTGCTGCTCTTTGTGTTTCTTATAGCGGGGACAATCGGCGGATTCACGGCAGGTTATTACTGGAGAATACTGATGATTGAAAGATCGCCTAAAGGTAAAAAAGAAAAAAAACAATCGAAGGTTGATATGGTGCTTATGTGAGGATTGTTTGCAAAGCAACTCTCATGTTTTAAGCTATAAGGGCTTTGCCTTCTCCCCGTTCATGGCAATACTTGGGTTCGGCCTGTGTCTCGAGATGAATATTCCGCGCCGCAGACTATTTTGTGGGTCAGAATCGATCCGTATGCGTATTCTGATGAGACCAGTGCCCTGTCGGTAATGGCCCTTGATGTGATACAAAAGGGTAAAATTTCTGCTAATCAGTCGATTGTGAGCTTCAGTGGCGGTGGAGGTTGAACATCCTTTCGCCACAGTCCTGTTGGAACACTTGAGGCTGTCGGTCCTTAGGGGCCTGACAGCCTCTAACTTATTTAAATATAACAATAATTTATTGGTGGCGGGGAGAGGATTTGAACCTCTGACCTTCGGGTTATGAGACGAGCTTTTAGTATCTACCACCATAAAGGTGAATATAGCAGACGTAAGACTATCAAGGCACTACGGAGAATAAACTGCAATTAATCTTTATGGTGGTTTAGGCTGTTTGATGTTGTTACGTTAGAAAACCGTTAGAAAGAATTTAATTTAAGGGGATAACATTTCTGACGGTGTTATCCCCTCTTCTTTCCTTAATCTTTGCACAAAAAGTGCGCAATCGGGTAGTTTCGAATCAATGTCTAGTCGGTAGTGCTTCATTTCCTGTATTATAAATTATGTCGGATTCATCAGATTTTGAGAGTCACACCAGCAATGAAAGCTAGAATTACAGATCATGTTTGGGATATCGAAGAAATCCTAGCCCCCAGCAATTTGATATGGCTCTCTATAGGCACTGCCAGAAAACCCTAGGATTTCAAACCTGGGGATGAATGGCTGCCTGGAGCGGAGCAAGGCTTTAGCCTGCGCAGCGTAGACGCTTTTCGGCACATTCCGGACTGGCCGAAGGTCAGTGCCGGGTGTCC
>Ga0074045_10000688_pt1 | contig 33107 bp, 22 predicted proteins | sample BogForMeECP23OM2_FD_94442 | JGI IMG/M metagenome (GOLD analysis project Ga0074045, IMG submission 94442) | Bog forest soil microbial communities from Calvert Island, British Columbia, Canada - Bog Forest MetaG ECP23OM2 | ecosystem: Environmental > Terrestrial > Soil > Wetlands ...
AATCCGCCCAGCGTTTCCGCTTCGTGCGCTTTGAAGGCGTAGGGCACGCTCACCAGCAGCACACGTGCCTGCTCAGCTTCTCCCTGGATCTGCACGCCCAGCCAGCGCTGCTCCTGTTGCGAGAAGAGATCACCCGGCAATCCTGCGGCTGTGGTGCTGCCCAGCAGCACGCTGTACTGGCCGTTTGCTTCGGGCGTGACGTTTTGCGTCTCCTGCCAGACGGCTGCGCCGCCGTCCTGCTGCTTGTAGATGGCGAAGGTGACGCCGAGCGGCGTCCCAGAAGGCACTGCGCCCTGCGCGTCCTTCAGGGTCCCGCTGTAGCGGATGAGGTTGGGAACGGATGCGCTCGTGGTTGCCGCAACGGTGGACGTTTGCTGCGCTGAGCTGATGGAAGCGAACAACAAGGTAGACAGAGCAAGAGCGATGCTGGTGTTGAAGCGGCGCATAGAGGCTCCTCGTGACTAAGTGAAAGTGACTTGGCGCCCCGGCTCACAAGGAATGTTTGCGATGCGGCGCCGCGAAGAGCCAAGGACCTTGAGAGCGGCGCTAAGTTTCGATCGGGCTCTAGGGGATAGGCATCCTTGCTCCCGCTGCTCCGCGAACCGTCGGCGGATGCCATGCAGGAGTTCCCGGCCTAAGCTTTCTGGTTAACCAAATACCCGATGGCCCACGCCCCGAGAGGGGTCAGGAGGCGGCCGTACGTTAAGGGGCCGATACGGAAGAACTTCTTCGGCTGAGTGGGAATATAGTGCCGCTACTCTGTCAAGATGTCAAGCACTTTTTTACAGAATTCTAATAAATCTTTGGTGGTGGTAGCGGTTTCGTGCCGTGGCCCAAAAGAAGAAAAGCAGATCCCTCGACTCCGGCGCCAAAATCAGGCCGCCTGCGCTCGGGATGACAGCATAGGGGGAGTGAAGTCCTCGGTCGGGATGACAAGACAGTGGCTACTGGCTAGTGGTCAGTGGCTAGCAATGGCCGATTGCCTTGCTGTGCCCTGGGTCCTTGAGAAACTGCCGTTTTAACAATCCTTTCATGTTCGCCGAATTTAATGGGCGGAAGTCCCACAGGAGCAATTAAGCTGGCACGTGGCTTCACCGTTGTCGTTGGGACGGGCTTTTGGCAATTCGGCAATTCTTTAGTGCTCATTCTGCGGGTTTCAGGTACAAATCATGTGCGGGCCTCACTGGCGCCGTGCATGGTGTCAACCTGGACCGGCAACGGTGCAGCGATCTACGCGGGTAGACGGATGAAAGCGTGCGGGTCAACGATCTCAACCTGATAGCTTCCTATCTGAACGCCGTGAACCAACTGAATCTTGCCGTGGGAGGTGAGGTGATCCCGTGAACCGCACGGAACTAGCAATACTGGCCGTGTCTTTGGTGTTTTGTATGGGCACTACCGCCTGCAGTGGCGGCAAAAGTAACGCCCAGGCTGAGGCGCCGCCTCCACTCAAGTTGGAGAAGGTGGAGGACCGCAACCTGTTTCAAGTGGACCACCCCGAGCGCTTCCAGTTGGTCCGGGCATCCGAGCATCTCTCCAGCCCGCAACTGAAAGTGACAGGCACGGTCAATCCGGACATTTCGCGGGCCGTTCCCGTCATTTCACTGGCAACGGGCCGGGTCGTGGAAATTGGCGCGCGCCTCGGAGACACGGTCAAGAAAGGGCAAGTCTTACTCAAGGTGCAGAGCGCGGACATTTCGGGCGCGTTCTCGGATTACCGAAAGGCAAAGGCTGATGAGGCGCTGGCACATACTCAACTGGAGCGCGCGAAACTTCTCTATGAGAAGGGCGCAATTTCCCAGAACGATCTCCAGGTCGCGGACGACACGGAAGACAAAGCCAGGGTTGATGTTGAGACCGCGGCTGAAAAGCTTCGCGTGCTGGGCAATGCAAACCTGGATCACCCCAGCGGCATTGTAGAAATTCGAGCCCCCATCTCCGGCGTCATCACCGATCAGCAGGTCACCAATGCGGCTGGCGTGCCGGGCTTAGGCTCACCAAATCCCTTCACCATCTCGGACCTGAGTTACGTCTGGATCTTGTGTGACGTGTATGAAAACGATCTGGCCGATGTGCGGCTCGGCGACAAGGCCGACATTCGTCTCAATGCATATCCCGGTCAGGTGTTTACCGGTACAGTCAGCAACATTGGACCCGTCCTGGACCCCAACATTCGCGCCACCAAAGTACGCATCGAGATGGCCAACCCAGGCTTGATGCGTCCCGGGATGTTCGTTAACGCAACGTTCCACGGTAAGGAGAAAGAGAAGCGAGCAGCCGTACCGGCCACCGCAATTCTGCACCTGCATGATCGGGACTGGGTCTATGTTCCGGCCAAGGACAATCAATTTCGGCGAACGCAGGTCGTAAGTGGCGACATGCTGCCTGGCGGCATGCAGGAAATTGTCTCCGGACTTGCACCCGGCCAACAGGTGGTTGCTGACGCGCTGGCATTCCAGAACACGGCGGAGCAGTAATGATTAGCGGGCTCGTCGATTTTGCATTGAACAATCGCTTCGTGGTTCTGGGCCTGGCGATTTTTCTCTTTATCTGGGGAGTCGTCGCCTTCCACAACCTGCCGGTTGAGGCCTATCCCGACGTCGCGAACGTTTGGGTGCAGATCATAACCCAGTGGCCGGGGAGGGCCGCGGAAGAAGTCGAGCAACAGGTCACCATCCCTATCGAAATCCAGATGAACGGGATTCCCCATCTCACCCATCTTCGTTCGGTTTCGTTAGCCGGGCTGTCAGTCGTAAATCTGATCTTCGACGACACCTCCAACAACGACTGGGACCGACAGAAAACATTTGAGCGCCTTTCGCAAGTCACGCTTCCTGCTGGAGTCTCCCCTTCCATAGGCCCCGATTACAGTCCGGTTGGCCAGGTCTATTGGTACACGCTGAAGAGCACGAATCCGGCGTACGACGTAATGGAGCTCAAGTCTCTGCAGGATTGGGTGATCGCCAAGTACATCAAATCGGTGCCGGATGTGGTGGACGATTCATCCTTCGGCGGTATTACCAAGGAATATCAGATTCGCGTTGACCCGGAGAAATTGATCTCGTACGGTCTCAGTCTGGCCCAGGTTGAGCAGCAACTCTCCAACAGTAACGCCAATGGAGGTGGAAATTTTATCGAGGAGGGCTCACAGCAGATCAATGTCCGCGCCGTGGGCTTGATCAAAGATGTCAAGGACATCGAAGAAACGGTGATCAAAACGCAAAATGGCACCCCGCTCCGGATCAAGGACATCGCGGTGGTCGCGCAGGGGCCGAAGATTCGTCTCGGTCAGATTGGCAAAGCGATCCATCGCAAGGATGGAGTGGTCGAAGATGACAACGACGTAGTGGAAGGTATCGTGTTTCTCCGCAAGGGCGCGGACACGGCGACCATGCTGGAAGGGGTCCATGCCATGGTCAAGCGGCTTAACCAGCACATTCTGCCGCCGGGAGTAAAGATCGTTCCATATCTCGACCGGGACAACCTGGTGGATTACACCACCCACACCGTTCTGCATAACCTCGCCGAAGGCATGATCCTGGTCGTCATTATTCTGTTCATTTTTCTAGGCAATGTTCGCGGCGCATTCATCGTCTCGTTGACCATTCCCTTCGCGTTGCTGTTTGCCTCTATCTGCCTTGACCTGCGACACATTTCGGCGAACCTGCTCTCTTTGGGAGCTTTGGACTTCGGTATGGTTGTGGACGGCGCGGTGGTGATGGTTGAGAACATCGTGCGACACCTGAACCGTCCGGACGAAGCTCCGCGCCCGCTGGTGGAGCGGATCCGCGAAGCTGCGCACGAAGTGCAGCGGCCCGTCTTTTACGCGATCGCCATCATTATTACTGCTTATCTTCCGATTTTCACGCTGCAACAAGTTGAAGGAAAGCTATTCAAACCCATGGCGTGGACGGTGGCCTTCGCATTGCTTGGCGCCCTGGTCTTCTCCATGCTGATTGCGCCGGCCCTGGCGAGCCTCCTTTTCAGAAAGGGTGCCCGGCAGTGGCAAAACCCGGTAATGGAATTCCTGACCAAGCACTACAGAACCAGCTTGCACTGGGCCATTCGCCATCGTGCGTTGACGGTGGGATTGGCAGTACTTGCCTTTGCCTTTTCGACGTTCCTGGTCTTCAGCGGCGTGATTGGTTCCGAGTTCCTGCCGCACTTGGACGAAGGCGCCATCTGGGTACGCGGCACCCTGGCTCCCAGCGCCGGCCCGACCGAGGGCCTGCAGGTCGTGGACAGGGCACGTCAAATACTGGCTTCATTTCCGGAGGTTCCAGTAGTGGTTACCCAGGTGGGACGTCCCGACGATGGCACAGACTCTACAGGCTTCTTCAATACCGAATACTTCGTTGACTTACTCCCAAAGGAAAAGTGGCGTCCGGTTTTCCATCAGAACAAAGAGCGACTGATTGAAGCGATGGACCGCGAACTGGAGAAGGTTCCCGGAGTTATCTGGAACTTCTCGCAGCCCATTTCAGACAATGTGGAAGAAGCCGTGAGTGGCGTCAAGGGCGAGTTGGCAGTCAAAATTTATGGAGACGATCTGAGGACCCTCGAAGGAAAAGCTGACGAGATCGTTGGGGTCATGCAAAAGGTCCGGGGGATTGAAGACCTGGGTGTGTTCCGCGTTGTCGGCCAGCCCAACCTTAACTTCAGCGTCGACCGTGATCAGGCTGCACGCTACGGGATCAATGTTTCGGACATCCAGGATGCCATTCAGACCGCAGTCGGGGGGAACGCCCTCAGCCAGGTACTGCTGGGAGAACAACGATACGATCTTGTCTTGCGTTACCTGCCGCAATATCGAGACACGAAGGAAGCAATTGAGAAGATTCGATTGCTGGCGCCCACCGCTGAGCGGGTTTCGCTGGCACAGCTCACCAAGGTCAACGTAGTGGACGGCGGTTCCGAAATTTATCGCGAGGAAAACTCTCGGTATATTGCCGTCAAATTCAGCGTGCGCGGCAGAGACTTGGGCAGTACTGTGGAAGAAGCCATGAAAAGAGTAAACGACTCGGTGAAGTTGCCGGTCGGCTACACCATCGATTGGTCAGGGGAATATGAAAGCGCGAAGCGCTCGCAGCGGCGGCTGTTGTTTGTATTGCCGCTGACGATACTGTTTATCTACGTCATCCTGTACACCATGTTCAAGTCTGTGAAGTGGGCCCTTCTGATCCTGACGAACATTGCAATGGCCCCGATCGGCGGATTGCTGGCGCTGCTTTTTTCCGGTACCCACTTCAGTGTGTCGTCAGGTGTCGGCTTTCTTGCGCTCTTTGGAGTCTCGGTGCAAATTGGAGTCATCATGGTTGAATACATCAACCAGCTTCGAGCCCGCGGATATGACATTGAGGAAGCCGCGGTGGAAGGCGCGGTTCTGCGGCTTCGGCCGATCACGATGACCATGCTGGTTGCGACCCTGGGCCTGCTGCCGGCGGCGCTCTCCCACGGCATCGGGTCCGATTCGCAGCGGCCCTTTGCGATCGTGATTGTGGGAGGCCTGATTGCTGACCTTATCATCAGCGTGATTCTGCTGCCCACCTTGTACACATGGTTCGCCAGCAGCGACGACCAGCTACCGGCGGCCGAGGTGAATGAACCCGTGTAACAATCTCTATGGTAGTAACTTCGGCGCGGGCGCGAGGCAAACCCGCGAAAGAGGTCCTGACCGATGAAAAAAGATGAGGTGTGCTCACTGATAAGGAAGATAGGGGTCATCCCAGCCGTCAGGGTTGCGTCCGGCGACGACGCACACTTCGCTGCCGAAGCAGTGACGAAGGGAGGCATACCGATTGTAGAAATCACGATGACTGTACCGGGAGCACTGGGGTTGATCTCCCATCTCGTTCATTCCCATCCCAAGGTCCTGGTTGGGGCGGGTACGGTGCTTGATACCGAGACTGCTCAGCACTGCATCGACGCGGGCGCAGGCTTTATAACGGCCCCCTCTTTCAATCCCGTGATGGTGGAATTCGCAGCTAAGCAGAACATCGCGGTCCTGCCGGGAGCCTTGACGCCCACGGAGGTAGTCGCGGCGTGGAGTGCCGGCGCCCAGTTTGTCAAAGTCTTTCCCTGCGGGCCAGTCGGCGGGGACAGGTACATCAGAGCTCTGCACACCGCCCTGCCACAGGTCCCCTTGATCGCGGCGGGAGGCGTGAATCAGCAGACGGCCGCTAACTTTATTTTGTCGGGAGCCACCGGGATCGGCGTTGGCACCGAATTGATTCCAACTGAGGCCCTCGAGAAACGCCAGGCGGCACGCATCCGTGAACTAGCGCGGCGCTTCGCAAAACTGGTGCAGGATGCACACCAGCAGGTCGAGCTCTGGAAACAAAGCATGGTTGTTAAGACATATACAGAAGATGAAAAATGTGAGACGTAGGCGGGAGTCCCGGAATATTTTCTGCTGCGATGTAATTCATCAACCGGTCTAGCGAGCACTTTCCACAGAGAGAGGTTGGGATGAGCGAAGGACGCTGGGTTCTGCTAATCGCCAGCGAGGTTGGAGGTACAGACTCGGTCTCTGACCGGGCCATGGAACGGCTTTGCGAGGCCATCCATGAAGAGGGTTATCGGGTCGTACGCACATCGACACCAGAGGATGGACTGGCGCTCGTCAAGTCCGACCCCTCCTTCAGTGCCATCCTGCTCGACTGGGACCTTCCCGAGAATACGCAGTTTGATGAGCGTGCTGCCCTGAAGATCATCCGCGCCGTCAGAAGGCGTAATACTAAGGTCCCAATTTTCCTGATCGCCGATCGGACCCTGGTCAGTGAGTTGCCGCTGGAGGTGATGAAACAAGTGCACGAGTACATTCACCTGTTCGGCGACACCCCGGCCTTCATTGCCAACCGGGTCGATTTTGCCGTAGTGCGTTACCACGATCAGCTTCTGCCGCCATACTTCCGCGAACTGAAGAAGTACACCGATCAGGGGGCGTATTCCTGGGACGCACCAGGCCACATGGGCGGCGTGGCCTATTTGAAGCATCCGGTTGGAATGGCCTTTCACCAGTTCTTTGGCGAGAACCTGCTGCGCTCCGATCTCGGAATTTCAACTGCGGAGCTGGGTTCATGGCTGGATCATATTGGGCCGCCGGCGGAGTCCGAGCGAAACGCGGCCCGCATCTTTGGGGCTGATTGGACGTTCTATGTGCTGAACGGCTCTTCGGCCTCGAACCAGATCGTCGGCCATGGCGTGATTGGGCGAGACGAAATGGTCCTGGTTGACATGAACTGCCATAAGTCAATTTGCCACTCCATCACTCTAACCGGGGCCCGCCCAGCCTACCTGAAGCCAACCCGAAACGGCTACGGGATGATTGGGTTAGTGCCTCTGCAACACTTCCGGCCGGAGCACATCAAGGACCTGATCGAGCGAAGCCCATTCGCGGCTGGCGCCGTCTCCAAGCAGCCGACGTACGCGGTGGTGACAAACTCGACCTACGACGGTTTCTGCTACGACGTGGAGAGAGTTGTTCAGGAACTGGCTCGAAGTGTGCCGCGGGTCCATTTTGACGAAGCCTGGTATGCCTATGCCAAGTTTCATCCGCTCTATCGCGGGCGCTTTGGGATGGACGTGCCTGACGACATGCCCGATCGGCCTCTGATTTTCGCGGTCCAATCCACCCACAAAATGCTGGCTGCTTTTTCCATGGCGTCGATGATCCACGTGAAGCTGAGTGCGCGAGCCCCGCTGGAGTTCGATCAGTTCAACGAATCCTTCATGATGCACGGCACCACGTCTCCGTTTTATCCGATGATCGCCTCCATCGACGTGGCCACTGCAATGATGGACGAGCCTGCAGGACAGACGCTGATGACGGAAACGATCCAGGATGCGATCAATTTCCGTAAGGCCATGGCTTCTGTCGCCCACCGCCTCAAGGCTGCCGAAGATGGCAACGGATGGTTCTTCGGCATGTTCCAGCCCGACTCCGTTAAGGATCCGGCAAACGATGACGTCTTTCGCTTTGAAGATGCGCCGGACAGCCTGCTCTCGCAGTCTGCGTCGTGCTGGGCCTTGAAGCCTGGCGAGGGGTGGCACGGATTCAACGACGCTGACATCGCCGATGACTACTGCCTGCTGGATCCAACCAAAGTGACCATTCTGAGCCCTGGAACTGATCCTCGAGGAAATCTGGCCGACTGGGGAATTCCAGCGGCGATCCTGACCGCGTTTCTGGATTCGCGACGGGTGGAGATCGCGCGCACCGGTGACTACACCATCCTGGCTCTCTTCTCGGTCGGAACCAGCAAAGGCAAATGGGGAAGCCTGCTGGAGACCCTGTTTGAGTTCAAGCGCCTGTACGATCGAGAGGCGCCGCTGATTGAGGCGCTGCCGGACCTTGCCTCCAAGTTTCCGGATCGATACGGCGCTCTGACCCTGAAGCAGCTCAGTGACGAAATGCACAGTGCGATGAAGCAGCTCAGCTTGCCTGCTCTGCTGCACGAAGCCTGCGACGTTGCACCTGACCCGGTCATGACTCCCGCGCAGACTTACCAGAAACTGGTCCGTGAAGGCACCGAGAAGGTAAAGCTGACGGAGATGGCAGGTCGAATACCGGCCGTGATGCTGGTGCCGTATCCGCCGGGCATTCCGATACGCATGCCCGGAGAGCGACTAGGGGACGCAAACAGTCCCACCATCCGATTCCTGCTTGGGCTCGAGGATTTCAGCCAACGATTCCCCGGCTTTGAACGCGAGGTTCATGGGATTGAACTGGACACGCATGGAGAATTCTGGATAAGGAGTGTGATTGAGTCACCGGTTGCATCGTCGCAACCGAGACCAAAGCCTCGCACTCGGCCATCTTCGCGAGCTTCGAAGAAACGCAACTAGACCGCGGAGCCGGCCGTCACGAGCGCATCGCTTTGCTCAGATGGCTGGAATAGCTCAGCAAGTCGGAGCTTGCGCAGGGTCGATCGGCTCTTCTGCTGGTGGCCTTCCATTCGCTGCAAAATGTCGTCCAGCGCCCGTACCGCCTTCACGATGTAAGGACCCTTATTGAGCATCACGCACTCGGCGCGCACTCCGGCGGCAGCGTCGGTGATTTCAGAACGCGACGGGACACCTTCCTTGGCAAGAGACTCGAGCACCTGAGTTGCCCAAATAACGGGAACGTGCGCCGCTTCGCAGATCCAGAGGATTTCCTCCTGCACCTCTGCAAGCCGTTGATAGCCGCACTCGACCGCCAAGTCCCCGCGAGCAATCATCACTCCGATTCTCGGGCTGCGCATGGCCGCCAGCAGTAAAGAGGGTAATTGCTCAAACGCCTGCCGAGTTTCAATCTTCAGAATGATGCCGACATTGTCGGCCCCTAGCTTCTGCAGCCGCGACTGCAGGTCGCGAATGTCGGACTCGGTGCGCACGAAGGAATAACCGAGCATGTCAGCATTCTTGGCGACAAAATCCAGTGCGCTGACGTCGTCTGCGGTAAGCGGCGAAACTTGCAGGTCACTTTCGGGGAGGTTGATACCTTTCTCCGCGCGCAACCTGCTGCCTTTAGCGCGAGCCTGCACGATCTCGACCGTGACCTTGTCTTCATCGATGGCCCGTATCACCCCGCCGATCTTTCCATCATCCAGCTTGATTTTCTCGCCAACCAACACATGGTCGAGGAAATCCGGTTGGGCGACGCCGATCATCGCCGGGCTAAGCAGCCGGCCGAACTGGTCCCAGAGGGCAGACCTGCCGGGCACCGACGAACGCAGGACCACTAGTGTGTCCCCGCGTCGAAGAACCAGAGACTGAGGACCTTGAGGAATCTCTCCTACGCTGGCTTTGAGCTTCTTGCCGGCATGCGCCGAGGACTTGGAGAAGGTCGCTTCCAGGACCGTGCCCGGAATCAAGTACGAAGTGTAATCGGCTTCGGCCCAACGGTTCTTCCCGTCGACATCGGTGACGCGCATCGAGCGCGACGCACCGCGTGCGTCCTTAAAGGTGATTCGATCACCGGGACCCAGCTTGGCCAGCCATCGTCCTGAGACCGGCACGCACGCATCCGCTATAGTGGATGGCACTTGCGGATTACGTGCCGGCGTAAGAAATATCCGGGCCGGAGAGACCACCCGCCCGTACGGATCACGCCGCGGCCGGTATTTCAGCACCGCCGGCCCGGGTTGGAGTGGCCCAGTACGCAGCTTAGGCCCGCCCAAGTCCATATGGACACGGCACTCGCGTCCAGTTTCCAGTTTCGCTCTCTGCAGATTCGAAATCATGCCTGCCCACCCGGTCGGACCATCATGGGCGCAGTTAACCCGCATGCAGTCCATCCCATTGAGCAGCAGATCACGAATAAGCCCGAAATCATCTGTGGCTTGCGAGGGCATCGTCACCATGATCCGCACGTTCCGGTGCTTCGAGGGAGGGCCCAATAGCTCTTCAGTGTTGCGTTCCAGCCGGTCCCATCCGCGAGGGCTGGAACCCTCCCCGCCGTTCTTGGAGACTCCGGCAAATGCCGGTTTTCCGACTAATTTATGCAGCACTGCGAGCACGGCATCGACTGCCCCGAGCACATCTGCTTCCGCGCGCCCCAACGATGACAGTCCATTTGCCGTCAGCTTTTCCTGCAGGTCGCGAATGTCGTGCCGGCGCAGCGCAAGGTAGTGAGCGAGATTGCGCGCGCTGTCCCGGTGCTGATCGTATATTTCTCCTATACGGTCTTCGAGGGCAGCCTCCCCGCGGACCATCCCCGCGCGTAACTCGGTCAGCTCATCAATGAGGGACAGCAGTCCCTGGGTATCGTTCATAATGCCTGCGGTCTGCGGGGCCATCACTGCCATGCCTACCTGCGACGGGAGTTTGGGCTCGGCGACTTGCTTCAGCAAACGCGAAATATGTCGGGCATCTTATTCCTACAGAGTTACAGGAGTGTGAATTTTGTTTCAGCGGCGCCTCGCGGACGATTTCGCAAATCACCTGTCGCGTTTCAGGCTGCTGGAAGATTTGTTCTTTTTCGGTGGGTTCAAGATCGCAAGATACTCTCGCCAGTTTCGCAGCACCACGAATGTCCCCAGCGCGAGAGATCCGAAGACAAAGCTACAAACCAGTATGACCATGAAGTAATGGCCGACTGCAGTGCCACCCTCACCCTCGAAGAAGAACTGGCCAAATTCACGGCCGAAATTCATGCCGAAAAAGCCGGTCAGTACGGCCCCGCCGCCAAAAATAAGGCTCAGCATGGTCAGCCGGTTGACGGCCTCGGTGTTTCGCAGTTGATAGAAGTTGTAGACGAAATCGGCCATGTGTCGGAGCTCGTTGGCCAGGACCCCTTTCATGTCGTCGATTTTGTACTCCGCGCAGAGCCGGCGAAAAAGATCATTGTCCGCCTGTTTGCACGAGATATCATCGAAATGCCAATAACTGCTGAAATTAAGGAACTCCGTGCGGAGCTCGTTCACCATTGTGATGCTGGGTAGCGTGAGCCTTCCACTCTGCTGGTCCAGCAGCAGTCGCCTCGATACAAGAGCGCTTCGCTCGTGGAAATCCAGAAGCACCGCGCGGTAGAACAGGGCGACCACGGTCATCAGGTAGTAATGGGTCTGGAACTTCCTGAACACCTCAAGATCATCTTGCGCTAAGGTGAGAGGCGGAGCGGGCCGGTGGTCCCGAGCATCCTGGTTCTCTGGCGGGACAGACCTCAACCGCAAGATCGAGCAGCTATGCGCCGTAAATCCGAAAAGCACCGTCTCCCCGTCGAACCGGCGCTTCGCTGCCTCGGCATGTTTATGCCCGAGGTACAGAAAGTCCTCCACCGCGCCCTCCAGGGCGACGGCAGATTCTCCGTCGGAGACCATGCCTGCGTCCAGCTCACCATACGAATAAACGAGCATGTTTTCATCGAGGACCGGCTCATACTCTTCTTGAGAGTAGTTGGCGAAATACAACAGGCTTTCAACGGTATTCGGTAGGGGTGGATAGAATCCCACCATCTCCAGGTGGTCGAACCGCTCCTCGCAGATAGTTTCAACCTGCGAGCCTCGCTCCAGACGGAGCGCTAGCCAATTGGGTGTTCGTCCCTGCCGGATGCTGTCAGCATCGACAGGATATAGCTTTCGCAACCGGCGGTTGATCCAAAGGGCCTGCCCCGCGTCTATGGCGCCAGCCGATAAGCCGATCGATAACACCCCGACGCCCTGCGCTGAAAGGTAAAGTCTCAGGTCAGTCACTTCCGCGCGAGCTCCCCTGCCGAGCGCATCGCTGCCTTCAAACCAAAGCCGGGTCGGCGGGCTCAGGTCGATCGTGTAACACCGAAGCTGGTTCTCCTGGTCATCGGGGTGGCGGCCGATGTCTGTGTCGAAGAATACGTGGCGGACAATCGAGTGGAAAAAAAGAAGATCAGAATAAGCGGGTGAGTCGAGGTCAAATTTAGAATAACTTGATCGCTTCCATGGTCCTAGGCCGGCAATGCCGTGCGACGCAGCGCGGCCGCTGTGCCCCCCGATCCAGAAATCCAACCCATCGATCCAGCGTGCTTTGCCGCACCACGCTTCAGGATGGTCCGCCTGAATGGCCTCCTTGTCCAGGGCAAAGGGAAACAGGAAGTATGTATGTAATCGCTCGAAGGTCAGCGGCGTTGCCATCTCGGCTCGCACGGGGGTAGGGGACGCAGGTGCCATAGGGACTTGCATTGGAATTCGGCAAGGGGTTGCAGATTAAGTCAATATACCCCGGCTCCGCGCTCCTGTTTAGAGAGTTGTTCGGTTATTAACCTGAAATTCACCAAACTGTAACCTGGCATAGACAATGTGGCCTTAGAGTTCAAGGGGTATTTCCCTCATCAGCCTGTGCACTGTTCCGATGGGGCAGTGATGCCGTATGCCGCTAAGTCAGGACCACTTAAGAGTAAGGACCTTTGAAATGAACAAAAAACGTAATACCGTATGCCTCGCATTGGTAATTGCAGCGGTTTCATTGGTTGGTTGCAGTAGCAAAGGTAACTCCACAAAGTTGCAGGGAGCGGGAGCAAGTTTTCCGGCCCCCTTGTATCAGAAGTGGTTCAAGGAATACAGCGCCGCACACACCAATATTCAGGTTGACTACCAGTCTGTCGGCAGTGGGACCGGCGTGAAGAGCTTCATGGACAAAACTGTGGACTTCGCGGCCAGTGACGCGGCCATGAAGCCGGAGGATATGGCCAAGGTAGAAGGAGGAGTGCAATTGCTCCCCATGACCGCCGGTAGCATTGTGCTGGCCTATAATTTGCCCGACGTTCCCAATTTGCGCCTCTCCCGCGAGGACTACACCGGCATCTTCCTCGGCAAGATAACCAAGTGGAATGATCCGGCGATCATTAAGGCCAACCCAGGCGCGAAGCTGCCCGATCAGCCGATTAATGTGATCGTCCGTGCCGACGGCAGCGGTACGACGTTCGTATTTACCAAGCACCTGGCCGCTATCAGCCCGGAATTCGCCAAGAACGTCGGCGTCAACACCCAGCCAAACTGGCCAGTGGGAACCAAGTCAAAAGGCAATGAGGGAATCACGGCGAGCCTCCTGACCACTCCGGGCTCGATTGGCTATATCGAGTACGGCTACGCCCACAGCCAGAACCTGCACATAGCGACCTTGGAGAATAAGTCCGGAAACTACGTTGCAGCGACCACCGACTCGGCGAAAGCGGCCTTGGCGTCCGCGGAAATGCCTCCTGATCTCATCGCGTGGGTTTCGGATCCCGCAGCCCCTGACGCGTATCCGATCGTGACCTTCACGTGGATGATTCTCTATAAGAAATACGACAAAGAAAAACTGGACGCTCTTAAGGGACTTGTGATGTACGGTCTGACCGACGGCCAGAAGGAAGCCGAGCCGTTGGGCTACGTGCCGCTGCCGGACGTGGTTGTAGCCAAAGATAAGGCCGCAATAGAGGCCCTCTAGGTACTTCTATTCTGCGGTTGAGCTGGCCGTTTAGATTTGCTATGGCATCGGTTCCAGAGAAAATTCGAGTTCGTGAGGAAGTGGCAGCCTGGCATCCCGGCCAGATATGGAAGCCGCCCTCCGACGTGCAGCGCTGGATCGACCTGATCTTCCGCCGCTTATGTGTTGCCTTCGCCGCGATCACTATTGTCTTGATTGTATTTCTCGTACTTGAGATCGGCGTCAAGGCTGTGCCTGCCTTTCGCGATCATGGTTTGGCGTTCCTGTACGGGACAACCTGGGACCCAAACACGCACCGATATGGAATCTTGCCCGAAATCTGGGGCACGCTGTACACATCTTTGTTGGCCCTGTTTTTTGGCTCTGCATTCGGTATCGCTGCCGCCATCTTCCTCAGCGAGGGCTACTTGGGAGAGACGGTCTTCAAGATACTGAAGGTCTTTAATCTGCACTTTCACCCGTTTTGGGGGCACCTTCCGGAGCGACTTGAGGCGCTGCTGAAGAACCTGATCGAATTGCTCGCGGCGGTTCCGAGTGTGGTGTACGGACTATGGGGACTTTTCGTGGTCATTCCCCTGATCCGGCCTGGCTGCAACTGGCTGCATGCGCAGTTTGGCCGGTTCCCGTTGTTTTCCACGGATCTCAGCGGTCCTGGCATTCTTCCGGCGGTGTTCGTTTTGTCGATCATGATCCTGCCGACTATTACCGCGATCAGCCGCGACGCTCTGGTCTCGGTGCCTCCCAAGCTGCGCATGGCAGCCTACGGACTGGGCGCTACTCGTTGGGAAACCATATTGGGCGTGCTGCTGCCCACGGCTTCGCGTGGCATTTTCGGCGGTGTGGTCCTGGCTTTTGGACGCGCCCTCGGAGAGACCATGGCGCTGGCCATGCTGGTGGGCAATGCGAACCGGCTGACGGTGTCGCTGTTCTCGCCCGCGAATACGCTGGCTGCGTTGCTGGCCAACAGCTTTCCGGAAGCCGGCGCAAAAGAGATTCCGGTGCTGATGTATGCGGCGCTGGTCCTGCTGGCGATCACGTTCGTTGTCAACATCTTCGGCGCAATCGTGCTCGAGCGCGCGGCAGGCAAGGCGGAGGCGAGATGAGCGACGACAAGCCCGTTACGGCAAAACAGCCAAGCCACGCTGAAACGCTATTGCGTCGAGCGGAGGAGCAAGCGGCAAAGGACCCGTTTGCCGGGGTTGACTTTGCGGAACTTGAGCTTTCCCTCTATCGCCCGCGAACGCTATTCAGCATCATTCTGAGCTGGATCGTTTCAGGCATGACTCTGTTGGCCCTGGTTCCACTGTTCGCTGTGTTGTGGATGCTGATCTGGCGCGGCGGGCAGAAACTGAGCCTGGCTCTGTTCACCCAACTGCCGCCTGCCCCGCTGGAGCAGGGCGGCGGATTTGGAAATGCCATTCTCGGTACCGTAATCATGGTAGGAATTGCCACCGTGATCACGGTTCCGCTGGGAGTCCTTACCGGAGTCTATCTGGCGCAGGCCGGCTCCACTAGATTGGCAGCAGGCGTGAGATTCTCCGCTAAGGTGCTGACTGGCTTTCCCTCAATTCTTGCCGGCGTCTTCGCTTACGGCGCAATCGTTCTGGCCACGGGTGGGTACTCATCCATTGCGGGCGGCATCGCGTTGTCGATTCTCATGCTACCGACCATCATTCTGACCGCTGAGAGTGCCATTGCCATGGTGCCGGCAAAGATGAAGGAAGCCTCCATCGGGCTGGGCGCCACGGGCACTCAAACCGTCTGGATGGTGCTTCTGCCCACCGCGATGCCGGGCATACTCACGGGAGTGATGCTGGCCGTCGCCCGCGCAGCCGGCGAAACGGCGCCGCTGCTGTTCACCGCACTGTTCAGCAATTACTGGCTGGCGAGCAATGGTCGTGTCAATCTCATGCAGCCGACTGCGTCGTTGGCAGTGCTGATTTACAACTTCTCCGGCATGCCCTTCAAAAATCAGGTTGAGTTGGCCTGGGCAGCCGCTCTGGTTTTGGTCGCTCTGGTCCTGGTCACCAACCTCATCGGCCAGAGCTTCTCCCGTCAACAGGTTAATCAATAGGGGTGTTTTCAGATGGCTAGCGGAACAGTTTCGAGTGCAGATCCAAAAGGTAACGGCCCGAACGGCGGGGCATTGGCATCTCAGGCGAACGATGATGTCGTGATGGATTGCAATATCCAGGAGCTTTACTACGGGACATTCAAAGCAGTCCGTGACACCAAGATCCCGATCAAGAAGAACGCCATTACGGCGTTCATCGGGCCGTCGGGATGCGGCAAGAGTACCGTACTGCGCTGCCTGAACCGCATGAATGATCTGGTCCGCGGTTTTCGCTTCAAGGGCCACGTGAAGTACCGGGGAAAAGACATTTACCATGCGGGGATTGACCCGGTAGCGGTGCGGCGCTACATCGGAATGGTCTTTCAGCAGCCGAACCCGTTTGCCACCAGCATATTCAACAACGTCGCGTTTGGTCTCAGGATCAACAACTACAAGGGGAATAAGACGGAGAAAGTCGAGCAGGCCCTCAAACGGGCGGCCCTTTGGGACGAAGTCAAGGACAAACTGCATAACAGCGGGTTGTCGCTCTCAGGCGGCCAGCAGCAGAGGCTATGCATTGCTCGGGCCGTTGCGACCGATCCTGAGGTGCTGTTGATGGATGAGCCCTGCTCGGCTCTGGATCCTATTGCGACCCGCCGGATCGAAGAGCTCATGCTGGAATTGAAAACGCGCTACACCATCGCCATCGTTACCCACAACCTGCAACAGGCCCAGCGTGTTGCCGACAAAACGGGATTCCTGTACGTGGACACGACGCAGGGTGGACGGACGGGTTATCTGGTGGAATTCGGCGACTCGAAAGAAATGTTCGAGAATCCGAAGGAAGTGCACACCCGGGAGTACATCCGTGGCGAATTCAGCTAGCCGCGTGTTGTAACTACAGACTCGTTCTCGTTGCGGATGCGTTTGGCTGGGTGCTGTAGGGAGGAACGGCCATTATGGCTGCAAACAAGGAGCATCTTGTGGTGCGTCGTGTGATCCCCATGCTTGCAGTTGCGGTGCTGGCGACGCTTCTGGCAAGCTGTTCCAGCTCAAAACAGAGTGCGAGCGAAGCTCAGCTTCCTCCCGGAAGCATCCAGTTGACGGGGGCCGGTTCGTCGTTCGACGCCGTGATCTTCAAGCGCTGGTTCGCCGCCTACCACGACAGCCATCCGAATACCTATATCAAGTACGCCTCCGTGGGCAGCGCAGAAGGCGTTCGCCGTTTTATCGGAAAGAACCTTGCTGAGGAAGAAAAAATCGACTTCGGTGCGAGCGACTCCGCCATGTCCGACGCAGAGCTGGCGCAAGTGAACAACGATGCACTGATGGTCCCGGTGACGGCAGGTTGCGTGGTGCTGGCCTATAATCTGCCCGGCTTCCATGGCGGTCTCAAGCTCTCAAGGAAGGCCTACGCTGGAATCTTTCTCGGCGAGATCACGAATTGGAACGATCCGTTAATCGCCAAATCCAACCCGGGCGTCAAGCTGCCGAATCTCACAATTGTCACTGTTGTCCGCCAGGATGGCAGCGGAACTACCTTTGCCTTCACGAATAATCTCGCTGCGATCAATGACCGATGGCGCAGCCTGTGGGGCCCAGCCACCCTGGTCAATTGGCCGGGAAACGCAATGCGGGCGAAGGGAAATGAGGGCATCGCGGGCCTGATCCAGAAATCCACCGGATCGATCGGGTATGTCGGTTACGAGTTTGCCGGCAGACTCGGGTTGGACATGGCCGCGCTCGAGAACAAGGAAGGCAACTTCGCACAGCCGTCAGAGCAGAGATGCGCGGGCAGCCTGGCCCCGGTCGACCTTCCGCAGAACCTGAGGGCGTTTGTCCCCGATCCAAGTGGCGCAGACTCCTACCCCATCGTCACCTTCTCATGGGTATTGCTGCGCAAGCAGTATCAAGTTCAAACCGCGGCCTCTCTCCGTGACCTCTTCCAGTGGTGTCTACAGGATGGTCAGCCATCTGCGTCCGAACTCGGCTATGTGCCATTACCACCCCCGGTCGTCGAGAAGGCGCTGGCCGCCGTGAATAGCATTAGGCCCGGGGGCTAACCAACTCTCAGGAGTTGAACTCGATCTTCACCGGCCAGGTCCGCCATATGTCGGCGCAGTATTCCCGGATCGCACGGTCCGACGAGAACTTGCCCATACGGGCAACATTCAGGATGGACATGCGGTTCCAGCTATCACGATCGCGGTAGGCCGCGCTCACTCGTTCCTGGCACTCGATGTAGGATCGGTAGTCTGCCAGCAGCATGTACTCATCCCGGTTCAAGAGCGAGTCGTACAGCGGGCGGAACAGGTCGGTATCACCCGAAGAGAACTGCCCGGAAACCAGCGAATCGACGCAGCGTCGCAGTTCCTCGTCCTTTTCGTAAAAGGACCGGGGATTATATCCGGCAGCTTTCATGGACTGCACTTCGTCGGCGGTCAGCCCAAACAGGAAGAAGTTTTCTTCCCCTGCTTCCTCCCTGATCTCGATGTTGGCGCCATCGAGAGTACCGATGGTCAGTGCGCCGTTCATGGCGAACTTCATATTGCCGGTGCCGGAGGCTTCCTTCCCGGCCTGCGATATTTGCTCGGAGAGGTCAGCCGCTGGATATACCCTCTGACCCAGCGTTACGTTGTAGTCGGGCAGGAACACGACCTTCAAGCGGCCTTTCACATCGACATCGGCATTCACCACGTTGCCGACCGAATGGATGAGCTTGATGATTAGCTTGGCCATGTGGTAGCCTGGCGCTGCTTTGCCGCCGAAGATGACCGTGCGCGGCGTAACCTCAAGATCAGGATCGAGCTTGATGCGGTTGTACAGAGTGATTACGTTAAGCACCTGCAGGTGCTGCCGCTTGTACTCGTGAATACGCTTCACCAAAACGTCAAACATTGACTGCGGATCGACAGTCATCCCCAGCCGTTCCTTGATGAACCCAGCCAGGTCTTTCTTATTGTCCTGTTTGACCTGGTGCCACTGGGCCCTGAAATCCGCATCTTCCGCAAACGTCTCAAGCCTGCGAAGCCGTTCCAGGTCGTGAATCCAGCCGGGCCCGATCTTTGCATTGAGAAGACCGGTCAGCCGCGGATTGCTCAACACCATCCAGCGTCGCGGCGTCACGCCATTGGTCTTGTTGCTGAACTTCTCCGGCGAGAAATCAAAGAAGTCCCGAAGAATGTGGCCCTTCAGCAATTCGGTGTGCAGGGCGGCGACCCCATTGATGGCGTGGCTCCCCACGGCAGCGAGATGCGCCATGCGAACGAAGCGTTGGCCCCCCTCATTGATGATCGACATGCGGGCAACACGCTCCGGGTCATCCGGAAACTTGTCACGGACCTCATGCAGATGCCGGCGGTTGATTTCGAAAATGATCTCCAGATGTCTCGGCAGTAACTCTCCGAACAAGTCGAGGGGCCACTGCTCCAGCGCTTCGGGAAGCAGCGTGTGGTTGGTGTAGCAGAACGTATTCTGCGTAATGTGCCAGGCGGAATCCCAGTCCAGGTTATGTTCGTCCACCAGCAGGCGCATCATTTCCGCCACTGCGATCGCCGGGTGAGTATCGTTCATTTGAATGGCAAATTTGCGATAGAAATCGGTGAGCGGACGTTCCTGAAGGGTGTGAATGCGCAGCATGTGCTGCACCGAGCACGAAACAAAAAAGTATTGTTGGGCCAGGCGAAGCTGCTTGCCCTGGATTTCCTCGTCATTCGGATACAGAACTTTGGAGATGTTCTCCGAAGCTACCTTCTCCGCCACGGCGCCGACAAAGTCTCCGGTGTTGAAGACCTCAACCGAGAATGATTCCACGGCTTCCGCCGACCACAGACGCATGGTGTTGGCGGTATTGGTGCGGTACCCCAGGATTGGTGTGTCATGCGGCACGCCTCTGACCGCTTTGCCAGGAATCCACTGCACCCGAGTCCGGCCGGTTGGGTCCTTGTGGGATTCGGTGTGTCCACCGTACTTCACTTCGAAAGCGTCCTCCGGCCGCGCAATCTCCCAGGGATTTCCCAAACGCAGCCACTTGTCCGTGGTCTCGACCTGCCATCCGTCGCGGATCACCTGATCGAAGATGCCGTATTCGTAGCGGATTCCGTAACCAATAGCGGGAATGTCGAGGGTGGCCAGCGAATCCATGAAGCAAGAGGCGAGACGTCCTAGGCCACCATTCCCCAAGCCAGGATCCTCCTCTTGCTCGATCAATACATTCAGATCAAGCCCCAGCCGTTCCATGGCCTCTTTCGCCTGATCATGAATGCCCAGGTTGATTAAGTTGTTGGCCAAGTGCGGCCCGGTAAGGTATTCAGCCGAGAGGTAGCATACAATCCTGACGTCCTGGGTGTGGTAATTCCGAACGGTCGAGATCCACCGCTCCACCAGCCGGTCACGCACGGAGTGCGCCAGCGCCATGTACAAATCGTTTTGCGTGGCTCGCTCGGGCGATCGCCCCTGAACGAAGAACAGATTGTCGAGGAACGACTGCATCAGCGCCTCGACGCTAAGCTCTGTTCTTTCGGTTTTCTTGATGAGATCTTTTGCCATCTGGATAGCAGCAAGCTCCGACATTGGAAACCTCCCGGATTTTATCAGGCTGAGTAGAAGGCCTTCTTATGGCCTGGTTGCCGCTGGCCATGTGCATGGAACATATCGGCGATTGTTTGCGCCAAGGTTAAAGCCACATTAACAACTGAACAAAGTGCCCTTTGCAGCGGCTCATCAGATTTCGCGTGCCGCGGTGAACCAACCCTAAACGCCCGCGCGAAGACGGGTCAGATTCATCACCGTTTCATGGGTGCCCAGCGTCTCCGGTCCGTCCGAGTCTCCGTCAGGCTGCAACTGCGAATATGTCCCGTCGCTTTGAAGAATCCAAGCCTGGCGTCCGTCGCGCAAACAGATGTCGAGGATCTCCCAAAGTTTTTTCCGCGGGTCTTCGGCAAATACCGGAGTTACCACCTCGATACGCTTGGAGAGGTTGCGATACATCCAGTCTGCCGATCCAATAAAGAACTTACCATCGACTGGTTTCTCCTTGCCGTCCGCAAAGTGAAAAATGCGGGAGTGCTCAAGGAAGCGGCCAATGATCGACCGGATGCGAATGCTTTCGGTCCGGCCCGGGACCCCGGGACGCAGGCAGCAGAAGCCGCGAATGATCAGGTCGATTGGTACACCCGCCTGCGATGCCGCGCACAACGCCTCGATCATGTCCGGGTCTTCCAGTTGGTTCATCTTGGCCACGATCCGTGCCGGCCGGCCGGCGTGGTGATTTTCGATCTCCCGCTGTATCAGCTCGAGTAAACGCGGCCGCATGGTAGTGGGCGCCACCAGCAGGGAAGAGCAATCTGGAGCATGAGCGTGGCCGGTCAGATAGTGGAAAAGGTTGACGACATCGTGAGTGAGGAGCGGGTCGCTGGTAAACAGGCCGCAATCGGCGTAGAGGCGCGCCGTCTTCACGTGGTAGTTGCCGGTACCGATGTGCATATAGCAACGCAAACCACCGGCCTCCTTGCGGACCACAAGCGCTGTCTTGGCGTGGGTCTTGAGCCCGGCCACGCCGAAGGTGACATGGGCGCCGACGCGCTCCAATTCGGCGGCCCAGTGCAGATTGCGCTCTTCATCGAAGCGGGCCTTGATCTCCATGACGCAGGCCACTTGCTTTCCATGTTCCGCTGCCCGAATGAGCGATTTCACGAACGGCGTATCGTCGCCGATCCGGTAGGCGGTCATCTTGATGGAGACCGTCTGCGGATCGTCTGCAGCGGTGCTAATGAGGTGTTCAACGCTGGCGTCGAAGCTATCGTAGGGGTGATGCATAAGAACGTCGCCGGCCTGGATGGTGCTAAACAGTGCCAGCCCTTCGTCCGGCAGGGACGGATGCGGCAGAGGGGTCCAGGGTGGGTCGCGCAACTCTGGTATCGGCAGTCCCGCGAGCTCAAATAGCGTCGTGTAGTCAACCTCCTCCGGCATGTCATAGAGGTCGGCCGCAGACAATTCAAACCGTTCGCGCAGCATTTCCCTGATGGCCGGATCGGCGCCCGGCCCAAACTCCAGGCGAACCACTGGCTCGTAACGCCGCTGGCGGACCTGTTCCTGGACAAGCTCACGCAGTCCCGCTCCCGAATCGTCATCGAGCTCGACTTCGGCGTCGCGGGTCAGCCGTACAACCGTGGTTGCCGAAATCCTCATCCCGTTATAAAGCTTCTCAAGATTGCCGCGAATGATTTCGCAAAGCTGTACAAACAGCTTTTGGCCGGGCACAACGTCCGTGGTTAGAGGGATCCACTGCCTCAGGCCCCCGGGGACCTTCACCCGAGCGTACATGGATTCGTTCCGGTCCGGCTCGTGCAGCCGGAAGGTGAGAGAGGTGGACAGATTGGAGAGGAACGGAAATGGATGGTCAGGATCGATGACCAGAGGCGTGAGGGCGGGAGATAAGTTGGACTCGAAATAATCCCTTGCTTCATCCTGCTGGCCTGGCGTCAGTTGGTCCCAACGCAGCAGCGTGATACCGTGCTTGGCCAAGGCCGGAATGATGCTTTGGCGGTAGCACTCAGCCTGTTGGTGGAGCTGCGCGATTATTTTGTCGCGCACCCGTTGCAGCAAGCCACCCCTGACCTCGGTGTGTCCCTGGCGTAGCACGGCCACGCGCTTCATGAAAAACTCGTCGAGGTTGGAGGTAAAGATGGCGAGGAATTTCGCCCTTTCAAGTAAGGGGGTGCGCTCGTCTAGGGCCTCGGCGAGCACCCGCTCGTTAAAGTCCAGCCAGCTTAGATCGCGGTCGATCCAGACGTGGGACAGCGATTGGGACAACTGGGTGTTCAGAACCCCCTGATCGCCAATCGATGCCCAGGCAGTCGCGCTCATAATCATCCTCACGGGGGTGCGGTTCTTGACATCAGAGCAGAACCCCCTATTCTATGGGGGATTTTGTGGCGTAATTGTTAATAGTGTGTTTCAGTTTGGAGCCCTTAAATGCCGCCGAAGTGCGCACGAACAGGGAGGCACCAGATGTGTTTAGCTATACCCGGAAAGATTGTTGAACTCTTCCCCGGCACACCGCATCTGGCTACCGTAGAGGTGGCGGGTGTACGGCGCAAAGTTGATCTCGGGCTGGTGGAGTCAGGGGCAGCGTTCTGTTCCCGTCTTAGTCGAGGATGACAAAGTGGTTCAAATCGGCTGGCAGGGTCGCACTTGCATTGTGGAAGATAAGGGCACAAATTGAGCGCGATGGAGTGATCTTGACTTCCTCACACATCCAGAAAACTGGACTAGCGTTGGCTAGGGAACAACTCTACGGGATCTTAGGAATGGTGCCGGGAGGGGGAATCGAACCCCCAAGGGCCGAAGCCCGGCGGATTTTGAGTCCGCTGCGTCTGCCAGTTCCGCCATCCCGGCCTAAGGTTTGAACTGAAGGCAATACCAGCTTAATGGACGGCCTGCGGCCTTGCAACAGCGCCGATCCGCAACCCGCATTGTAGCGGCGGTTGTAAAAGAAATCCGAAGCGTCGGGCGGTCTTCCCGCAGTGACCAGCCGGAACTCCGACGGCGGCGGCGCAGTTCCCGACTGTTGGCTCAATTTTTTGCGGCCTCCATTGCCTCCCAGAAGTAAGCAATCGTGGAAAATCAAAGATGCATAGTTGCTTTTATGAACCGGTTTAACAGAAGCCGAATGAACTGCGAGCCTTCGTTAATTGCCCCGTCGTTGCAGGCTTTTCTCAATTCGAATGCCTGTCTCTTTCCATTCTTTTCCGCCATAATGAAAGAACATGCAGACTTCGCCGCGGACAGCCTTGCAGCATCCCCGAACATCTGAGCCGAAACAGCTCCCGAAAGCTGCGGAAAAGTGGGCGATTCTCGCGGCAGCGCTGCTGGCTGTTTTCTACTTCGCTACCAGCGTACAGATCGCTGCTCATCGGCTGTTCTGGTTCGACGAGTTCTTCACCGTCCGGATCGCGCAGCTTCCAACCTGGACCATGATCTGGACGGCGCTGAGCCACGCCGCAGATTCTTTGCCGCCTTCCTACTACATGCTGGTGCGAGCGTTTGGGACGCTGTTTGGCAACAGCGAAGTTGTCGCGCGCATGCCCTCGACGCTGGCCATGGTCGCAGGACTGCTGCTGACCTTCGACTGCGCGCGGCGCTTGACCGACGGTTTGCACGGACTCATTGCGCTGTCCGTTCTCACTTGCTCGTTCCTGCCTTACTACGGTTACGAGGCGCGCTCGTATGCGATCTACTTCATGTTCGCGGCGCTCGGCCTCTGGGTGTGGACCAAGACCGCGTCGGACTTGCGATCGGCAATCTTCTTCGGGGCAACGCTTTTGCTCGGCGTCACCATGCATTATTACGCGGTGATGTGTCTCGCGCCTTACGCGCTGTGGGAACTGATCCGCTGGAAACCCTGGCAACGTCCTTCGTCGAAGCTCATCGCCGGAGTCGTCGGCGTCGTTGTTCCGGCGGCGCTTTTGTCGCCGCTGATCCTGTCGTTCTCCCGCAAGTTCTCGTCTGGCTTTTGGAACCGGCCGTCGTTCGCGGAACTCAGGGCAATCTTCCCGCAATTGTTTCCCGACGCTCTGTTGCTGCTCGCGCTGATCATGGTCTGGATTGTTCTCTCGGCGACCGACGACCACGACACAGTGGTGAAACCGATGGCAGCGAGCGAATCCATTGGATGGCTGTTTCTGTGCATTCCGCTCGCGGGATTCTTCCTCGCGGAGCTTGGCACCAACGCTTTTTTCAGCCGGTATTTCATCTGCGCGTTGCCTGGGATTGCGGTCGCGTTCTCGTGTTTGCTGTGGCGCAACTTCGGCAAAGATTATCGGGTCGCGCTGGGAATCTTCATCCTCCTTGCAGTTTGGGGAGTGGGGAAGCAAATGACGGTCGCGCGCAATCCGCAATCGGTGGAAGCAACGGGCATTCGCGAGTTTCTCGGCATCGAAAGTTCGCTGCGCGCAGAAGGGAAGCGCTACATGGTGTTCTTCCCGCCGCTTATCTTCTCCGAGGCGCAATACTATTCGTCGCATCCCGACGACGTCATTCTGCTGCTGCCTCCCGACTTCGATCAGCCGGCCGACGCGCTCTCTGGGCCCGACCCTTATCTGCACCAGCGGCTGCTGCTCAATCTGTCGCAGTTCTATCCGATGCAGTTCTGGCGGCTCTACAACCTGAAGGCCGAGGCGCAGGAGGTGGCGCTCATCGAGCCGTCGCAGGGCGTTCTGGACGCACTGCAGAAGGCAGGGTTCCAAGTGCAGGTCCGTTCCGCGGCGCCGCTCAAGGTCGTGTATCTGCATTAGCCGCCGTTTGCGGTTCGCCATTCGCGATTCGCCTTTCGCTCTTCGCCAGAATTCCGCCGAACGTTGTCATCCTGACCGAGGGCTTCAGCTTCCCTCCAACCTTGTTATCCCGGCCGGGGACTTCAGCCCGAGCGGAGGGACCTGCTTTTCCTTGGCATTTACGTCCGATAACGATGTACCCCTTCCCCTCCTGCCATACCCTAGAATCAACAACTTAGACAAAATTTCCTCGCAAATACTAGACTCCAAATGGTTTACACGTACATAGCTCAGCTACAAGGACTTAGGAGCGCAAAAGACTCCCACGTCGGAAACCGCGCACTGTCAAAGGGTAAACCCTGACCACTGACGACTGGCCACTGGCAACTGCTTTTCAAAGAGCTTTCCCGGCTCGCACACTGGGAGCGGCCACCGTAGAGACACAACAACCGTCTCCTCATTTCAGTTGATAGCGTGCCGGGGCGAATATCCGCAAGGACGCAGGTCACGTGCGCATGTGACGCATTTGGTGGGAGTACAATTCGAGCGCAACCATGCCAACCGTCCTGAGGTCGGGTCCGTATCGTTTTTACTTCTACAGCCACGAACCCAATGAACCACCTCATGTGCACATGGACCGCGAAGACCTCTCCGCGAAGTTCTGGCTCGATCCAGTCGGCTTGGCGCGGAACTTTGGCTTCACTGCGCGTGAGGTCAACACGTTAGAATCAATCGTACAGGCCAACCGACAGGGCCTGCTGGAGGCTTGGCATGGGTATTTTAGCCATAGCGGCAGATGAGAGAGTGGCAGACGTCTGCTTTGATGAGGACGCGCTGTGCGTGCGTCTGAAGGACGGCCGCACCATCTCGGTCCCGCTGGCATGGTATCCCAGGCTGTTCCACGCCACCGCCGAACAGCGCCGCAACTGGAAAATTGCCGGTGGCGGCTACGGCATCCATTGGCCGGATATCGATGAAGACGTCAGTACCGAAGGGCTGCTGCGCGGGGCGCCCGCTCCCAATTTACCCAAGCAAGAGTAGTTCAGACGTCGTTTCCTGGTCGCGATGAGATCAGTCCCGCTATGCGGGACGGAAGATGATAGCCCAGCGCTTCAGCGCTGGGTGAGCTGATTCTTAAGGAACCTAAGCCGGCTTTTAGCCGGCGGCACACATATCACATTGGCGCTGCCCAGCTTAGCGTCCAAAACCAGGACGCGAAGCTGGGGCACCAGGGTGAACTTCATCTCCATGAGGAAGGCGTAACCCTCGGAACGAATGTCGTCGAGATTGATTTTGCGCAGGACGTCGGTGCGGTAGCCGACAAATCCGGCGGTCATGTCCCGCACCGGCACTCCTATGCTCTCTGGCCGCGACTGCCCTTATTGCTTGGCTTCCATCGCGACCGCACGCGGGAAGAGAATGTTGTTTTCCAGGTGAATGTGCTGGTGCAGGTCAGCTTCGAATCCCTGCAGCGCCTGGTACAAGGTGCGGTAGCTGACGCAGACGTCTTCGGGGACGGCGTAGTCCTTGGTGCAAGAGCGCAGCGCCCGGAGTGCGTCCCCGGCCCCGTCGTGCTCCTGCATCATCATTCGCACCGGATTCATGACCGTGCCGAACATGGCGGGCGGCGCGGGTTCTCCGGCCAAAACGCTCTCTTCCATGCGGACAACGTAAGGGAACAGGACCTGCTCCTCTTTCATCAGGTGCACGCTCAGTTCTTCCGCCAGCCCGGAGAACCTTCCCTGCACTTGAAGCAGCTCGGGATGACTGTTGCCATGGACGGAGACGACCTTCTCGCACAGCGCCTGAATGCGCGGACACTCCGAGCGAACGAAAACGTGATGGGTGTTCTGGATATGGGCAATCAGGTCGGCCAGGGGCTCCTTCTGCCAGTCGCGGCTGGCGCCGGGCGCTGTGGCCGTCATACTTGCTTGCAAGCGTTGCAACGCTTCTTCAACGGAGATCTTGGCTTCGGCACAGGCTTCTCCGAGAGTACGGCTCCCGCCACAGCAGTAGTCGATTCCCAGCCTTTCGAATTCGCGCGTGGCATTGGGCATTTCGGCGGCGATTTCGCCTACGGTCTTCGAGGTTGCGATCGACATTGTGTTTCTCCTTTGGCGGCCCGCCCGAAGTATGGCTCGGGTCTCGCGCATGGTTGAAGCTTAGCTGGGTGGATGAGGCGCGCCTATGACTTCTGTCACGGAGAATGCAGAATGCTGGGAGTGAGAGAGGTTGGTTAGGTGTCCAGCTCGGCCTGCAGCTTTCGCAAGGACGGTATTGCGATGGCCCGATTGTCAATCTGGATCAATCCGTCCGACTGGAGGCGGCTCAGGTTGCGCGATACCAGTTCGCGAACGGTGCCGATCTGGGCAGCCAGCTCGCTGTTGTTGGCGGGAAGTTCAACGGTAACCGCGTCACCCTGTTGGCGGCCTTCTGCCTCGCCCAGCCGAACCAACAAGGCGACCAGGCGATGCCGGACGGTCGTGAACGAGAGCTCTTCGATAATCCCGACCAGCCGGCGCAGACGTCCGCCTATAACCCGCAGTACCTTGAGAGCAACCTCCGGATGCTGCAGACAGAGAGTGTGAAAATCCTGTTTGCTGAAAAACAGGAGCCTACACTCGGTAATGGCCTGTGCGGAGGCTGGATAGCTGCCTCCGTCAAAGACCGGCAGTTCGGCAATCGAGCTACCGGGACCATCAATCGCGAGCACCTGCTCGCGACCGCCGATCGAGCTCTTGAAGATGCGAACGTCCCCCTGTTCGATTACATATAGTCCGGCGCACGGCTCTCCTTCGGAGAAGATAAGCTCGCCGGCATCGAACGTGCGCCGCAGCAGCCGGGCCGTCAAAAAGGCGAACTCCGAGTCTGAGAGCCCGGAAAAAACCGGCACGCGTTTGAGCAGTTGGATTGTGGAGGTCTCCCCGGCTGCGGCCATCGCACCATTGTACTCAAAGAGAACTTGGCTTATGACCTGCCGCTGACCCGCTTGCCGAGCGCCTTGAGGGGGAAGCGCATACCTTCGTAGAGGATTTTGCGGCTGAACTTCGAGTGTCCGGCCTCGCGCTCCGAAAAAATGATTGGGAATTCGCAGAAGCTGGTGCCGTGGCAGTGCAGGGTGAACTTCATCTCCATGAGGAAGGCGTAACCCTCGGAACGAATGTCGTCGAGGTTGATTTTGCGCAGGACTTCGGTGCGGTAGCCGACGAATCCGGCGGTCATGTCGTGCACCGGCACTCCGGTGAAGAGGCGGGCGTAGAGGTTCGCGCCGAAGCTCAGGGTGCGGCGGGAAAGGCTCCAGTTTTTGGCGCCGCCGCCGCGCACGTAGCGCGAGCCGATTACCACCTGGCAGGGCTTCGTTCTGAGCATCTCCAACATGCGGGGCAGCAACTCCGGCGGGTGCGATAGATCGGCGTCCGATTGGATGACGTAGGCGGCGAGATTTTCGTGCAGAATTTTCTTCATGGCGTCGCGGCAGGCTGAGCCGTAGCCTCCTTTGCCGGGGCGCGCCATCAAGTGGATGTTGGGGTCGCGTTGCTGAAGGCGGCGGATCTCGTCGGCGGTGCCATCGGGAGAGTTGTCGTCCACGAAGAAGACGGGCTCGTCGCCGACCGCGTTGCGAATTCGGGATACCAGAGTCGCAATGTTGTCGCGCTCGTTGTAGGTGGGAATGATGAGCATCAGTCAGTGGATAGGGGATAGTGGATAGTGGATAGAAAAACTGCGTCGGTGATCGGCAGACTTCGAATCATCTCTATCCAATATCCATGATTCGCTGGAAATCCGCAATGCTAAGGCGATTCAGGAGCTTGGCATCAGCGGAGCCGAGGTCCTCCTAGAATAGCGGTCCTTCGACTCGTCGCTACGCTCCTCGCTCAGGATGACACTCGAAACCGGCCGCTCGCTCAGGGTGACACGCGGTTGTTTTGATCGTGGCCATCTACAGTGCGGTTACCGCGCTGCGCCGCTGGGTGCTGGCGTGCGCGTGTGTGACTGCGCGCTGGCGTAGAGCGCGTCAATCTCTTTGTGGTAGCGCTCTTCCAGGTGGCGGCGACGTAGCTTCATGCTCGGAGTGAGGGTTCCGTCGGCGATGCTGAGTTCGGCGTGGATCACCAGAACTTTCTTCAGCTTCTCGTATTGCGCGAGATTGCGGTTCAACTCCTCGACGATGCCTTCGTACAACGACTGTACGTGCGGCGATTTCACCAGATCCTTGTGCGAGGAGAACTTGACGCCGTGGTGCTGGGCCCACTCTTCCAGCTCGGCGAAGTTGGGCACGATCAGCACTGCGGGAAACTTGCGCTTGTCGCCGAGCAATGCCGCTTCGCCCACCAGCAGGTTCGCTTTCAGCGAATTCTCGATGGGTTGCGGAGCGATGAACTTGCCGCCCGAGGTCTTGATGAGGTCCTTCTTGCGGTCGGTGATATGGAGGAATCCGTCGGCGTCCAGGGTGGCGACGTCGCCGGTCTTGAACCAGCCGTTTTCAAAGGCATTGGCGGTTTCTTCTGCATTCTTCCAATAGCCCTTAAACACCGACGGACCGCGCACCAGCAGCTCGCCATCGGGAGCGATCTTGATTTCGACATTCGGCAGCGGTTTGCCGACCGCGCCCAGGCGATGCTCGATGGGATTGTTCAAGGCGATTACCGGTGAGGTTTCGGTGAGGCCGTAACCTTCGTGGATGCGGATACCGATGTCGGCGTACCAGGTGGCGATCTCCTTGCCCAGCGGCGCGCCTCCGGAGACGAAGAGCCGCGCCCGACCGCCTAATCCCTCACGAACTTTGGAGTACACCAGAGCATTGGCCAGCTTCCAGGAGAGAGAGGTTGGTGTCTCGCCGCGCAAGATGGCTTCGCGATTGGCCGCTCCCACCTTGAGCGCCCATTTGAAGAGCGCGCCCTTCACGCCGTGCATCTTGTGCTGCACCTGGTTGTGAACCTTCTCGTATACGCGCGGAACAGCCACAATGATGGTCGGCTTCACCTCGCGCATGGTGCGTGCCAGGTCGTCGATGTTGGGACAGTAGGCGAGTGGGATGTTGTGGTATTGCAGGGCATAATCCAAGTGCCGCGCCGTGATGTGTGACAGCGGCAGGTAGGAGATGCTGAGGTCGTCCTTGCCCACGTCGAACATGTCGAGCGAAACGCTAACGTTGGAGGCGATGTTGCCGTGCGTCAGCATGACGCCCTTGGGCGTGCCGGTCGTGCCGGAGGTGTAGATGAGGGTTGCGAGGTCGTCGGGCTCGATTGCGGCGGCGATGGCGTCGAGCTCGGGATCGGGGTCATCGTCTGTTTCGCGCAAGAACGACTGCATGTGGATGGCGTCGCTCAACTCCGGAGCGGCATCCATCACGATGACGCGCTCCAGGCTGGTCTGTTCGCGGATGGAAGCGAGCTTCTCGTATTGCTGGCGGCTGGAAACGAAGGCGACGCGGGCCTCCGAGTTTTGCAGCATGTACAGGACCTGCTCAGCGACCTGGGTCGCGTAGATAGGAACGACCACGGCGCCGAGCAGCAGGGTGGCGTAGTCGGCGATGGCCCACTCCACGCGGTTCTCGCTGAGGATGACCACGCGGTCGCCTTTGCCGATGCCCCAGGCTTGCAGTTGGCGTGCGGCGGAATACACCCAGCTCCGCAGCTGTGCCGAGGAGATGGGCTGCCACACTTCGCCTTCGCGGGTCAAGACGACGCGGTCGCTGTTGCGGTCCACGACGGTAAGGAAAACTTCGTTGAGGGTCCGAATGCTCATTTTTCCAAAGTATGGGCGACGCAGCCTGTCCGACGCCAAAATGTTAATCCCGCCGTAACCTGGAAGCTGTGACGCATGACCGCTATCGTTGTGCGATTCGAGGTCGGCCCGTCCACTAGAGCCAACTCACGGTTTTGGCGCCAGCCCGCATCCCGTTTAGGAAAATATCTACCACTGCGTCAGCGACGTTGGCCAGCCGGTACTCGTGCTCGTTCAGCACCCATGTGGTCACCATCTCATCGAGTGCTCCGAAGAAACAGTTGGCCGCCACCTTGTCCGGCATCTCGCGGCGAAAGAGCCCGCTCGCCTGTCCGTCGCTGATGGCAGTGCGGGCCAGCGTTAAGTACTCCACCATGTGGTGGTGCGAGAACTCCGATAGAAAGCGCGTGCTCTGCCGTAGTTCCATCTGAAAGACGACGGCCAGGTTACGGTTTGAGCCTAGCGCGTCAAGGTGCAGGAACGCCAGCCGGCGCAGCCGTTCAGCCGGACCGGGGAGCTTCTCAAGTTCGGTGCGGGCATGGCGCATGAAAGCGTCGAAGGCCGTATTGATGGCCGTCCTAAGAATCTCTTCTTTGTTCTTGAAGTAGAGATAGACGGTGCCATCCGCAACATTGGCGCGGTCGGCTATGTCGGAGATGCGCGACGTGAAGAAACCCTTTTCTGCGAACACAGCGACGGCAGCGTCAAGGATGCGCTGGTACTTCTCGGCGTTGCGGTTGGCGGCGGCGCCGCTGTTGGCATTCAAAGCAGCTTGAGGTTCGCGTTTCACGGCGGGCCCGAGGGTCAAAGCTGACGGAGATTTCTGGTTCACGCGGCGAAAAACCTGACAACCCCGCGAGGCCGATGTCAGGCGCCGAATGAATGTTCATTCAGTTTAGGAGCATGGCATGATTTCAGCAATGAAAATGTTGAAGCCGACGATGTTCGATTCCGAACAGGGAATCCTGTCCGCGAACATCTGATCCTGGATTGAAGAGGCTAAGTTATTGATTTTGAAAAGCTAAGTTTGGTTTACGACCTGCAAGTTTAAGGTTGATGTCAATTCTGAGATCCATGGCCTGATTAGAATCAGAGGCGAACGCGATGCAATTTTTCCAGGAACTTCGTTACGCGGTCCGGCAGCTACGTAAAGCGCCCGTCTTCACGCTGGTGGCCGTGGTCACACTGGCGCTGGGCATCGGCGCCAACACGGCGGTGTTCACTCTGCTCGACCAGGCGCTGTTGCGCGCGCTGCCGGTCTCGCATCCCGAGCAACTGGTGCGGCTGCAATTCACTGGGTCGACGCGCGGCCACTTCAACTCGTTCGGCGGAGACGATCACGACTACTTCTCGTACCCGATGTACCGCGACCTGCGCGACCAGAACCAGGTCTTCGAGAGCCTGATCGCCAGCGATTTGCAGAACGTAAGCGTGACCTGGAACAACCGCCCAGAGCTGGTGGGTTGTGAGCTGGCCTCGGGCAATTACTTCGAGGCGCTGGGGCTGCAACCTGCAATGGGGCGGCTGTTCGTCCCCGCTGACGATATGCCCAACAGCAGTCCCGTGGTCGTCCTCAGTTTCAATTACTGGAAGCGGCAGTTCGGCTCTGATCCACGAGTCATCAACCAGACACTGCTCATCAACGCGCATCCGTTCACTATCGTAGGTGTGGGTCCCCCCGGCTTTCACAGCATCGTGAGCGGATCGACGCCGGAGACTTTCGTTCCTCTCACCACCAAGAACATCATTACGCCGCGCTGGCAGGACCTGGAAGACTTTAACTCGCATTGGATGATGGTGGTGGGACGGCTGAAGCCGGGAGTGAGCCGCGCCCAGGCAGAAGCCAGCTTGCAACCGCTGTGGCACGCCTTGCGGGCGGCGGAGCTGGCCAAGATTCCCAACGCCTCGGAGCGCCTTCGCCGTACTTATCTGGACGAATCGCGCATCGTGGTGATGGGCAGTGCGCGCGGATTCTCGCCGCTGCGCGATCAGATTGGAACGCCTTTGCTGATCGTGATGGGCATGGTGGTGCTGCTGGTGCTCATGGCATGCGTGAATGTGTCGAGCCTTTTGCTGGTGCGGGCTGCAGGACGGGTGCGCGAGATGTCGGTGCGCTATGCCATGGGAGCGGGACGCTGGCAGATCATCCGCCAGTTGCTCACCGAAGG
>Ga0074045_10000689_pt1 | contig 33103 bp, 28 predicted proteins | sample BogForMeECP23OM2_FD_94442 | JGI IMG/M metagenome (GOLD analysis project Ga0074045, IMG submission 94442) | Bog forest soil microbial communities from Calvert Island, British Columbia, Canada - Bog Forest MetaG ECP23OM2 | ecosystem: Environmental > Terrestrial > Soil > Wetlands ...
TGGAATCGGTGGAGGCGCTGCCGCAGGTGGATAGCGTCATGCGCATCACGGCGCCCTACAAATTTGTGAGCAAGGAATTCCGCCACGGGAAGACGCGCATCCGCGTGAACGGGACGGAGATTGGCGGCGACGAGTTCATCGTGATCGCGGGGCCGTGTTCGGTGGAGAGCGAAGAACAGATCATGCGCACGGCGGAAGCGGTGGCGAAAGCCGGGGCGAAATTGCTGCGCGGGGGCGCGTTCAAGCCGCGAACCTCGCCTTACGATTTCCAGGGGATGGAAGAGGAAGGGTTGAAGCTGCTGCAGAAGGCCAAGAAGGCCACGGGGCTGGCGATTGTCACCGAGGTGATGGGGGATCGCGACGTCGAACTGGTGGCGAAGTACGCGGACGTGATGCAGGTGGGCGCGCGCAACATGCAGAATTTCATGCTGCTGAAGGCGCTGGGGAAGTGTGGGCGCCCGGTGCTGTTGAAACGCGGATTGAGCAGCACGATCAAGGAATTGCTGATGAGCGCGGAGTACATCACGGCGCACGGGAATCCGGAGGTGATTCTGTGCGAGCGCGGCATTCGCACATTCGAGACAGCGACGCGGAATACTTGCGATATTTCGGCGATCCCGGTGCTGAACGAACTGACGCACTTGCCGGTGATCCTCGATCCCAGCCACGCCACGGGAAAGCGCAGCCTGGTGCCGGCGGTGGCGCGGGCGGCCGTGGCCATCGGCGCAGATGGATTGATCATCGAAACGCACCCGGCGCCGGAAAAGGCCATGAGCGATGGAGCGCAATCGTTGGACTTCAACCAGTTCGCGCGCATGATGGCGGAGCTGAAGCCGTACATCGCGTTGTGGGACGAAGCGCGGAAGAGGGAGGCGCTGGCTGCGGCGGGGTGAGGGAGACGGTCTTAAGCTATCAGGTGTCAGTTATAAGTTTCGAGAGAGGAGGAAGCTGAGAGCGTGTGTGAAAATCACAATCTATAATGATCATCGCTCGGCTCCTTTTTCCGAGCCTTGGTCGTCGAACAGCTACCAAGTCTACTTGGGATCAGGAGCCGACGCAGTCATCCAATCAGCCCTTCCCGGTCATCTTCCAAAAATAAACAACTTAAATGCATAGTACGTGGAGATCAGCAGCACAGCCGCGGCTGCAAGTTGGGCCCTTCTAAGCCTTGCTTTCTCAGTTTGTGGGTCCGAGTGTCTATAAACCCTGTGGATTGTTCGGGCGCAGTATTTTGCGTCAAAGATCATGCGAGCCGAGTTCGCGGCGATTCCGATCGATGCGGCAAAGCCGATCAACCGGGAATGATCAACTGCGGGCATGCTGGCTCCTCGCTCGACCTCAGGTGCATACCGCTTCGGACTAACTTCCGGGTGCTAGGGTTCCACACCACGAATGGGTTCGGGATGCGGAAGCACCTTGAGACCCAGCGCCTGGGCCTACCAGTGTTCCACTATCGTTTGTAATCACGTTGACGCCGCCCGATGGAGTGTATCCCGAAAAGGTCGTGCTCGGTCCCTGCAATACTTGTCGGGGATCTCCAGTTCCGGACGTCATGTAGTTCACGTCAACGGCGGGTGGCCCGGACGGAATTCCGCCGACTGGTTTGGGTAACACATTGTTGGTTAGCATACCACTGTAGCAATTCACCGCGCAGTAGAAAATCGCGGGTGCCCCACCCTCGTAGTGTTGAGGGTGGGTCTTGGGGATGCTGCTGGCGGGTATCGGATGGCCAAAGGACTAAAGCATTACGGCAGCGTCCGCCATCTGCGCAGCGCGATCAGGAAAAGCGAGACTAGGTATTAGGAGGCTACAACCTCGCATTTACCTCTGGCCCGTTGCGCTTTCGGAGCTTACTTTCGAGAAGGGGGACGGTCATCCAGCACTGCGGATGGCATCCCAGGCTACGTAAAAACAGCGAAAAGCTATTCTTCAGGGGCTGGAGCCCTTTGGTTTTATGAACTTCACGCCGGGGCTGAAGCCACGGCCTCCTAAAGAGAGAAAACCTTTCCCTCATGCTGTTTCGTCTGTGATGGAGCCGCGGACAAGGGACCAGCTTTCTTGCAAGAGGATCGGCGAGAGGTAGGAACTGGCAAAACGCTGTGGCTGCGAGCGAATTCCTCATTGCGGCCGCCGACAGGCACGGAGGTGAGCTATGAAGAAGATCTTCCTTATGAGCTGTGCGCTTCTGCTGTGCACTTTGTGTGCTTCCGCGCAGACGAGCGGAGCGGCCGGAGAATGGCGGGGCATTTGGACGAATCCGACAGGGTTTGTTTTCAGCGCAGAACTGACATTAGAAGCGGGGGCTGGGTGTAAAACGTGTGCCGCGACAGGCGACGGCTCCATCCACGGCAAGATTGTCTGGACGCTCAGGAAGGTGGGATCCGATGCATCCGAGGAATATGCCAAGAAGGTTGGCATGACCGCCACGGAATATCTGAAGGGTGAGATGAAAGGTGAGGGGTTTCTGGTCCTAAATGGTTATGACAAGGACGACCCCAACGGCATCATCGGCATAGACAAGTATCGCCTGGCCATCTCCGATACCGGCCAGGTCATCGGCGGCATCACCTTCAACAACGGACCCTGGACCGGACAGTTTATAGCCATGAGAGCTCAGCCATGAGCGCGCCCCGAATCCAGAAAACGCCAGGCAGCGCACCGCATGAGGCCGCGAAACGTAAATCCATACAGAACGCTGCTCCACTCCAGCGCCATCCCTCAGGCCGCTATTAGGTTCTGGTCCAAAGAAATTCTACTGCCCCGGTGCAGTGCACGGAGGAAACCATGAAGAAAGTCCTGCTGGCAATGATGCTTTTAGCCCTTGCGTTGGCGCTGCCGCAACTGGCAGTGGCTCAGATCGACTCCAAGAGCCTCGACGCCGATTTCCTCGAAGCCATCGAGAAGGGTGATTGGGCAACGGTTCAACAACTCTTGGAAAAAGGCGCCAACATCGAGGCCAGGGGCAAGGGCGGCTACACGGCGCTGATTGCGGCCTCGGCAATGGGAAAGACCGACATGGTTAAGCTATTGCTGGATAAGGGCGCCAAAACCGACCCCAAGGACGATCGCGGTGATACAGCCCTGCACTATGCGGTCATGGTGAATAACATCGACGAGGCCAGACTATTGCTGGATAAAGGCGCCAAGGTCAATGTGCAGGAAGAGGGTGGCCTTTCGCCGCTGATGTTCTCGGTCGTAAGCGGCTCGCCTGATCTGGTAAAGCTGCTGCTGGAGAAGGGAGCGGACACCGAAACCAGGGATAAGAACGGCTTCACGGCGTTGATGGCGGCGTGCGGCGGCGGCCTACCGGACATTGTGAAGCTGCTGCTGGAGAAAGGCGCCAACGTCCAGGCCAGGAGCGACGACGGCACGACGGCGCTGAAACTCGCGAGCGACCATGGCAAGACCGAGGTTGTAAAGCTGCTGCAGGAAAAAGGCGCGCAGTGAGCAAGGTTTTCAGTTCTAAGTTGTAAGTGTTCAGTATTCGGAGAAGAGAAGAAAAGAGAAACCCAAGACCCACCCTCAAACAACGAGGGTGGGGCACCCGGGGAGGGAGCCGACGGCGTAATCTAATCAGCGGATTCAAACTCCCACTGCGACTTCGATTCTAATCCTATCGTCCTTCTGAGCTTTCCTGGATACAACGATGGTGCCAACTGTCGAGTTGAACCCATCGCGCGTGGTTTTGAACCTATAGGTTCCCTCCGGGACGCGCCTTATCTTGAACTTGCCATCCTTATCGGTTGTAGCTCGCCTGATGATCCTCAGTGTGCCTGGCCCTTCAATCTCGAACAGAACGTCTCCTAGGCGCTCGCCGGGCTCATTTTGAAAGCTTATGACACCTTCCACAGAGCGAACGAGGAACGACCGCTCCAAAACAACGATCTGGTGTTCAGTCGAAGACCTTGTAAAATCTGACAGGTCGGGAAATCGCGACTCTTGGCCGGCACAGGTCGCTGATGCCCCGAGAGCCAGCATGACCGCGAGAGGCAGTCTTGGAAGTTTCATTTCTTAGGCTCCCAGTTGTGAGGGCGGGTGACACAGCCTTTAACTTGGCAGCATAACACCTTAGAAATTAGACGTGAATGATGAGAGACAGAGGAGTAGCTGACCTGCCCTTTGCGAGTAATTCAAAGGGGGATCTTCTTTACTTCTATGCCGAAGAACCTCAGGCAGGGGCGGCGCAGGTAAACAGCACAAGAGGCTACATTGGGATGGGATCTTTGGCGTGGCGGGTGACGTACCAGCATGGGCGGATGCCGCCGTGGGAAAAGAGGGAGCGCACGCAGGGAACATCTTCTTCAGGCTTCTGGGAGTCAATCTCGTAATCGACCTTGTTGTTTTTGAGCGGAATGGAGAGAAGGCGATAGCGGTGGACGCTGCTGGTGGTGGGGCCCACAGAGGGGTAGTGCACGCGGAACTGGAACCAGAGAAAGTCGCCGAGATAGACGAGCAGGAGCAGGGCGAGCACCGCGAACAAAATGCGGCGAACAATGCGGCCGAAAGACCAAGAGGGAGCTGTCAAAGCGGTTGGCGAAGTGGTCATGGGTTTCGAGTCTTACTGGTAAGCCCGAATTCCGGAGTTGAAGAGGGATTTCTCCACTCCGGGACGGCAAAAGAGCGCCGTCCCTCCGGTCGAAATGACGGATTTTGGGTTAAGTAGATAGCGCACAGCACAACTATACCAGCAGGACGATGGTGATGCCTTCATTGCTGTGATTGAGATCGCGATCGCTGCGCAACTCCGGGCAATGTTCGATGGCGTAGCGAGCGTCGTCCTCAAAGACGCTCCACTTCTCGCCGAAGATGACGCGGGTGACCAGGCCTTCTTTCTTGCGCCGCAGCAATGATTTGCGAAGCGCGCCGCGCAAGGTACCTCCCTTCCCCGTGGAACCATAGCCGTGAATGACTTTCACCGCGCCGACACCGCGCTGCTTGGCCTGCTTCAATTCGGCGAGGAGCATGTGGCGGGCTTCTTCGACCGTGGGCATGCCGGCTTCAATGTTTAGGATTTTCACGCCTGCCATGGGGAACTCCCGTCGCCCGAAATGTGATTGTGCCTGAGAGAGCGGGCGCAACTCAACCAGCCGGAGAGAATCGCCGGGAAGTTTGGAAAAAGCAGATTCATCGCACAAAAACCGTGCGATGGAAAACCGTACCTCGCTGCGCTCGGAATGACAAGGGTCTTGCTGAGGGCTCGGCAAGACGGGTCGAGCGATGCTCGACCCCTACAAGGACATATTCGAAAGCCGAGTTGGCGGAAGATTGCTCCGAATTTGCGGGCAACGAGTGCCAATGCGAATCGCGCTCATTGTCTAGTGAGCCCCTAGATTGTCTCTGACGTTGAAGACCTGGAATTCCCGAATATGGGCCTCGGCCGAGGAGGCCAGGATGTTCAGACGAACACGAGAAGCGGTTACCGGGGCGAAATGGTCGATGCGTTTGTGGCCGATCGCACTGCCTTCCACGAGGGATTTCCAGCCTTTGCCGGTCCACGCCTCGATGCGGAAGCGCTCCACGTGCTGACCATCGTTCAGCCATTCCATGACGAGCGAATGGTCAAAAGTCACCGGCTTGGAAAAATCGGCCTCGAGCACAGCGTGGTGAGAGCCAGCCGGAGCGGACCAGAATGTATCAGGATCACCATCCAGCGCCGCGTCGGTGGGCTGGTGGAGGGGAATGTGCTCCTTCACCATCAGATTTTCCGCGTAACGTTTGCGAATGACGGCGCCGAATTCTTCCAGGCGTTTGACATCGGCTTCGGGCAGCAACCCACGGCGGTCAGGAGCGAGACCCAGCATCAACTGGCCGCCCCGGCCGACCGTCTCTTCATAGGTGGTAACGAGTTCGGCGACGGACTTAAGCGTGGCTTCATCGTTGGGGTGCCAGAACCAGTGCTGCTTATGCAGGGGAGTATCCGCTTCGACCGGCCGCCAGCGAAGATAGCCATGACGATCGAGGACGTTCCAGTTTTCATAAGGAATGGCGCCATCCTCATTCCCTGCCCAGCGGATATCGGCATATTCCAGAAGCGCTGCGTCCGCAAAGATCAGAGTATTGGGTTGGTAGACGCGGAGATTTTCGATGATGCGCGGGAAATTGTAGACATGGCCGGCACTGCCTGCTCCATCCAGCCAGAATTCCACCAGATTGCCGTAGCCTGAGGCGAGTTCCTGCATTTCCGCGATGTAGTAATCGTCGTATTCCGCGGAGTTGTTGTACTTGGGCTCATGGCGGTCCCAGGGAGAGAGATAAACGCCGAAGGCCAGGCCAAATTTTCGGGCGGCTTCGGCGACGCGCCGCACTACATCGCCGCGCCCATTCTCCCAGGGGCTGCTCTTCACGCTATAGGCGGTTTGGGCGGTGGGCCACAAACAGAAACCGTCATGGTGCTTGGCCACGAAAACCACATAAGTTGCGCCAGCCGCTTTGATCGCGCGCATCCACTGTTCCGGATCAAAATCCGTGGGAGCAAATACGTTGGGGCTGGCCGTGCCGTCACCCCACTCGCGATCCAGGAAGGTGTTGGGGCCGAAATGGATGATGACTCCGAATTCGAGATCCTGCCACGCGGCCTGTTGTGGCGAGGGCTTGATGTCGGTGAAGTTCTGGTGATGAGCGGCTGAAGCTGCCGCGAGGCAAAACGCGGAGAGTATTGCTGCGACCATTGCGGCGGAGCGTGCTGGGCGAAACATGACGATTCTGGACCTCGATTCACGAATGTTATCGACGAATAGTATCGTACAACGTGATCGGCGCGAGAAAATGAAAACCACGCAACGATTACCACATCTGGAGAAGGACCAGCGCACAATCTGGTCCGTCCGCCAAATATCGTGAGCCGGAAATAGCTTGCACATGTCGCAGCGCCGTCCCTGTCATTTCGAGGGCCCACGCTGCGGGGTTCCCCAGGGATCTGCTTTTGTTTCAATGCGAGGGAAAAAGCAGATTCCTCGCTTCGCTCGGAATGACAGGTTTAATTATTCAATGAAGTCATAACTCGGAACGCTAGCTTCCCGAGCGAGTTCCCCGATCCAAGTTAAGGCGGGGAAAAGAAACGGCGTCCGGCAGGCGCGCCTGGGGAGTAGTATGGGTTGAGGCTCGGCGCAAAAGCGCGTGGCATGGAACAGGCTGGATAAACCGGGCCGCAGGGGGGCGCGATGCGAATCCTGATTGCAGTGGATGGGTCTTCCTCATCGGATGCGGTAATCCAGGAGGCAGCGGCGCGACCCTGGCCGAAAGGCTCGGAGATGTGCCTGGTGACGGCGGTGGACCCGTACTTCTTTACGCGGGCGCCGTTGCTGCTGGAAGAAGTGCAGCAGAGAACGAGTGAGGGGCTGGAAGAGGACGCTCGGCCATTGAGAGAAGCGGGGTGGGAGGTGAGCACCACCGCACTGCTCGAAAATCCGCGGCACGCCCTTTCGAAAACTGCGAGCGAGCGGAAAGCCGACTTGGTGATGCTGGGATCGCACGGGCGGGGCGCGTTCAGCCGGCTGCTGCTGGGGAGCACGGCTCAAGCCGTGTTGCGCCACGCGACTTGTTCGGTGGAGATCGTAAGGGCCAAGGAGAAGGGCCACGCGGAACGCGTGGGAATGCGCGTCCTGATTCCAACCGACGGATCGGAATATGCGCAGATGGCGTTGCATGCGGTAGCCGAGCGGCCCTGGCCGGGAGGCTCGGAGTTCCTGATCATAGCCTGCCCAGAATTCCCGGTCATTGTGGGCGAATATCCGTACTATGCGCCGGAACAGATGACGGAACTGGCCAAGGGAAGCGAGATGCACGCGGCGGAGTCCGCCACGGCGGGAGCCGACCTGCTGAGCAAAGCGAGGCTGCGCGTCTCGCGGCAGGTGACCGAAGCGAAGGACACGCCGTCGCGCGCGATCCTGGCGGCGGCCGATTCGTGGGAAACCGATTTGATCGTGATGGGCTCACACGGGAGGCGTGGATTTGACCGCATCCTGCTGGGCAGCGTCAGCGAATCGGTGGCCATGCATGCTCGCTGCTCGGTGGAAGTGGTGAGGAAGGTCTGAAACGCTTGCGCGCAAATCAATAGCGAGCGACCACGAAGTCGGCATAGATGCACTTCGATACGCTCCGGGTAGGAAGCGTGCCCTGACGAATGACGCATGGCATGGGACCAGCCAGAAGCCAACGGGAGAACGGGCCCTGGGAGCAAGGCTAAGAGTTGAGATTTCCAGGAACTGGACGGCCGGAAAAGACTACAGGGCAGCTTCCCTGTGACTTGCTGCGGTTGCCAAGGGCTGCGACAAGGCGCAATCCACGATCTGATTGATCGCGTAAATTGATTCTCTTTCGCAGGAACGGCAGCGCAGAACGAAAACCCGGGAGACGAGCAGGAACTGCGAATCATTCTCCTCGTGCTTTCCCAGGCAAGCGCTTTCTTTCTTGCTTACGATGCTGGGAATGCGCACGGGCTTTCCGCAGTGACGACACAACACGCCGCGGAAATGTTGACTAACGGGTTCGGCGGACATCAGGACAACTCCTTGGACAGATTTCAAGGGAGGCTTCGGAAGCAGAAGGATACCGAATCACCGATGAATTTGTCTACCTGAAGATAAGGTTTCCACAGGGCGAAAGAATGTGACTGGGGTCACGTGGGGAAAAGAATCCTAAGTGATTTAAAAAGAATGACATGTGAGCTATTCGGAGGCTCGGGACCGGGCTTGGAGCGGCACTTGGCTGTGGGAAATTCAGGCTGCTTTTCCGTGACCAGGCAACCTGAATCTCTGCCTGCACCACTGGAGTATGTGCGGTTGGATTGCAGGAACCAAACACTGGGCCGCTTGACAACCCGTCCGGCCCCAGGTTGTCACCTATGTAGCCGGTACATTCTGTAACCCATGTGTCCGGGCCGGACCTACCGTCTTCGCCGGCCAAGCCGTCGGCATCAAAGAAATTCACGACGATATCTGGCTGGTCAGCTTTATGGAGTATGATTTGGGATACTTCGATCTGGAGACGCGCGTGTTAGAACCGCTGGAAAATCCCTTCGGCCCGAAAGTGTTACCTATGTCTTAGGTACGATCTGTCACCTATGTCTCCGGGCCGGACCCCCTAGGTCTTTGGTGGAGCCGATGGGATTGTAGCTCGCTCTTTGAAGAAAACCGAAGAAAAACCACTAAATTCCAGTGTTTATTGCCACTTACTGATTTTTCCAATGTCCCTTAGAAACCCTTAAAGGTTCTTTGGACACCCGTATAATGCCCTATTCTGGCAACAGTTGGCAACAGTTGACGGCGGCTGGCACTTCAAGTTTGTGAACCACGGTGGTCTGCAACCCACGGGATCAAACTCCTCTAGTTCCGGAGATTAGCTCCGGATTATCATCTGATTGCTTCGCAGGGTATTTACCCGCAACCGACCGCACGGTATCAGATAGATTCGGCAGGTATGGCAGGGAACGCCCACATGATGCCTGATCAAGGCAGTACTCAAGAGCGTCTGAAATCAGCGCAAGAAGAATGCCAGCGGCTTCGCGAAGAGAATGCGCATCTCCGTGCAATGCTCGGGATCAATCAATCGCCCCCCAACGAAGCAGTTCCCCAAGCCGCCCAGGCCGCAAATGTATCGTCCACCTCGAAAAGTGGTGTTTCCACGCCCGAAGAGAAGATCTCGCTCTTTCGAAACCTATTTCGTGGGCGCGAAGATGTTTTCGCCATTCGGTGGGAGGGAAAGAGCGGCAAATCTGGCTATTCCCCTGCTGGCATCATGGACTGGCGTGCCATCCGTGTCGCGAGACCAGAAGAGCGAAAGAGGGTAGCGCGCAAAACCCGGATGCTCCAGCCACTGACGGATGACGCGATTCGTAATCATCTAACTGGAAAGCACACGGTCGGCATTTATCCCCTCCTGCCTGACGACACCTGCTGGTTTCTTGCAGTGGATTTCGACAAGAAATCCTGGGTAGCTGATGCAGCGGCGTTTGCCACAACATGCAGGCGATTTGAGGTCCCCTTCGCAGTCGAACGCTCGCGGTCGGGGAATGGCGCGCATGTATGGATATTCTTTGACCGTTCGGTGTCCGCTGCCGATGCGCGAAGGCTGGGATGTGCCTTGTTGACACGCACCATGGAGAATAGGCATGAAATCGGCCTTGATTCATACGACCGCCTTTTCCCCAACCAGGACACCATGCCCAAAGGCGGTTTCGGAAATCTGATTGCGTTGCCATTGCAAAAGCGTCCCAGAGAGCAAGGCAACAGCGTGTTTTTTTGATGAACTGTTTCAGCCTCATCCTGATCAGTGGAGGTTTTTAGAGTCGGTTCAGAGAATGCCAATCGATCAGCTCGCTCGAATAACTCACTCGATAGCTCCCGAAGGAAATCCCATCGGAGTGCACCTCCATTTGCCCGATGAGGACGAGGGCGAAGCTCCATGGCTCTGGCGACCTTCCCGGAAACGGAAGGAAAGACAAATTACCGGTCCGCTACCTGCGAATGTTCGTGCCGTGGCGAGCAATCTTATCTATATCGAGAAAGGGGGCCTGCCGCCCGCGATGGTGGATCGCCTGATTCGCATCGCTGCCTTTCAAAACCCTGAATTTTACAAAGCTCAAGCGATGCGGCTCTCGACCTACGGTAAGCCGCGTGTCATATCCTGCAGTGAAGACTTCCCCGAGCACATCGGCCTTCCTAGAGGGTGCATGGAAGAGATAGTCCGAGTTTTCAACTCTCATCACGTCAAAGTGGAAGTTCATGATGAACGAACGGCGGGGCAGCCAATCGACGTTTCTTTCCACGGTGAATTGCGGCCTGAACAACGAGACGCCATCGAGCGGGTGCTTGCGTATGACCAAGGCATACTATGTGCGCCAACGGCGTTCGGAAAAACAGTGGTGGGGGCTTGCCTTATCGCCAAAAGAGCGGTTAGCACCCTGATCCTCGTGCATCGTCGCCAACTGATGGACCAATGGCGCGAGCGATTAGCGGCGTTTCTGGCTTTGCCGGTTGGGCACATCGGTCAGATAGGGGGAGGAAAAGCTAAGAGAACCGGCTTGATCGATGTCGCTGTGATCCAAAGCTTGCATCGTAAAGGAACAGTTGAAGATTTCGTCGCGGACTACGGACACGTGATTGTGGATGAATGTCATCATCTGTCGGCAGTCACGTTTGAACGAGTCCTTCGCGAGGTCAAAGCAAAATACGTTTTGGGATTGACGGCAACACCAACTCGAAAAGACGGGCACCAACCCGTCATCTACATGCAATGCGGCCCGATTCGTTTTCATCTCAGCGCGAAGAAAGCTGCCGAGTCTTCACCACTCCAACATAAGGTCTTCCCCAGGATCACTGATTTCGATTGGAATCGGCCTGAAAATGAGACAGCCATTCAAGATATTTATGCTGCTCTCATCGTTAGCCAAGAGAGGAACGACCTGATCGTCCAAGATCTTCAGCAGGCTTTGGCCAGCGGACGTTCACCACTTGTTCTGACAAGTCGGACGGAACATCTCGATTACTTGGCTGAACGCCTGCGTGGGCTTTGTCCGCACATTTTCATTTTGAAGGGTGGAATGGGTGCCAAGCAAAGAAAGAGACTAGCTGAATCTCTCGCAGCCGTTCCTTGCGATGAGCCGCGCGTGATCCTAGCGACCGGAAGTTACCTCGGCGAGGGATTTGACGACGCGCGTCTTGATACGCTTCTCCTTGCAATGCCGATTTCTTGGAAAGGTACGTTACAACAATATGTGGGCCGCCTGCATCGCCTGCACGAAAACAAGAGCGAAGTCCACGTCTACGACTACGCGGATGTGATGGTGCCTATGCTTGCTCGCATGTACAAGAAGCGGCTTGCAGGGTATTCTGCGCTCGGCTATACGGTTGTCGATGTGGTTCGGAGTTGATGCCGTGACTGCAATTATGAAGAGAGTAGAAAAGAGCGTCGCTGCAAGTTGTGAGGATATGAAGAACTCAGCGCCGTACCCGAGGGGAATGCCAAGGATGCAACTTCAAGAAGCCGCGCGAAAAAACGGAAGAATGGTCAAACTGAAGCTTCAAATTGTCTCTCCTTGAGGGAGCAATCTGATGCCGGGGTGGGAGTCGAACCCCTCGGGGGAATTGATACTACGAAACTTATTGATTCTACGAAACGCCAAATTCGAGAAAAGCCGCAAAAAGGCGGAACCCAGGTACACGGCGGGTACACTGAGAAAACCCCGAGGATCGGTAACTCGCGTCGCGCTCGGAACTCACATTTGGGCTCGCCACTTTCATTCGATAAGGACATTCATCGTTATTGTCCGAACCTGCAAACCCGCTGCAGCAGTGACTTGAAATTGCCCGCTCCCAGTTATGACCTGGGCCAGTGGGCTCGAAACTGATTGTTTGTTAAGCGAGTCTCCGCTGTATTGAGCCGTGATCATATGGGTCCCAACACTCAGGGAGTTCGACTGCAATTGTGCTTGGCCATTGCTGACGATCACCGGCTGACCCAATTGCGTGGTGCCGTCGAAGAAAGTCATGTTGCCCGTGATGGTTTTTGCCGATGTGGTCACGGTCGCTGTAAAGGTGACCGGGCTGCCACCTGCTGATTTGGTTCCCGAGGACGCCACACTGGTAGAGGTTTGCGCCAATACGCCGCCGCCACCTCCGCCGCCTCCACCATCGCTTACACCGCCCCCTCCCCCACATGCGATTACGCCCGCAATCGTGCCAATAATCATGAGGGACAGGAGGTATTTCGATCGCTTCTTCATTCCCGCGGGGAGAAGAATCAAACCTAACGCAGTCAAGACAACGGTCGCGCCGAATCCCGACCAGACATGCGCTGAACGCTGCGCGGCCTTAAGCGCGTTTGTTGAGGGAGAAGTAGTGGTCAGGACGAGAGACGGGGTTGCAGGTGTGACGCCATCCAGATTGACGGTCGAGGGGGAGATTGTGCACTTGGAACCTGCAGGGATCCCAGTACCGCAATTGAGGACGACAGTCGCATGAAGTCCCGCAAGCGGAGTGATAAGGAGAAAGACACCGGCATTTCCGCCGGCTGGAATCGCTAATTGGTTGTCGCCTGCCGTGAATTCGAACGAGGGAAGTGAGATTGTTACAGGACTGCTCTGGCTGGATGCATAGTTGGTGTCGCCAGAGTATTGTGCAGCAACAGTTTGGAAACCACCGGTGCTCCACGGAACCGAAAGCATCGCCGAACCATTTTGCAGCGAGGAAGTTCCCACAATACCGAGTGATGGGCTGATGAACTGTACGGACCCGGTCGGTGCAGGCGAGCCTTGCGCGGGCGTGACCGTAGCCGTGAAGTTAAGCGTTTGACCAAAAGTGGGAGAGTTGTAATCCACGATCAGCGTGGTCTGGGAGTTCCGTCTAGTCCCTACCGAGATGGACACAGGGCTGGAAGTGACCGAGCCGTAGCTGCCATTGCCCAAGTATTCGGCCAAAATCACATGGTTACCGTCTTTCAGAAGAACAGGCAGCGTAGATGCGGCCACAAAATTCCACCAGCCGGTGACGACGGGATCGGTTGTGACTGGGATCAATACGACTGGAGAGCTGATCGGTTGGGATGCTCCCCCATTGAGAGCATCAAAGAATTGGATTTCCCCGCCAAGTCCCACCAGTGCCCCGCTGATGGGGCGAATGGAAGTCGCAACCGTTGCCGTGAGACTCACCTGTGATCCGGAATTCAAGGTCGGGGAACTCGCACTGAGCGTAATGGATGGCGTGGCCGGTTTCACCGTTACCAGAATGGGAGTGCTGGCGCTTGCCGCGAAGTTGGAGTCACCTGAGTATTGGGCCGAGAGGCTTTGGCTTCCGCCAAAGGTCCATTGGATGGGTATAGTGGCGTAGCCATTCGACAAGGTCACGGCAGCAGCCAGGGGTCCGAGTTCCCCGTTCATCAGTTGTACAGTTCCGGTTGGCACCGGCGTGGATTGTGATCCGCTAACAGAGACGGTGTAGTTTACGACTTGTCCCACAGTTGGAGAGCTGGAGCCCGTCGTGAGTACCGTCTGGGTGGGGCTGCCCGACGCGGCGGTCACCGTAACCGGTACGGGAGTAAGCGCCGAGGCCGAGCCGTAATTGCCGTCCCCTGAGTAGCTCGCGCTGATCGAATGGGAACCAACAGACAGCAGAGCTTGGAGATCAACCTGGGGGTTTGCACCAGGAGGAGGTGTTGTGATCGAAATCGGTGAACCGAGCGGAGCGCTTCCATCCATGAACTGAACGGTGCCGGTTGGCGGAATGGTGCCCGCCGACCCGCCTATGAACGCATGGAATAGCACCTGCTGAGTGGCCGCTATCGCAGTCTGACTCGCGGAAATATTGAGGAATGCCGTACCCTTCGTGACGGTGAAAAACAGCGGCTGGGCGGTAACGCTCGAATTCAAGCTGTTGTCACCAGAGTAGCTCGCGGTGATAGTGTGCGTGCCCACGGGCAAGCAAATCGCCGCACCCAGGGACGAAAAACCGCCAGAAACCAATTCCGACTCCCCTCTGCTGTTCAGCGCAATCGAACCGAGGGTGGTGGACCCATCCTGATACGTAACCGTTCCCGTGGCAGTTCCGTCCCCGGATAAGCTCGTCACTGCACTGTGCAAATAAACGAAGTTACCCAGCGACGAGGAGCTAATAGGTAGCGGCCCCGTCGACGAGAAAGTATCTGCTTGGAGAGTAATGGCGCTGTTCTCTGGCGAAATGTTTACGGCCACAGGAGTTGAGTCACTGCTCCCAAAAGTTCCATCTCCTTGATAGTGAGCCGTCAGGTTGTACTGGCCGCCAGGGAGCGAGGAAAAAGTCCCGGTGAAAGAACCGTCTGTGAGCGTACCAACGCCCGCGGAGCCGTACTTGTCGGTCATCAAGGCGAAGCTGCCCGAGGGCACTCCGCTGCCAGAAGCTGCGCTGACGTTGACCGTGACCTGGACTGGCTGGCCATGAGAGATTGCAGCACTGGGGGCCGAGAAAGTAGTCGTCGAGCCCTGAAACGTCACGGATCCCCACGCATTCACCAGGTTGGCGGCATTTACCGAGCCAAGACCGGTGGCTAGGTCAAAACCAGTAGCGGCACCGTATCCGCCTGCGCCAGGAACCGCGTTGTTCCCGGCTGTGATGTCATTAAAAACGCATGCCAATGTCGCGGAGGGATTGGTTTGATTGCTGGAATTGCAATTTGGCAAACTCTCTTTGGCCGCCAACGGATACAAGATGTAATTGGCCAGGCCTTGGCGGCTGCCCGTCTTCTGATTGATCAGGGCAAGCATTCCAGCCAAGGATGGCGCCGAAGCTGAGGTTCCGCCGACAACGATGGCCTGCACGAGAATGTTATCGTCCGGGGTGGTCAGGCAACTCCCGACATAGCACATCAAGTAGCCATCGTGGCCAGCGGCAGCTGCCAGAGAGACATCGGGCAGATCGCGCTGGCCGTCAGCAGGCACGTTTAATCCGGTCTGCCAACTGGGTTTGGCGTACACAGAACTTGCACCGCCGCTGCCGGCATACAGATTGAAGCTGTTGTTCGTGCAAAGCGTACTGACGTTCGGATTGCAGCTTTCATTCCAAACGGCTTCGGGAATGTAGCCGACCGCCGAGGTGAATGCCGCTCCGTTGGCGGAGTTCCAAAACGTGGCGTCGTTTCCATTCTCATTAAATTCCGTGCCGCCAACTGCTGTATCGAACGGAGTGGAGGCGAGACCGTTGACCGCCACTCCTCCTTGCGCCGGTTGATTGTTTGGGTCACTGGGATCGTCGCAGCCGGCTGCACCGTTGTCCCCTGCGGCAACTAAGACGCTGATGCCTTCTGCCGCAGCTTGTTGCCAGAGACCGTTATAAAACGCGTTTCCGGCGGTCCCGAGGCTCTGTTCACACTGGCCGAAGCTGACGCTCATGGTTCCGGCGAGATTGTTGTCAACGATGTAGGCAGCCGAAAGGGCAACGCCGTCTGTGGTCGTGGTTGAGGCACTGACGACCAAATCGATTGTGGCTTTTGGAGCAATAGCTCCAGCCCATTCCACGTCCAGAGAGGCCTCCAAGGCGTCGTTCCCAACGAACCCCGGATCGGGACCGCTGAGAATCACATTGGGATCGTTCGAGGGCAGGCCGAAGGCTTGCCGGAAGACTTCCACGTCGGCCAAATAAATATTGCTTCTGGCCACGATTGCTATGGTCTGGCCCGTCCCGTCGAGTCCCTCCTGGCTAAGCGGAGCCAGGTTATAGATCGTGGTGTAGTCGCTTGGGGTCAGGAAGTGTGTGACGCCCTTTTGGCCGGAGACTGTGTAGTTCGGGTCCGTGGGCACAAAAACGCCCGCGGCATTACGGTGAACCTCGTAATGATTGGCCAGCATCGGCTTGCTGGTGAAATCGTGTAGCGAAAGCAACCCTCGCACGACCCCTGACAGATGGGCCGGGATGGAAATATCCGTGGCGTTGGCGGTGTGCACCTCGCCCCTTACTTGGTAGCGCCGTATCTGCGTCTGGAAAGCGGCCTCAACCTGCCCTGCTGTCCCCGAAAACTCTATCCAACGTTTGCTTCGGGCAGTGGTACCCACACGGAAGCCTTGTTGCTCCAGCCAAGCCTGCGCCTGATGCAGGTCATCGGGAGTGGGACCGAACCTGTTGCCAAATTCTTCAGGAGTGAGCCAATGGTGGAAATCTGGCGATCCTTTGGTCTGTTGGCTGTCGAGGAGTGTATGCAACTGCTGTTCTTGTTCAGCAGTCATACCCAGCACCAAGACCATCCTATCCATAGGCGCGGCGCCCTCCACTGGTCCAGCATCGTTCATCGCGTTCGCCAGAAGATGAGCCGACTTGGCAATCATGACGCGAGGCGAAGGATCAATTGAAGAAATGGGCTGCGATGATGCGACAGCGGTATTCGTCTGGGCTACGGTGGAGGAGGCCCCACAAAGAAGAAGGCCCGCACTAGCAAGCGCGCAAACCAAATATCGAGCGGGCCGCTGCCTCCTTGATCTCGCGAGGAGTAGCAACGCACTCGCCTGGGTCAGAGGTGCGAGAGGCCAGCCCACAGTCGTCATTGGTTCGTCTCCAGGAGCACAGAGTTCCCGCAAGGCCGTCAGTTGGGCACTGAATCGAACGCAGAATCAGAGTGACTATTATGTTCTTGGAGTTAGGAGGCGGCGGGTGACCAAAGTCACAGCCGATGGTGATTGCCGAGCGACTTCAATTGTTCGTAACTTCCTGCGGTGTCACCGCTCTGGTAATCCACGCGCCGATCGAGAAGCAACTCTCGGGTTTCGTCGTTGGCCATGGCGATCTGTTGGTAGCGTGCGTGAAAATCACAACCTATAATAATCTCGCCGCTGCGGGCTCGTCTCCTTTTTCCGAGCCTTGGTCGTCCAACAGCTGCCAAGTCTACTTGGGAATAGGAGCCGACCCAGTCATCCAATCAGATTCTCCTTCGCCTTTGTCGCCCGGGCCGCCCGCCATTTTTCGTCCGGGCAACCCGCCAGAAGGAAGAATACCCCAGGACCCAGTCTCTCACCAGTCGATGCGAATATTTTCGTCAGCGAGACCACGAAACGAAGCTGATCGCTCGGTGACCTTGAGTTCTGGGGCTTTGTAGCCATACTTGTCGTGCATCATGTTAATGGATGGGTCAGAAGAGTTCTTTGCCATAGCTCCAACCTGAGAGACGAACCAGAAGTAGTAGGCGGTCGTAACGCCCACTTCCTGGCGTGAGAGCCTGATCACGTAAAGGTTAGGGGCGTGGGGTATGCGCAGATCGACCATGAGCTGGCCTTGCGGACCATGGTAGAGCCTCGCTGCTTCGGAGGTCGCCCCATTCAGCTCAATTCGAGCCGACCATACTCGAAACCAAATGCACGGCCTTGCCTTCCATAGGACGATAGCCACGACCGCAAGAACGATAGCCCCTGCGATCAGCCAAAACCCCTGTTTCTGGACGGTCATGGTTTGTGGTCCCGTATGGTTGGGGCATTGTCAGGTTTTGCATTGGTTACAAAACTCCAGTCGCGTACCCTAGCCATATCTCCAGTCGCTGCTGCCACAGCTCCTCCTCCTAGGTAGATTCCGGCGTGAGCTTCGTGAGGGTTATTCATCTTGAACCCAACAACCGACCCAATCTGCAACGAACTCCCGGCAGGAAAATTCGCAACGGATGCAGACGCGTCGCCCCACGTCTGAGCGGAAGGAACGTTAGCCGCGTCGGTGAAAATGCCGAATCTACTAATACTATAATTCGCAGGAACGCCAGTTCCGCCAAAACCAACTCCCCCGCCAATCCCCCAAGCTACCGCAACGAAAATGTTGCACTTGTTGCTCCCGGTAGGCCCTGAGATTACGAACCCGTTGCCCGCGAATTGAACATTTCCAACGGTTCCCCAACTAGTGTTGCCGACCTGCCCGACCGCCCAGAGGGCTGTCGAGAGGCCAGCCGGATCCTTTTTTGCATCATCTGGAACAGCGTTGATTGCCGAAATGATCGCATTTAAGGCCGCATAAGCAGCATTTGCGTCTCCTGGATTTTGCGCGGCGTAGTCGACAAGATGCTGTAGCTTCGCGTAATCGTCGGCGGTAAGTGCGCGCCTCCCATCTGGATCAGTGTAGTTGAATGGGTTGTTCAGGGCGTACGAATATTTGTTCAGATTCTGTGGATCAATGATGTACCGAAGGAGCAACTCCTTTTGATCTTCCGCATTCTGGCCTTTCTGCATTTCAAAGACAATGTTGTACGCATCTACGCTAGTGAACCTACCCATGCTGCTAGAGAAAAAGCGAGTGGAGAAGTCGTCCAACCCGGATTCGGAGTCGCGTTCTTTGCCGGTGAACTTGTAGGCGGAGTCGCAGGTGTCCGTGTAGATGCGTTCGCCACCGAAGGGGTAGAAGTCCGCGTCATAACAAGGGGTGGACTGCCCGGCTTGCAAAACGGCTCGCGCCGTGCCGAGATGGTCGGCAACGTAGTAGTTGACGTTGTTCAAGTAATCGCGCCGAGCGATGCGCTGGCCGTTGAAGAAGGCGTACTCGAAGAAGGCGGTATTGTTGGTTGCGCCAGTGCCGTCGGTTTCGTCGAGCGGATCGGAGCCGGTGCCATACCAGTAGAGCTTGGTGGGTTGGCCGCTGCTGTTGAGCTTGGCCAGGCGGCGGCCATCGCCGTCGTAAAGGTAGCTGATGCCCAGGGTAGGCAGAGATTTCAGGTGATTCTCCGCGTCGTAGTAATGGCTGGCGCTGGTCGTGTCCGCCATCATGTTCCCGGCGGCGTCGTAACAGTAGGTACTAGTGGTTTGCAGAGCGCCGGAACTGTTGAAACACGCTGTGGAGGTGGTATTCATGATCTGGTTCTGGGCTGTCATGGTGAAGCCAAGGGGCTGCTCCTGGCCGCAGCCAACGTAGCTGGGAGATGTCAAGCTCCTCGACTGCAGGTTGCCCCAAACATCATAGCCGAACGCTTCGCTCCAGCAGCGCGTGGAACTGGTTGAGTAGTTGGACGCGGTCTGCGCCGTGCTGAGGCGATTGAGAGCGTCATAGTTGTAACCCAGAGAGCGATTCGCGTCCCGATTGTTGGTGATGCCGGCGACGTTGCCATTATCCGCCGTGCCGAGATTGAAGTTGTACTTGATATCGAGAATATTCCCTGTTGTTGCGCTGGCGGCGCAAGGGTTCTGGACGCCTGTCCAGGGCAGGGGGGAGCCGGTGGTGGCGTAAATCCAGCAAGGTTGCAAGCGAGTGTTCAAGATGTAAGTGGAAGTGAAGTTGGAGCCGTTCGTGAGCTGCGCCAGCGCTCCGGAAGGCCAGTAAGCGGCGCCCGAAGCGTAATTAATGCTGCCCGTTGAGTCGGTGGCAGAGAAGGCGCGTGCCGCTGGGGTGTAATGATAGGTGACGACATGGCTGCTGGGATAGGTGAGGGTGTAAAGCGAGCCGTCAAGGTTGCTCTGGTAAACGCTCGGCATCGGTCCTAGGCCGTTGATGATGCGGGCCTCCGTGGTCTGCCAGCCGGTCCCGGTGACGGGGATGTAGCCCCAGGAGTCAGAGCCGCCCGCATCGCACATTGCAGTGCGTCTGCCAATGGCTGCGCCGTAGCTGGAGATGCCGACGGCGCAGGAAGGAGTGTTTCCGTCATAAAAGTAACTGACGGACGGAGTCGAGCCGTCGTTGAAGGACTTTCCCCTGATACGGTTGAGCACATCGTAGGTGTAAGTCGTGGTGACGTTGGTGGTCGAAGCGGGTTGATTCGGGGCGGGCGCGTTCTTGGTGATGACATTGCCGTCAGCGTCGTAGGTGTAGTTGATCGTACCCGATTCGGGGTTAGTGGCGATCATGAGGCGCGAGAGCGAGTCGTATGCGAAGCTGCGTTGGTGTGAACCGCTCTGGACAACGCCGGTCAAGTTATTGAGCGCGTCATAGTTATACGTGGTAATCGCGGGAGTGGAGAGGGAAAGCGCGGGAGGGGTACCGGCGACGACACCGGCCACAGCGGTGAACGAAGGCGAAGCAAAATAGCCGGGTAGGCCGGTTGAGGAGCCTGATGTCCAGACGTAGTTTGTGACCGCATTTCCACTCTTTGCGTTGATTGTGACCGTGGAACCTGAAGCCGTGGCAGTAACAATGGGTGAAGCGTTCAGTGCGTTAGCCAACGAGGTAGCCACTGAAGTGGGAGAGTCGTTCTGCCCGTAACTTGCGCTGTATGGTGTGCCATTGATGGCGATCCAGACGGTACCAGAGTCGTATACAGTTGCCGTGCCAACAGTGAGCGCGGAACCGGAATTCGAACTAGGGAACGAGGAACTGGGGAAGTCGGCGGAGTCATAAGTCCCGGAAGAAGTCAATGGATAATTAGAGCCTGCACCGGTAGTTTTGGAGGTCAAGTTCACCGTGGTGCCGACGGGCGAAGCGGTTACGAACGCACCGGAGTCTCCGTTGATCTTCGAAGCCAGAGCGGTGGCGATGGAAGTACCGGTGGTGGAGGAGCCGCTCCAATTAACCGTGTCGCTGTAGCCGTTCACGGTAATGGTACTGCTGCCGCTATCGTAGATCGTGGTGTACACGGCATTTGTTCCGCCGGTCAGCGCGGAGCCGGAAGGCGTGGCAGTGAACGATGGCGGAGAGAAGCCATTCTGCGATGTCGAAGAGGCGGAGAGGGAGTAGTTCGTCGATGAACCCGTCGTCTTTGCGGTGAGCGTAATTATGCCTCCACTCGCAGAGGCCGTGACGGAAGCCGCGGAATCCCCATTGATCGCGGTGGCGAGACTGGAAGCAATGGAACTTAGTATGCTGTTTTGTCCGTAGCCTGTAGAGTCCGTGTGTCCGTTCACAATAATGCTGACCGTGCCGGAGTCGTAGGTCGTCACCAAGCAATTGCACGCTTTATTGAAAACGCTCCGGCTCTTTTCCGTCCCGGATATGGTCACCGAGCCTGTGCCAGGGGTGGCGGTGTGTGTCAGTACCTGTTTGCTCTGAAGTGGTCCATTACTGAAAGTGACGGATCCAGTGCCTGCTGTAAAAGGTACGACAACGGATTGCTCGCTGCCGCTCACAATTCCAGAGGCGGTTGCGGGACTCGCAGCCGAGCTAGCTCCGGGTTCGTCCACCTCGGTCAAGCGACCCAGCGCGTCCGTAGTCGAACGGCGTTGATTACCAGCCTGATCGGTGACGGTGGTGGTGTTGCCAGAGTAGATGGTAAAGACTGTGTCGGTGGGCTGAGTGGTGGGGCAGGTACTTCCCGATGGAAGAGTACCGTCCGGTGGAACAACCAGACAGGTTCGATCGAGAGCGTCGTAAAAGTATGTGGTGACGCCGTAGGTGGGATCACCGGTCGAGCGGTAAGGATTGCTGACCGAAGCCGTGTGGTCGAGAGCGTCATATGTCGTATCGGTATAGATGGTACCCTGATTCGGGTCCGCGAGCTGGTGTTGAGTCACTCGTCCCAGCCCGTCGAAGACATTTGTCTCGACCTTGCCGATGGAGGAATTGATTTGCGTGGTCAAGGTGGCGGTGAATGGGTAGGTCGTCTCCTGGTGGCGAACAGGACTCGCGGACCCAGTTCCGTTATGGAACGTGATTTTGATTCGATCCGCGCAACATGTCAAGTAAATTATCATCAATGTGGGTAGCTGCCGTTGGAAAAAGGGGGATATTGAATGAAGCGGGTCTACTGGGGACGAAAGAATCGGAAGGCGCGGGGACGATTATCCGTGAGATGACTTTCAGGCAGCGCGCTCAACGCACTGGTGAATTCCGAACTCGGGGGCACAACGCTAGCGACTCAATGAAACGTCTCGTTCAATAGTCCGCTCTGTCCGCTGATTCCCGGAAGTCGGCGATTCAGACTTTTGTGAGGGGGATTGCACCGTGCGGGTCGACTCCAATGCGGATCGGTGGGAAACATCGCGGCCAAGGCCTTCGGCAAGTGTCGTCTTGTCGTTAGTATAGATTTGCGCGTCGTAGCGGCTACGTGACACCGCGACATATGCCAGGCGACGATTAATGAGTTTCTCTCCGCCTTGTTCGGTGTCCACATGGATAAGCACGCGATCCGCAGTCTGACCCTGGCTGCTGTGGCTCGTCACCGCGTAGCCGTAGTCCAGATGCGGATTCTCTCGAATGTTGGACGCGATGGCGCGGCCCGAGTCGAGACGGATTCGAAGGTTGCCGACGTCGTCAATCCTCTCTATCGTTCCCAGCTGACGGTTGGCAACGTGCTGCTCTCGATTCGGGGCTGTGAACTGTATGCGGTCACCTTCACTGAACGCTCGCTCTGCCTCTCGGTACAGTGTCACGCCTTGCAGACGGCGAGGGTCGTAGCTTAGGCGCTGGCCATTCTCCCGCTCTACAGTAACGTGGTTCTGTTTCTCATCAACGCTTTCGACGCGCGCATATTCTCCCGGTGCGATGCCGAGCGTCTTGCTGCCCCTGGCATACCGCACGACATTGCCGGGTTCGTATTGGGCGGCCCACTGGCGATCTGCACCAGTGATCTCCTGCCGCGCGACCAATACCCGCATCAGGTGTTCTCGGTACGGCATCTGGTTCGTATCCTGCATGGCATAGTGGATCGCTTGGTTGATTACCAACCGCGATTGGTTGTCGGGGGATACGACGAGCGTGCCCCTGGGTTGCTTCGCATATTCGTGCGCGATTGTTGCGATACGGTCGTCTCGGTCGAAGATTTCATGCACACGGCCATCGGCATCGAGTTTTTGCATCGCCTCCGTGACTTGGCCTCGTGAAAGCTTTTCTACAACGTCTTTAAGTCCCGCGTCTTTTTGCCGCACGATCTCGTCCAGGTGAGCGGTCTGGATTCCCGCTTCTTGTAACTGCTGGTAGGGTCGGCCCGCTTCGACGGCTTGGTGCTGGCGCATGTCGCCAACCAGCAGTACGCGATCATTTGCTCCGAGCCGGTGGAGGAATTCGTTCATTTGTCTGGTGCTTGCAAGGCTTGATTCGTCCAAGATGTAAAGACGTTTCCGGCCATCGTGCCGCTCATCGGCTTGGGCAAGATGCCGTTGCAACGTACTCGATGTGATTCCGGCTTCTTCCAATTTCTGCGCTGCACGAGAAGTGGGCGCTAACCCCTTGACGTTGTACTCCTCTCGCTCGGCAGCTTCGCGGATTGCTACTAGCGAGGTAGTCTTGCCCGCACCGGCAACGCCTTCGAGCGCCGTCACTTGATCGCGACTCAATAGGATTTGGTCTACAGCCAGGCGCTGGGTATCACTCAGATGTGGGTGGGCTTCTCGGATAGCTCTGCGCGTGCCAAAAGTCGCCAGCGTGGGATGTTGGTCCTGCCCCGCCCGCATCGTATTGATGGTGTCCTGCTCATAGCCGATCATCTCCGCGGTTGTAAATACCCGGCCAAGTGAACTGTCGTTCTTGCGTGCCTCCACAAACTCGCCCGACTTGATGCGCTCCTCGAAGTCGGCTTTCACCTGGGCCAGCGTCGCCCCACCCATGGAGCGCCTGAGTGCATCCGTCAGTAGAGCGCGCTCGTCGGCTACCGCATCGCGTTCGAAGTTTCGTTCCTTGGCGAAGCTTACCGCCGAGTGTGCAATCTTCACTCCCGAATCTTGGCCAACGGCGTAAGCCCTGTATCTTGCCTGCTCCCTTACACGCTTTGGTTGCTCGCCGAACTCAAATGCCATGTCCTTGTGCCGCCGCTGCATCTCTTCGTGTGAGAATTCGATTTTGGCTTCACGCGTTTGGTGAGCTGCGATCTGAGCCGCTCCCGCTCCTCGTTGATTCTCCTTCGCCAGATGCTCTTCGATCTGTTTCCGGCGGGGACTCGAAGCCTCAAGATACTCGCGGCTGTAACCCTTAATTTCTGGTTGACCGCTATTGCCGTGTTCGATCTCGTAGCCCAATTCCTCCAGGCGGTGTGCAAGTTCCGAGCGATACACGGCGGTGGCGTACTGCTGCGTGCGGTAGAGTTCCTGAGGTTGCAGTGGGCGTATTTCACCGTTTTCAGTCTCTGTCAGATTGAAGAAGACGACATGAGTGTGAAGTTGCGGCGCTGCATAACCGTTTACTGGTCTCGCGCTGTCGTGTTCGAATCTCGCGGCGACCCATTTGCCCGTCGTCTCCGGCGGAAGATTCCCTCCGAGTCGCGCCTGAACGTATCGCTCCAGCTCGTCCAAAGCAACTCCGACACTGGCTCGATGGGCTCTCTGCACCCGTTCATCTCCTCCCACAAGGGCCGTCAGCGATACGCTCTTCGGCGCCGAGAAGGTGGCATCCCAGCCAGCACGGTGCTCCATCGCCCTGACCGTGTTGCCCTGCTCGTACACGTATTCCCGCGCCGTTTGGTAGCGAACCAACTGCTCTCCGGTAATCGGATGTTGACCTTCGCTGAGCCGTCGAAATTGTTCCTCCTCCACCGCACCACGCAGCCCCCACTTCTCGGCCAGTCGCCCGCGCCACTCGCCGCGTATCCGTTCGCCTTCGCTGTAGTAGTTTTCCTGTGCGCTGCTGAACTCCTCCTGGTGGTACGCACGAGCTTGACCTGCACTGAGCGGCTTGGAAATGGTAAGCATGTGCCTCTACTCGAAGAAGCGTCTCTCTGGTGGCTTCACGGCGTGTTCGAACTCTGGGTCCTGACTCGGCGCTTGCTCTATCGGCATGGGTTCCTGCGGCTTGCCATCTCGCTGCGGTGCGTTATCTGTTCCCGCAGCGACTGTCGCTATCTTGGGCGGCTCCTGGGGCAATGCCGCTTTCATGGTCAAGACGCAGGGATTGTCTTTGCCGAGCGGAATGCGGGGTTGCTTGTTGAGGCCCAGGACCCATTCCAGCATCGCGCGAAGGCCCATCACGAGACCTCTGGCACCGGAGCGGCGCTTGCGGTTGAACTGTGCCACGGGGATCAACTCGGGGCCTCTCGGTTTCTTCCCGTAGCGCAGCACAATGGAACGTCTGCGGTCCAAATAGGTCGCTGGTAGTATGCCCGCGAAGAACAGAACCAGCCCAGCCCACAAAGCAGGCCGGACAAGATCCACGAGATTTTGGTTCCGATAAATCAAGTTGCCAAGGTAGGCGTGCATCTCGGCGTTGTTATAATAGGCGCGATGGAGTTCAAGACGCAGCGCGCCATTCTTTACGGCTTCCTCGGTGAGTGCGAAAGTATTCTCTCCGCTGTTCGACATCGCGGGTACCACATCGCTGTCCAGGGCCAACCGGTTCCCCTTCCGTGTGACAACTTGCAGCAGGGTGTAGGAACCGTTGTCCCGCACTACACCCGCGCATTGCGAGCCCAGATAGGCAGGCAAATAATGTCTTTCAAGGGGCGTCCAGACCCGCATGTAACGGAAGCCCTGGATTCCAAGAGTTGCCGCGAGGGAGATGAGCACCAGGGCATAGGTGTAGACCGGCTGAATGCTCGGCCTGATCGTCCTCTTTGCTTGGCTCCATTCCATGCGCATTGCTTCGCTCCGATTGGGTAGTCTCTCAGCCTCTCTGTGGCCCCGTAGTTGCGCTTGTCAGCCGTTCCAATGCCTTCGCCGACTTGCTTGCATCGGCCCGTTGAATAATGTCGTCCATGGCCGTGGTTGTGAGCGGCTCCTGGTTGGCAATGGTGAACAGGATATTCATCAAGATCATTCTCAGGGCCAGCAATTCGGCCACGATGGTTTGCTCGGCGGGACTTGGGTTTGCCGCCTTCAACAGAGCATCGCGCACCCACTCGCTGATCGTTTGATTGCCCGCCAGCGTTTCAAACTGCGCGTACTCCTCTTCGGTGACTTTGGTGCTGATGGATTTGCTGCGTGGTGTGGGCATTGAGCACTCCTGAATCTAGTTGCAAGGCAGGAAACTAGGCGCGGTCAGCCGCCCAACAGAATCAACAAGTTCCCATACGGGAACCACAGGTTGGAGGACTGGAACCACGGTAAGCAGAAAAACGCTAGCCGCCGCGTTTGCAACAAGTTCCGGTATAGCAACTTTGGTTGCTGTACAGCACCCAAAACGGGGTGACGTGTCATTCCCCCCACCCGGTGCCGAAGGCACCGCTCTTCGAAAACGCGGCGCAAACCACCGATTCGCGCTATCAACCCTGTTCGCCATACTCCAGCCGAAGCTCCTCCAGCCACCGCTGAACCTCAGGAAGGGCTGAGGCTTTCTGGGAGAGTTCACGTAGAGCTACCCACTCGCGCTCGGTAAACTCGATGCCAACATCGTTCCGTCTCAGCCAAAGCGTGATCGTCGTGCCGCCCTTCTCCTTGCTGGGCGTTGCAACGAAATGCCTGCCGTTCCACGAACGCTTCATGGGCCATCCCGCGAGCAAGGTCAGAAGCTCGGCTAGGTCCGGGTAGCGGGCGATTAGAAAGCTCACGCGACGAGTCGGACCGAGATCAATCGACATACCCAACTCAGGGCGACCGATGCCCGCAAAGGAAAGCCTCAGATCATCCGACTCCAGCGGTTCGGGCAAGATAATCCGGTGGCGAAAATCATCTTCGTTGGGACCGACGAGGCGCACGGGTTGGCGTTCGTGTCGTAGCCAATGGCCCCGAGCCGCAAGTCCCCATAAAGTTGGCCAGAATGGTGCAAGAGCCTGATCGATTTTGGAGCCTTCTACTTCTTCGTCTCGAATCGCTACAAGAAGGCACCTGGCGACTGAGCCTGGGCGCTCCCATTGTTCAGACGGTTTCAGTAGCAGCTTCCGCGCCGCGATCTGTTTCAAAGCTGCTTGGTGATTCTGTTCTGGCTTCTCATCGGACGTTCGAACGCCAGCGGAGTCGCCTCCGAGGTTGCGAACGTAGTACCAGATGTGCTTTGACGCAGGATTCTTACGGCTCAGATAAACGGCTTCGAAAGCATCCAGCAAAGCCACATAAGACTCTCTAGAAGGAATGGAGGGCCAGAGCAGAGGTGGTTCCTGGATATCTTCCTCCGCACCGATCTGCACATAGTGCATGAGCACATCCCACTCAGCGGCAGATAGTGCGTGCTGTGATTCCCACTTCTTGCGAATGTGATAGAGGGAAGCGGTCGGCGTGCTGAGCATTTCATGACGGGCTGTTTCACGGTCCATCCCTTCGGCGCGCTCCTCGATAACGAGGAAGGCGGCCTCTCCCAAAGACACCTCCCGTCTCAATTGCTCACTAAGGACTTTCTGGTAGCGCTCCAGCAGCTTGAGGCGGTCTTCGCTGAGTCGAATCGAGATGACCTCGTGCCGGGGTTTCTTCTTTAGAATCGACATCATGGTTGACGATGTCTCCTACAGTCATATAGACTGTAGTCAGAATGGTAGTCCATGTCGCCTACCTGAAGCAAGCACATTCTTTGGAGGGCCGTCTCAAGGTTCAAGACTTCCATTTTTGAAAGCCTATGAAATATCGCAGCATCCAACTCGATCCGCGCCAGAACCCAGACTCGCTAAGAGTACATGGCTCGCGCACCGCAGTGAATTCGTCCGCAAGCGTCGCAGTCGAAGAAGGCAGCGATTCGAAGATCAGATACGAAGCGTGCTCTCCGCCGAGAACGAGAGTTTTCGAGTTGCCTCTTAACCATACGGAGTCCGCGGTGGAGATTATCCCGAAACCAAATAGCAACGAAAAGCGAACCGATTCAAGAATCGAGGCAGGCGAAGAGGAGCATCGCCGCTCACGAGGCAAATGGAGTGTGTCTCCTCTATGGGAGGCAAAGATTCTCCTGGGTGTGTTGCGACAACAAGGACTTGCGGGCAAGGGCTTGGTCAAGGCATTCGAGAAATGGGCACCGAGAGTAGTAGGTCGTTCGCGAGCTGAAATGAACCGAGTGTATCGTGAGCAGACTGGACGCGAGATGTCGGACTATATTCTGGTGCAACAGGCAGACAAGGTTGTTCGTTACAACCAGCTTCCGCCGGAAGCAGAGGTTGTTCGGAGGGCGCTATTGAGCCCAAACTTGTCCCGCGCGAAGGGCGACATTCAGCCAGAACAAGCAGAAAATCCGGCGGAGAAAAAAGGGGCCTTCAGGTTGTCGAAGCAGCATCTGCTTGACGAGCATGATCCGAATGCTCTTTTGAGCACAAATGAATTGGCCAGTCTCACGGGCTTCAGGCCCAAGACAATCCGTCGTTGGGTCTCCAGAAAACTTCTGAACTACATCCGGGTGGGGAATCGTCTTCGGTTCCGGCTTGCCTCTGTGGAACTGTTCCTAGCACAGCGCGAGGTGCGTAAGTGACGGTCAACTAGAGTTCTTGAATTTCGGGAATAGCAAGTGCGTTTTCAAAAGTGATGGAGATGGACGAGCCTTTCCGGACATTGTTCACAAGCGCGGGCCTGAAACACACTATGCAAGTTCCGCCTTCATGCCGCACGCTCGGGTACACAACACCGGCTGATCCTCGCTCAAGAAGCTCTCCGGCCAAACGTTGGGATGCTTTGTAGCTGTTTGCGTCCAAACAATTTCCAAAACGTGTGTCGTTGCGGATGTCGTGAAACGCGCCCCGAAAATCGGCGAGGAAATCGACGTAAGTAAAAATCTCCTTTTCCTGCCACCTGATCTCCTGCAGTTCCTTGCTTTTGTGGTAAGCCACCTCCAGCTCCGAGGTCTGGCGGGTGAACGCCGCGTACCAAGCGCCGCGTTCTGGCCCGCTGAAGCGGCTGCCGAAGGGACTGGCGTGCGTGAATGCTGCGTTGACAATATGCGAGTAAGAAAGGCCAAAGACCAGTTCCCGTACCGTAATACCAGGCAGCAGGCCAGCTTCTCCGAGGAGGCGGTCGTTTGTAGCTCCCTCAAGTTCGAATAGCGCATTCAAATCCTCGGCATCATCAGTCAGCCGCGTAAGAACGCTCTCGCCCTGGTCGCTATAACGTGAGGGGATTAAACGATGGGTGTCATCACGAAGAACATCCGAAACGCTGGGTAACAACCTATCGCCCGCCACGGCGAGAATCCAGAAGTTGCCGCACGCGCAACATCGCCGGCAGTCCACCCCTAACCATGTAGGTAAGGGGAGTCTCCCCTTCAAACATCGGATTTTCATTCGGCAATTGAATCCAACGGTCGGCGAGCTTCTTGCTGTAGAGGATGTTTAGCCCCTTGAAGATCCCGGTTAGAATGGAAATCCTCGTAAGTCGGTCTTGGTCAAGCGTGCCACGCGCCTTTTTCTTCAATTCGTAAAATGCACCATTTGAGATGCCCCCCAGCAATTGTCTCGCGTCTTCATCGCGTAATTCCCAAAGTTCGCGAATTTTCAAGAACGCCTTCACCCCCGAGGGGCTCAATCGCTTCAGCACATCCTTACTGGAAAGATCGGCTGGCTTTTCCCAGGCAATGCCCGCTGTTAGTTGATGGACGGTTGCCACGCTGGCCTCCTCGCACTTCTCCATATATGGAATATTATACATCCATTATTGGATACAAGCAATCTTTTCTTTAGGGGATGGGTCGGTAAGTGTGCGACGGAGGGAAGGCTTGCAGATTGCGGTGATAGAGAACCTGTCCGCCTTATTGATTCGGGCGCGGTGTCCATCGGACTTTGTATTCGCCGACCGTAAGTAGATTTGTGTCGTTGTGATGTCGGAATGCCCAAGTTCCTGCCGCAAGGTTTCGATGTCAACGCCGTGCTGGTGCCGCCGCGTGGCATACAACACGCGAAAAGCGTGGCAGGGCTTCTTCGGTTTCTTGACCGTGTAATCCGCCTCGTTCGCCTTGTCGATGAGACCGTTAATGATTCGATCTAGATGCTTGTCCACAGTCTTTGTGGCAGGCGAAGGGAAAATCAATGCGTCATCCGCCGCGTTGCGGCGATACTTCTTGAGACATGCGAGCAACGTATCACTGACTGCGATGGTCCGCTCTTCATAGTCTTTGGGCTTGAAGCCGAACTTTGGCTTAAAACGGACCGAGATCGTCTTGTCTTCCCAATTGATGTCCATCCACTCGGCGACCGCTGCTTCGCCGATGCGGAGGCCGGTCCCGACGAGAAAGCGAACGAGCGCTTCCTCGATGCTGTCTGCGACCTGGATCATGGCAGCGACCTGGTGCTCCGTGTAGGTCGCATATTTCTTGTTCTTGTTGCGCTTGTCCACGTTGACAGGCCAGTCTTTTTTCTGCACCCAATCTTCCCTTGCCACGTACTTCCCGATGCCACGGTCGTTGAGGAAGACCATTATCTTGAGGAAATAGTTGAACACGGTTGACTCGCCGATTGGCTGGCCTGTCTCTCTAGATGGACGAGTCCGCAAATCGTGCAAAAAGTCGAGCATGTCGTCGCGGCAAATCTGGTCGAAATAAATCTTCTTACAACTGGCGACGAACAGGTTGACGGCGATGCGATAACCCAAGTAGGTCCTGCGCGATTTTTGCTTGCTCCGCTCAATGTACTCTCGCGCGGCGTCCGCGACCCTTCTGCGGGGCGCAGCAGCGGCAATACTGGATGTTGGTGCGGCGTGCAACGCGGCATTGCGTTCGAGCGGTTGGCCGTCCTCCATTCGGATCAGCGCAGTGTGAGCCATGGTGACATCTTTGCCGATCTTGAATGGTGTTCGCTTGCCGCTGGTACTCGGACGGAGGTAGTAGGTTGCTCCTTCGATTGGAATCGGACGATGATTCTTCGAGAACCGCACGTTGACGAACGGAAATTTGCCGTCACCTGCGTTGATGCGGGCGATGAGTGTGTAATGAGCCATATCCGTTTTCCTCATGAAAGCGTGAAAGATTCATGTTTGAATGCAAGAGGAAAATTCAGAGCTGGCAACAGTGCCTGGTAACAGTGAGCGGTTTTCTAGGGTAAGTTCTTTGGATTCTTCAAATGGTGGAGCCGATGGGATTCGAACCCACGACCTCCTCGATGCCATCGAGGCGCGCTCCCAACTGCGCCACGGCCCCACCGGACGGACTTCCAAAAGTTTACCACAAATCGATGAGCGGCTGGAGCAGCGGGCGCCACGGGATTGCGGGATTCATCGCTTGCTGGCGGCGCTGGGAGCAGCATAGCGGTGCGTTGCGCAATAAGTCCGGATGAAACCTTAGCCGGCTGATGGAAAAGGCATAGACGCATTTCCTCAGGGGCGCTTCGCGCCCTGGGCTGAAGCCCAGGGTCTCCCGAGCCCCATGATAGCCGAGCACTTAATGTCGGAGCTGAAGCTCCGACCCCCGAACTGCAGAGTTTTTCGCAAGCTGTTAGGGAACACTGTTGCAGGTTTTTCATCGCGGGGGGCGGCGGCGTTCCGGTAGAATGCAGGCATCATGGCAAAACTCACTTTTCTGGGCGCGGCAGGTTGCGTGACGGGGTCCAAGTATCTTGTGGAGGCGGCCGGCAAGAAATTGCTGGTGGATTGCGGGTTGTTTCAGGGCACGGATGATTTGAAGGAGCGCAACTGGAACCCCCTGCCGGTGGATCTGAACACCATAAGCTACGCGGTTCTGACGCACGCGCACCTGGACCACACCGGATGGCTGCCGGTGCTGGTGCGCGACGGCTTCCGCAAGCCCATCTTTGCCAACCCGGCGACGATCGAGTTGGCAGAACTCCTGCTGAAGGATTCCGGGCACCTGCAGGAAGAAGAAACAGCAAACGCCATCAAGCACAAGTGGAGCAAGCACCCACATCCGCAGGCGCTCTATACCTCGGACGACGTCGATCCGGTGCTGCGGCTGCTGAAACCCATGCCGCGGAACGGCGGCTTCGACATTTCGCCGGAATTCCATGTGGAGTCGTACGACGCCGGCCACATTCTGGGCTCCTCCAGCCTGGAGCTGACGATTACAGAGAACGGTAAGAGGACCGTGATCGTGTTTTCCGGGGACGTGGGCCGCTACGATCAGCCCATCCTGAATGATCCCGTCACCCCGGTGACAAAACAGATTGACCTGCTTTTGTGCGAATCCACATATGGCGATCGCGAGCACGAAGCCGGCGATCCACTGGAATTGCTCAGCAATATAGTGAACCGCGTGGTGAAGCGCGGCGGTTCCATCGTGATACCCGCATTTGCGATCGGACGCACGCAGACCTTTATGTATTACCTGCGGCAACTGGAAAATCTGCAGCGCATCCCGAAGGTGCCCGTGTACGTGGACAGCCCGATGGCGCTGAGCGCCACGGATCTCTACTTGAAGCACAAGGAAGATCACGACCTGCTGTTTGCGCGCGACGAACAGAACGGCGGGGATCCCTTGAGCGTGCACGAATTCCACCTTACGCGGAGCGTGGAAGAGTCGAAGCAGATCAACAATGTAAAGACCCCGTGCATCATCATCTCTGCAAGCGGCATGGTAACCGGGGGGCGCGTGCTGCATCACCTGGCACAGCGCCTGGGAGACGCGCGGAACGCCGTGATCCTGGGAGGATTCCAGGCCGAGGGTACGCGGGGGCGTGCGTTGCAGGATGGGGCAAAGACCCTGAGCCTGTTTGGGCAGGTCGTGCCGGTGCTGGCGGAGATCGTGATGATGGGGCAGTTTTCGGCGCACGCGGGGAAGAGCGAGTTGCTGCGGTGGCTGACGGCGCTGCAAGTGCCACCGAAGCAGGTGTACCTGACGCACGGGGAGCCCGCGGCGGCGCAATCGTTGCAGCAGGCCATCACGGGGAAGTTCCGGTGGAAGGCCTCAGTGGCGCGTTATTTGGATACGGTTGAGGCGGGGTAAAAATTACCGCGGGAACTTTATGGAACATTGCCCGGGGAGGCTATGGGGTTTTGTATCCCGCCCGGAAACCTCTGTTCATGCCCGCAAACTATTTTCAA
>Ga0074045_10000690_pt1 | contig 33096 bp, 29 predicted proteins | sample BogForMeECP23OM2_FD_94442 | JGI IMG/M metagenome (GOLD analysis project Ga0074045, IMG submission 94442) | Bog forest soil microbial communities from Calvert Island, British Columbia, Canada - Bog Forest MetaG ECP23OM2 | ecosystem: Environmental > Terrestrial > Soil > Wetlands ...
TGCTGCACGCAACGGGGCGCGACTGGGCATTTTTCCGGCAGGTGGCGCGCGAAATGTTGTGGCCGAAAATCGATGCCGAATACCAGCAGGAACTGGAAGGCATCACCGAGGGGTTGAACGCGCGAACCAACTCCGAGCTCGACGTTTACGATATCGTGGCGCTGAATTCTTTTGAAGAAGTGCCCGACTACTATGTGCCGTGGCTCGACAAGCGCGAAAAAACCGCCAGCGCTCCCAAGCTGAAGAGTCCCGGCAACTGCAGCGCGTTTGTGGCCACGGGAAGCTGGACGAAAGACGGCCAGATCGTCATGGCGCACAACAACTGGACCAATTACAAGAATGGCGAGCGCTGGCGCATCATTTTCGATATTCAACCGGCCAAGGGATACCGGATTCTGATGGACGGTTTTCCCGGCGTAATTGTCAGCGACGACGATTTCGGGATCAACAGCGACGGCTTGATGGTGACGGAAACCACCATCACGCAATTTGAAGGCTGGGACCCGAATGGCAAGCCTGAATTCATGCGCGCGCGCAAAGCGCTGCAATATGCGGGCAACATCGACGAGTACGCGAAAATCATGCTGGACGGAAACAATGGCGGCTACGCCAACGACTGGCTGCTGGGTGACCGCAAGACCGGCGAGATCGCACAATTTGAACTGGGCCTGAAGGCGTACAAGCTGTGGCGGACAAAGGACGGCGTGTTCCCCGGCTCCAACTGGGCGCGCGATCCCCGAGTTTTGAAGGAAGACGCGCCGGAATTCAAGCCCGACGACCTGGAGAGTTCACCCAACGCGCGGCGGGTTCGCTGGGAACAATTGCTGAATGAGAATAAAGGGAAGATTGACGTCGAACTGGCGAAGGTAATGCTTGGCGATCACTTTGACTCATACCAGAAAAAAGACGAAGCGAACGAGCGTACGCTGTGCGGGCATGTCGACGTGTCTCCGCGAGGCGTGCCGCAGTGGGGATACGCGCCGTACGAACCGGGCGGAGCAGTGCAGGGGAAGGCGGCGGATGCCACCATGGCGAAGGAGATGCGGCTGGTTGCGCGCATGGGACATCCCTGCGGCGAGGACTTTCTGGTTCGGCCATTCCTTGCGGCGCATCCGGAATACGCCTGGCAGGAACGGTATTTGCGGGACATGAAAGCCGGGCCGTGGACGCTGTTTCGAGCAGGCGAAAAGCCGGCGATCAAGAAGTAGCGTTTCAATTGCAGCAGATTTTGGAGCGGTTGTTCTTCCAAACATCCAAACATACATTGCTAGGAATTGTGGAGTTGAGATTCTTCTGGCATCCTTGTTGGAGCCCTGGAGAATGACCGCGCTGTTTTTTCTGACCAAGCTACGGGAAACCCGCCAGCCTCGGGAAGGCGGCCGCTGACAAGGCATTTTAGGACGCCAACATCGCCAACATCGGATCGCTCATCCCGGCGGCCGGTTTCAATGGCCCGCATTATTGGGTACGACCTGAACTTCGACGCTGGAGGGATAGCTCTTCGAGCGATACAACTTCTGCGTGGCGGCTTGATAATCCGCCGCGGTAGCATCGAAAATGTTCGCCACGAATTTTTGCGGATTGCGATCATACAGCGGGAACCAGGTGCTCTGCACTTGCACCATGATGCGGTGGCCCTTTTTGAAAACATGATCGGCGGTGTGAAGATCGATGGAGAAGGGCGTCACCTGGTTGGCAACGAGCGCTTCGGGCTTGTCAAACGATTTCCAGTAGCGACCGCGAAAGATTTCATCGGCAACCATCAACTCGAAGCCGGAGAGTTTCCAGTCCTTCTCTACTTTTTGCGGGTAGACGTCAATCAATTTCACGACCCAGTCGCTGTCTGTGCCTGTGGTTGAAGCGAACAGTTTTGCGGTGACCTGGCCGGAGATAGTGACGTCGTCCTGCAATTCGTCGGTCTGCCAGGTAAGCACGTCGGGCCGATTGTCGACGAATCGCTGATCCTGCACCAGCCAGGTGTACCAGCTTCCCGGATGATCCTCCGGATAGGTCATATCCACGGGGCGATGACGATACGGGACCGGATGCGCGGGATCGCTCACGTAGGAATCAAGCGCGTCCGGCGCTTCGCTTTTTGGCGCTTCAAACGAAAGCTTCCCATCCGCGGCAAAATAGAGGTTCTTCGTCTGGGCGTCCCGCGGCGGCCAGGAATCGAAATTCGTCCAGGTGTCGCTGCCGGTTTGAAAGAGCAACGCTTCTTTCATCGGCAACGAGCCTTTGTCGTGCAGCCAGTACGCAAACCAGGGCGCTTCGATCTTTTGCCGGAAGTACACGCCGGTGTCGGAGCCAAAGGGAATTTCGCCCAGCGAGCTTCCCGGGCCGCCGGCCCAGCCGCCATGATTCCACGGCCCGACGACCAGATAGTTCAGGTGCTTTTCATCGGATTTTTCCAGATTCTCGTAAGTGCGCATCGGCCCATAAAAATCCTCCTGATCCCACCATCCGGCCACATTGAGATTCGGAACCGTTGTCGTTTTCAAGGCGGATTCGATGGCATGCGCTTTCCAGAAATCGTCGTAGCTGGGATGCGACACAAAATTGTTCCAGGTGGGAATTTTCCCGTGGAAATATTCCTTGTTCACGTTCGAAAGGACGCCCAAGTGTAGATACCAGTCGTACAGATCGAAGCGATCGAACTGGAAACTGTAATTTTCCGCCGAGGTTTCCATCAACGCCGAATACTCAAAGCCATAGCTCAACCGGAACGCGCCATGGTGGAAGAAATCGTCGCCCATCCACACGTCGCCCATGCATGCCTGTTCAGACACGGCTTTCAGCGCGGGGTGGGGATTGATCATCGCCATCGCTGCCAGAAATCCGCCGTAAGAAATCCCGGCAATTCCGACGCGCCCGTTATTGTTGGACACGTTTTTCACCAGCCAGTCGATGGTGTCATAGGTATCCGTGCTCTCATCGATGCCCTTGGGATCCTTGGGATCGTGCACCGGCCGGTTCATCGCGAATTGCCCTTCCGAACCGTAGCGTCCGCGAATGTCTTGCAGCACAAAGATGTAGCCGTCGGGCCACAAGTCCGAATAGCGAAACAAAATGCCGCTGTAGCTTTTGTCGGGCGCGGATATTCCATAAGGAGAGCGCTCCATCAGGAATGGCAGTGGTGCTTTGGCGTCGCGCGGACTGTAAATCTCGGTGTGCAGCTTCACGCCATCGCGCATCGGGATCATCACTTCTTTTTTCTCAAACAGCTTGGAAAGATCCGGCCGCTCTTTCTTTTGCTCCTGCGCATTTGCCACGCCCGGAAGAACTGCCATTGCCACGAACAGGATCGCTATTTTCCGAGTCTTTCCAAGGCCCATCATCATCCAATTCCCTCCCCGATTCACGTCGCCAAAGAATCGTTGCGAGAATATCACACCATTCCATTCGCCTTTACCAGGCTGCCAAGGAAGTCCGCAGACTGGAACAACGGTCCGGCGTTAATCACCGCGGCGGGTGGCTCTGGAGGGCCCTTCTCGGTGGGCTTATAATTTCCGTCGTGTTGCGCTTCAAAGTCGCTCTCAGTCGTTACGAAAGATCCCTGTTCCCAAACTTTGGTCAGCTTTTTGAACCTCTGCCTCCATCGTCTCCCTTGTTTCCTTTCGCCCGCGACCCACAGGAGGCATTCCTTTCCGTTGTTCTTGAGAACCGCTCGGAGAAAGCAATCACCGCGTGGCCCTACCAGCGACCCACTCTTTCATTCGGTCCGAGAATATGCCAGCGACTATTTGCGGCGCGCGAACCTGAAAATCGGTGGAGTCGACATGGGCGAGGCGGCAGTTCGTCACCTCGAGAACCGCCCTGCGCTACCTAGGTTCTATCGCCGGCCAGCTTCGGCCGAATAGCATCGGTTTCGTCGGTTTCGGCTTGTTCTAGCGGATCATGCGCTCTGTCTGATAAACTAGAGCTTCGTAAACTGTACCTGCACTCTCATGAAGAAGGGGATTCTTCCGGGCTGCTGGCTGTTTCAGCAGCCATTTTTGTCTGAAGACGCATTGCTAACATGACTACCGACATACGCAATATTGCTATTATCGCTCACGTCGACCACGGCAAGACCACGTTGGTGGACACCATGCTGCGGCAGAGCGGCATCTTTCGCGCCAATGAGGCGGTGATCGAGCGCGTGATGGACTCCAACGACCTGGAGCGCGAGCGCGGCATCACCATTCTGGCCAAGAACACCGCGCTGTTTTTCCATGACACCAAGATCAATATCGTAGACACGCCGGGCCACAGCGATTTTGGCGGCGAAGTGGAACGCGCGCTGCGCATGGTGGACGGCGTCGTTCTGCTTGTGGATGCCAGCGAAGGCCCGTTGCCGCAGACCCGCTACGTGTTGCAGAAGGCCTTGGCTGCCAAGCTTCCTCCCGTCATCGTGCTGAACAAGATTGACCGCGCCGACGCGCGCCCCGAGGAAGTGTTGAACGAAATCTACGACCTGTTCATCGACCTGGATGCCACGGAAGACCAGCTGGATTTTCCGGTGGTGTACACCAATGCGCGCGCAGGCGTGGCGCACCGCAAGATCGGCGACGATTCCAAGGATTTGCTTCCGCTCTTTGAAGCCATCGTCAACAAGATCCCTCGCCCCACCGGCGATCCCGCTGGGGTCCTGCAGCTTCAGGTCACCAATCTCGACTACAGCGAATTTCTGGGACGCATCGCCATCGCCCGCATGTTTAACGGCACGCTGCGTCGCGGCGAAGAAGTGGGCATCAGCAAGCTTGATGGCAGGCTCGAGACCACCAAGATCACCAAGCTGTTCACGTTCCGCGGCCTGGATCGCGACGAAGCCGATGAAGTCGTTGCCGGGGATATCGTGGCCATCGCCGGCGTCGAAGGCATTCAGATCGGCGAAAGCATCACCAGCGTTGAGAATCCCATGCCGCTGGAGCCGCTGACGATTGACGAGCCCACGCTGGCGATGATTTTCAGCGTGAACTCCAGCCCGCTGTGCGGCCGCGAGGGAAATTACCTTACTTCACGCGACCTGCGCGACCGGCTGGCGAAAGAGCTGCTCACCAACGTTTCCATCCGCGTGGAAGATACCGACACGCCGGAATCTTTTCGCGTGCTCGGCCGCGGCGAATTGCAACTGGCCATCCTGATTGAAACCATGCGGCGCGAAGGCTTTGAGCTGATGGTAGGCAAGCCGGAAATCGTGGTGCACACCGTAAACGGCCAAAAAATGGAGCCGCTCGAGCGCCTGGTAATCGACATCCCGGAGAATTTCATCGGCATCATTATGGAAACGGTTGGCAGCCGTCGCGGCGAGATGCTGAAGATGAGCAATCACGGTTCAGGGCGCGTGCGGCTGGATTTCAAGGTTCCCTCGCGTGGCTTGATCGGCCTGCGCAGCCAACTGCTGACCGATACCCGCGGCACCGCGCTGATTCACTCGATTTTTGAAGGCTGGACGGAATATGGCGGCGAGATGGCGTTGCGGCCAACCGGCGCGCTAGTTGCCGATCGCGCGGGCGTTTCCACGGCGTACGCGCTGTGGGGCATCCAGGAACGCGGCGAATTGTTCATTGGCCCGACGATCGAAGTGTACGAGGGCATGGTGATCGGCGAGAATTCGCGCGAGCAGGACATGGAAGTAAATGTCACGAAGGAAAAGAAGCTCACCAATATGCGCTCATCGTCGGCCGACGAAGCTATCCGGCTGATCCCGCATCGCGTGTTGAGCCTGGAGCAGGCCATCGAGTTCATCGCTGACGACGAGCTTGTCGAAATCACGCCCAAGTCCATCCGCCTACGCAAGAAAATCCTGCAGTACAACAAGCGTCCGCGCCGCTGGCAGGAAATCCGCGCCAGCCAGGAAGCCGCTGGGTAACCGGGCTTTCGCAAACCACGATTTGTCCGTTGCTCGATCACCACAGCACGCGGTCATCAACCGAACCATCATGCGATGATGAAGGTCTCGCGTCAGTGCGCGGACTTGTCTAACAGCTGTTTCAGGTAGGATTGCCACACGACGGCCCAGGTATGCGTGCCGTGACCGCGGGTCTGGTCGCTGATGGGAAGCAACACAAATGTTCCGTTTTTGAGCAGCTTGCTTTCCTTTTCGGCGATGCCAAGTTCGGGCGGATTGATGAAATCGTCGGCGGAGTTGATCCACATCACGGGCGCGGTGATTTTCTCAAGTTGTGGAGAAGGATCGTAGTTGCGTGATGCGTTGACCTGGTAGAGCAGATCGTTGGCGTCAAGACTTGCGGCCGTTTTCTCCGCATCCTCCACATACTTGTCCGCGGCCTCGCGAGTGGGCAGGGTCTTCTGCATCTGCAGGGGCGCGCTTCCGGCAATCACCAGCAGATCTTCCGCGGTGCGCAGGCCATCCTTGGGCTCGTCCCTGTATTCACCGCCATTCCACGCCGGATCTTTGCGGATCGCGTCCATCAACATTTTCCGCCAAACGCGGTTGCGCCCCGCGATTGGCACGGGCAGGCACGCCATGGGCATCAGCGCGTCCATAAAGTCGGGGTACGTTTCCGCCCAAACAAACGAGTGCATGCAGCCCATGGAAGTGCCGAAAATCAGCCGCAAGCGCTCGACTCCCAAGCCCGCGCTGACAAGCAGATGCTGCGCGGCAACCATGTCGTCGTAATCGTACTGCGGGAAATGCGCGTGCATTCCGTCGCTGGGCTTCGACGATTTCCCGTGGCCAATGCCGTCGGGCAGGATAACAAAGTAGCGATTGATGTCCAGCAGCTGGCCCGGGCCAAACAGTTCGCCGGCAAATTGCGGGCGCAAGAATTGCTGGCCGGAGCCGCCGGTGCCGTGCAGGATCAGCACCGCGTTCGTGGGCCGGCCTTGCGCATCGCGCGCGAGCTTCCCGAGCGTCCGGTAGTGCAAGCGGAGTTCCGGCAGCTGTTCGCCGGACTTGAACTTGAAGTCGCGCGCAACGTAGTCGCCTTCGGTCGCTGGATAACTGGCGGGCGCCTGCGCGCGCGCCGCGCCGCTGGCAAGAAACGCAACCGCCAGCAGTGGAGCCATCCGCGAAGAGTGATTCATGGTGTGCGCCTCGTCTTAAATCTCGTGGCCAGCGAATTTATCACACTCCGCCATTCCTTCTTGCTACTCTCTTCGCTTTAGCGTTCTGTCCATTTTCATGAGGTGCTTCAATGCGCGCATTTCTATTGCTTCCGGTTGCGGCTTTTCTGGCGACCTTCCTCTTCGAGCCGCCCTCCTCCTCTGCCCCGGACACAGCTTCGATGGCGCTCCCGCAGTTCGACGCTTCCGGTGCGCTGGTGCGGCCAAAATCCTTCGAGCACTGGACCTTTGTCGGTTCGAATATTGGAATGAGTTACGATCCCGGCGCGATGAAGGGTCCGGGGGAGTTCCACAATATCTATACGCAACCAGAAGCCTTCGACACCTATAAGTCCACTGGAAAATTCCCGGAGAAGACCACGTTCCTGCTCGTGGTGTACGAACCTGCGCAAAAAGTTTCCATCAACAAAAGCGGCTATTTCGAGGGCGAGATGACCGCTCTCGCCGCCTCAGTGAAGGATTCGTCGCGCTTCAAGGAAGGCTGGGCGTATTTCTCGTTCGGTGAAAGTGGCAACCTGTCGGAAACCGCCAAGGCTTTGCCCGCGCCGATGTGTTTTGCGTGCCACGACCAACACGCCGATGACGATCACGTGTTTGTGCAGTTCCACCCGATGCTGCGCGCCGCGCGGCACAAATCGCTGCCCTGATTTTTCGCCACAGTACGGCGCTAGCGCTTGCTGCCGCCGAGCAGAGAGCCCAACACGCCGCGCACAATTTGCCGGCCGACGGAACTCCCGATGGTACGCGCCGCGCTCTTGGCCATGGCTTCCACCAGATTGTCGCCGCGGCGGCCGCCGCTCGACATGCCGGGAAGGTTGGCGTACCACGGCGGCGATGGTTGACCCGCGGGAGTCGTGCCCGTCCCCGGAAGCGAGGGCAGTGGCTGGCCCGCGCGCGCTTTCAGAATCTCGAACGCCGACTCGCGGTCCAGGGCATTTTCGTACACGCCGGCGACAACCGAGCTGTTCACGAACTGGCTGCGTTGCTCGGGCGTGATGGGTCCGATCTGGCTGTGCGGCGGGCAAATCAACGCGCGCTCGACAATTCCTGGCGTTCCAGTTTCCTCGAGGAACGAAACCAGCGCCTCACCCACAGCCAGCTGCGTGATCGCTTGTTCAACGTTTAAGTTCGGATTCGTGCGAAACGTCTCCGCGGCAGCGCGCACGGCTTTCTGATCTTTCGGGGTGAAGGCGCGCAAGGCATGCTGCACGCGATTTCCCAATTGCCCCAGCACCGTTTCCGGCACGTCCAGCGGATTCTGGGTGACGAAATAGACGCCCACGCCCTTCGAGCGAATCAGTCGCACCACCTGCACAACTTTGTCCTCGATCACTTTGGGCAAATCGGCGAACAGCAGGTGCGCTTCATCGAAAAAGAAAACCAGTTTCGGCTTTTCCGCATCGCCCACCTCCGGCAACCTCTCGAAGAGCGCGGTCAGCAGCCACAGGAGAAACGTGGCGTAGACTTTCGGCGACTGCATCAGCTTGTCGGCGGCCAGAATGTTGACGATCCCGTGGCCGTTCGAATCCGTCTGCATCAGGTCGTCCAGATTCAGCGCCGGCTCTCCAAAGAACTTGTCTGCTCCCTGCTGCTGCAAGGCCAACAGGCCACGTTGAATCGAACCAATGCTGGCGGCAGAAATGTTGCCGTACTGCGTCTGAAACTGCTTGGAGTTTTCGCCGATGTACTGGAGCATGGCCTGCAGGTCTTTGACGTCGAGCAGCAGCAGACCATTGTCGTCGGCGATTTTGAACACCAGCGCCAGCACGCTTTCCTGAATATCGTTGAGATTTAATAAGCGGGCCAGGAGCAGCGGCCCCATTTCCGAAATTGTTGCGCGCACGGGATGCCCCTGCTCGCCAAAGACATCCCAGAAGGTGACCGGGCAGGCAGCATAAGAGAAATCGCTCAGCTTCAACTTCTTGGCGCGCTCGTCGATTTTTGGATTGGCAGTTCCCGGCTGGCTGATGCCGGAGAGGTCGCCTTTCACATCGGCGGCGAAAACGGGCACGCCGATGCGGCTGAAGGCCTCGGCCATCACCTGCAATGTAATGGTTTTCCCGGTGCCAGTGGCGCCGGCCACCAAGCCATGACGATTGGCCATCTTTGGCAAAAGATAGAGCGGCGTGCTGCCCTGTGCGATCAGTAGTGGATCAACCATGGTTCAAACTCTCCCCAATTGGATGTGCTGCGCGGGGAGGGCGTTTCCCGTGCGATGTACTCCCATTATTCTACTGCGCTGGCGCGCGGACAACGGTGATTGACTTGAGCATTCTGACCCAGCGGGCGGGACGCTTCTCATGCGGCGCCACAATTCGAAATGGACCCTGTTTCGGGGCAAGCGATTCGCCGTTCATGGTGTCGGCCACAATTATGTTGGAGTCGAGAATCCCCGAATCGAGTTCCGCCAAGGAAAAAACCACGCGATAACCATCCTCCGCTTCGGCAATGACGTACGTGGCCATCAAAGCTCCGCGAAGTTTTTCGCCTTGCGCCACTCCCGCCCTCTTCAGGAGTTCTTCGAGAAGCACTCCCTCGTATGTTTCCGTTTTATTGTCATGAGCATTCACGACGGACAGCGTTTTTCGCGGCATTTTCTTCACATCTGCCACGGTTAGAACGAGGGGGGTGGAAACCTCGCCGCCGATTCGCAGTTCCGCAACGGTCGCTGTAGCCGGTCGAGCCTGCGCACACACGTTAGGCGCCGTGGAAAGAAGCAACCCGATGACAGCAGCGAACAAGATCGCAACCCAGGCTCGAGCGTTGCGATGCACGGTCTCTTCCTTCGGCTCTGGGGCGTGAGATAAGCTCAATCCTTTTCCAACATAACTTCGGTGGACTTGATTACCGCTGCTACTTATCTCCCGCCTTGAGCTTCATCTCATCCGCGCTACGCTTCGTGATCACGCTCTCGATGAGGTTTTCGCCAACGCGCATCACCACATGTGCCATCACGCCTCCGAGGTGAAGTTCCACAATTTCGCCTTCGAGACGATTCCTAGCTGATAGAGTCATGCCGCAGAGAATACCCCTACTCGATCAAGGAGTCCAGAGCAGTGCTCTTAAATGCTCTTAAATGGCGTTCCGGCGAAATCTTTTTAAGCATGCCTCCTGCCTAACCTTCCTACCAAGCGATTCCTGAGGCCGCAATCTGGGTAAATTCACGCACGTAATAGTCGGATTGAACTCACACGGTCGCTCACGGCAAGGCACAACTCCCATCCACCTCGGCAAAATCCGTGTCCATCTTGCGCTGTATTCGATTGGAGTACGAGGTGAAGGTCTCGAAGCCGGGCTTTCAGGAATCCACGGGTGCCGGAATCCAGCTGAATGTCGGTCAGGGAGGCAAACATCGACGTCCGGCTGGAGGTGAACGCGGTCAAAGCGGCGGTCACGGTGTCGGAAGACGCGCCCGTCAGCGCTTGGCCTAGGGGAGCAGCGGCTTGCCCTCCGCCGTTGGCAGCGCCAAGCCCACTTCCTTCGCCAGCGTGGGAGCAATATCGATCATGTCGATCACACCGAGCTTTCTACCGGGCGGAATGTTCGGTCCCACAACGAAGAACGCTGAGCGTAGCGGCACGATGAAAGGAAGCTCACCGTGTGTGCCCCCGGGCTTCACCTTGGACACTACCGGACCGTCCAGCGAATGTCCGGTGCGCCAGCCGGGTTTCAGTCCAACGAAAAAAGAGGCGTTGGGATAGGCGCCACGATTCCGGAGCTCCTCGGCATCAAGGATGCGGTTGACTCCACTGGCCGGATCATCCGCTATTTTGGTCAATAGTGCGCGCACCTCCGTTACGGTCGCTGCATCTCTGGGATCCTGCAGAACAATCGCGGCTGAACCACCGGTAACCCACGGCATGGCCCGCCAGTCGGTGATCTTGCCCTTTTCATCCACCGTGAACAGTTTTGCGTCGCGAAACGCCGGGTAGAGATTCAGTTGCTGGTCGTAATTCACAAAGCCGTGATCGGAAACGACGGCAACCACCGCGTGCCCCGGGGCAATCTTTTCTGCCGCGGCGCGCACCGACCCGATGACCGTGTCCAGCCGTTCCATGATGGCAAGCGACTCAGGACTAAATACACCGGTTTCATGTTCGGTATGGTCCAAGGCCGTCAGGTGCAGTAGCAGCAGACCCGGGTGTTTCTTCTCGAGTATCCAGACCGCGTATTTGCCGCGAACCTCGTCGCCTTCGGCACTGGTATCAATCCCGCCGCGGTACTCGCCAATCTCCGCGGCCGCCTCGTCCATCAATCCTTTCGTTGCCACCGCACGGAGGAGCTTGGCGTCCTCGGGCGTTCCCGCTCGCCATATCTCGGGGATATTCCAGGTAATTTTTGCCCCCACGGTGACCGGCCACTGGAGACTGGCAGTCGTTCGGCCCGCCTGAGCCGCCGCGTCCCAGAGCGTGGGCACGCGAATATCCTCGGCATACCAATACCAGCCGTCGTAATTCCTTTGAAGAGGATCAAACATGGTGTTGGCCCAAATTCCGTGCGTGGCGGGTAGGACTCCGGTCACAAGAGTGGTGTGGCTCGGGTAGGTCACCGTAGGGATAACACCCATCACTCCATCGGCATACGCCCCCTCCTTCAGGAATCTCCTTAGGTTGGGGACTTTGGCCCCGTGAGCGTCGGCCGCAGTCACATACTCCGGCTTCATTCCGTCCACCGAGATGATGACCAGCAGAGGGGCAGGGTTTTGCTGGCCGAACGTGGTACCCCTCGGGAAAAGTACCGCCAGCGCCAAGATGGCCGGCCATAGCCGATTCGTCACGCTGCGCTTTTTCATCTGTCCTCCCGCATTTCCCCTGCAGCCTAAGTTGTTGTAGAGTATGCCTCACACACGGTTTGCTCCGAGCAATCGAATTGACTATGCTCGTTACGTGGAGAGCGTAAGACTCTGGCGTGTCCCAGGACGGTGAGTGTGAACAATTTGGACTTAGGTCATTCCAATGGTAATGGTTCCATTGCCACCATTGCCGCTACGGCTACGGCTCTCCCTCCCCATCTAATCACCCGCGACGACGTCAAGTACTACATGGGCCGCGTGTTCGACATCCCGGAACGTCGGCTGGAAGCCATGATGTCCATCGTGGACAATGCCGCGGTCCACCAGCGCCACGCGATTTTTCCAATTGACTACACTATCGAACCGCGCGCTCTTTCCCAAACAAATAACGAATATATCGAACACGCGATCAAGCTGGGCCGCGAAGCCACCGAGAAGTGTCTGGCTCGCGCGGGCATGCGTCCTGACGAAATCGACCTGATTATTACCGTTTCCTGCACCGGGTTCATGATTCCCTCGCTGGACGCCCATTTGATCCACCTGATGGGATTCCGTTCCGACATTCGGCGGATGCCTTTCACGGAATTGGGTTGCGCGGCGGGCGCCATGGCCATTTCCCGCGCGGCGGACTTCCTGAAGTCGAACCCGGGTAAGAACGTCCTTATAATCGCGGTGGAACTGCCTTCGCTGACGTTTCAGCGCAAGGACATCTCCCAGGCCAACCTGATCTCCTCGATTCTGTTTGGAGACGGCGCGGCGGCCGTAATCGTAACGGGCCAGCCGAAACCCGGGCCGCGCGTTCTGGTCACGGAAACATACACTTTTCCGGATTCCCTGGGCGCCATGGGTTTCGATCTTCGCGATGCCGGCTTTCACATCCTGTTGGCAAAAGACGTTCCGGAAATGATTGGAGCAAAAATTCGAGGGCTGGTCGACGGCTTCCTGGAGCGCCAGGGTAAAACACAAAAAGACATTAAAGGGTGGATCCTGCATCCCGGCGGTGCGCGGCTCCTGAGCAATGTGGAACAGCAACTCGGCTTGTGCAAGTGCGATACTCAGCCCTCGTGGGACATCCTGGGAAATGTGGGCAATTTATCGAGCGCCACGATTCTGTTTATCCTTCAAGAGTGGCTGGAGAAGCGCCCACTGAAGACCGGTGAGCACGCTCTGGCCGCTGCCTTCGGTCCCGGTTTCAGTGCGGAGTTTTTGTTGCTGCAATGGAACTGAGTGTCATCGCGTATCTCGGGCTGCTGCTGCTCGTGGCGCTCCTGCGCATCGTGGAGCTGCAGATTTCGCGGCGCCACCAGCGGGAGATGGTGGAGCACGGTGCGGCCAAGGTAAACGACCCGCGTTTTCGCTGGATGGTGTTGCTGCACACCGGGGTTCTGGTGGGCGCTGCGGTTGAGGTAGTCTTGCTGCATCGTCCCTTCATTCCCATTCTGGCCGCGGTGTGCTTTGTGATTTTTCTTGCCGCCAATGCCGTTCGCTGGTGGGTGATTCGCACCCTGGGCGAACACTGGAACGTGCAGGTAATGAATTCGACGGGCCTGGGAGTGGTGACGACAGGTCCGTTCCGCTATGTGCGGCACCCAAACTATGCGGCCGTATTTGTTGAGATGCTGGTGCTGCCGCTAATCCACACTGCCTGGATCACCGCGCTGGCGGGCTCCCTGGCCCACATGGTTGTACTTTCCCAGCGCCTTTCCACCGAAGAACGTGTACTCTTCTCTGACGCGCAGTACCGAGCCGCGATGGCCGGGAAGCCGCGGTTTCTGCCCGGACTGTTCTGAGGTTCAAGTACATGCGACGTTTCTACGCGCTCCTGTCGATCGTCACGTTCGTGGGCCTGCTCGCGCCGGCACGCTCGAGTTCGCAGGCCCCGCCCAAACCAGACTCGCCGGCATTCAATTCCGTCCCGGAATTGGAAAAGGGCTACCGATTAATGTACGAGCAGAAGTTCCCGGAGGCGCGCGAGGTTCTGATCGCGTGGGCGGCCGAGAATCCCAGCGAACCGTTTGGCCAGGTTAGCGTAGCCGCGAGCTATCTGTTCGAAGAGTTTTACCTGCAGCAGGTGCTGACCAGCGATTACTTCTTGAACGATAAGCGCTTTCTCGGCGGGATCACCGGCACGCCCGACCCGGGCCGCATGAAGTCCTTTCAAGAGGCGACAGCGAAAGCCCGCACGCTGGCGAACCAGCGCATGAAGAAGCATCCTCGCGATCCGGAGGCCCTGTTCGCCCTGGCTCTCTGCGCCGGCATGCAGTCGGACGCCGACAGCATGCTCATGAAGAAGCACTACGACGCCCTGAAGCAGCTCAAGGAAGCCAACTCCAACGCGGAATTGCTCCTCAAGGAGCATCCCGATATTTATGACATTTATGTGGCGCCCGGAATCGCTTATTACGTCATTGGCTCGCTGTCTTCTTCCGCGCGCTTCGTGCTCTGGTTCGGCGGGATTCACGGCGACAAACAGTTGGGCATGAGCCAGGTGCAAAAAACGGCCGACAACGGCAATTATCTGAAACCCTTCGCGCAAATCCTGCTGGCCCTTTCGGCGCGGCGCGAAAAACAGGATGAGCTTGCGCAGAAAAACCTGAAAGAGCTCACTGAAGAATTCCCCGGGAATTCCACCTACGAGGCGGAATACGCCAAAGCGATGGGTCGCCCCGTTCCCGCGGCGATGAGTCCCGCAAACTGAACTGTTCTCTTTGATTGACTATACTTTTCTTGCGCCCTCGCCTGCGGCCGGTCTTAACACGGTGCTGGTGGATCGTGGTTCGTAAACAGAGGAGTTCCGTCTTGCCCGTTGACATTGCATTTGTGACGGTAAACTTCAACACTTTGGAGTACGTTAAGCGCTTGACCGACTTCTTCGCCCGCCTGGATGTGCCCTTTGCCTTTTCCTTCACCGTGGTTGACAATAATTCCCACGACGGTTCCCAGGAATACCTGCAAGCTCACCCGGAAATTCACTATCTGCAAACCGGTGAGAATATTGGGTACGGGCCGGGCATCAATCGTGGCGTCGCCGCCACCTCCAGTAAATACATCTGCGTGACCAACACTGACGTTATCCTCAATCGCGAGGCCTTAATTACTCTTTGGCGCTTCCTCGAGGAACAACCGGACGCCGGAGTGTGCGCACCCCGCATTACGTATGCCGACGGACGCGACCAGGGCATGCTCTTCCATCATTCTCTTCTGTCACACTACGCAACCTGGTATGCCAAGGCCCTGGCGCGATATGCCAAGTCGAAAATCGCGAAGGCAACCGCACCTCTAAAGGTCGCTGGTGTGACCGGCGCATTCTTTCTGATCCGGCGGCGATCCGTCTTTCCGCCGCCAACACTGTTTGATGAAGATTTTTTCTTTTATCACGAAGATACGGCCCTGGCACACGCACTGAAGAATCGAGGCGTAGCGTGCTTTATCATTCCGGATGCAACCATCGTCCATATTGGTGGCCGATCAAGTTCGGCAGGCTCGGTGTCGTTGTTCTACAGCAGCAAATATCTTTATCTCAAGAAGTTCTACGGTCCATGGCACGCCAAGGCCATCCGTTCCCTGGACCGTTTGCGCATACTCCGTAAACTGTTGTTCTATTCGCTACTGTCACTGGTTTTCGGTTCCGAGCGTATCAAATCCAAGCAACGCCATTACAAGGTGGCTTGGAGTACGGCCTTCTTGAGGTGAGACCACGTCATGCGACCGGCAAGACCGACCACTGTCTGTCTGTTTGGTGACTTCTCCGTCGCATAAATGCGACGGCTTCTCAAACCACGCATGCGATACGTTCCGCTACGTTACGGTTTGACGGCGTCTTACGCATGAGATTTTTGGTTCGCAATATACCTTTTAACTGTTGCTTTCGAGACCGCACCGATGCTGCCGATGTAGTAGCTCCGCGACCACAGACTCGGCAGATACGACTTGAGCCACGGAAACTCTTCTCGAAGTTGGTGGCTGGTGAATCCCTTGAACTGTGCCGCCAGCCTTGCTGGTGCCATAGTTGGGTCACTCTCAACGAACATGTGCACGTGGTCGGGCTTGATTTCCAAAGCGTGAATTTCTGCCTTAATCTCTTTCGCTTTCCGGTACAGCAGTTCGCGCAACCGCTTTTCGAGAGTATCGACGAGGATGCGCTTGCGATACTTGGGGCACCACGCCAGGTGATACTGGAGCGAGAACACCGAAGCAGCGTTGACTCTGTAGCGATTATCCATGACTTGACGGTATCACGTTATTCGATATCTGTCAAGAATCTAAGTCACTAAAGGAGAAGACGCGATTCCCCCGTCAGCTAAATCAGACGGTCCCCTCGCGCCGCAGACTATGGACTGCTGGCGCCCGCAGAGAATCTCAACACAATAATTGGCCGGTCTGTTGCAAAATTCATCTCTCGCAAATCTTGTTTTGCCGCCAGTTCCGCAGCGAAATTGCGCACATTTCCTTTTTGCAGGGCAGAGTGCGTGATTTCCACAGCTTGCTCGCGGTTTTACTGCGTTATCCCACCCATTCTCGAGAACTAACCAAAACTCGCCCTGCTGTCATCTGGCGTGTTTTCAATACATTACTGGCTTCCTACTTTGGCGCAACATCTGCATTTGTCCCTGTCACTACGGAGCTTCAGGCACATCGCCCCGTGAACTGAGGCCGGGAAGGTTGGTCATGGAACTTAAGGAAGCCTATCTGGACCGCGTGCTGGGGGAAGTGGATGATCTGTCCTATCGCGTGTCGGAACTGAAGGGGCGGTTCGCCAAGCAAAAGGTGAGCGTCAAGCTGGAACATTACTGGGAGCTTGAGTATGTGCGCACGCGCTTCACGGAATTCAAGCGCCGCATCGAGGATCTCGAGGAAGCCCAGAACGGTGAACTGGATCGCTTCCAGGAATCGGTCGAAATCGCCTGGAAGGATCTGATTCACGCGATGGAAACGCTGCTGGCCGCACTTCCCTGAGTGACGGTGGTAATGGTTCGCCCACAAGTACGGTCGGGTGGGAGAGCGGCTAGCAGCACAGGGCTTGCGGGTAGCGGAACGCCGCTATTGCGCTCGAGGGCGGGGTGGGACCAGGTCCCCACCCCGCCTTCGTCTTTTTGGCCATAATTTACCCGTGCATTTCGGGAACAATCCCCCCCGCCGCAATCCAAACTTCCTGCTGCCGCTCTTTCCCCGGGCATTGGTACAATCCTGTCGGAAAGGCGGTGCTTCGTGTTCCAGCAGGACCTTTTGAAAGGACGTGCGATTTTCCTGACCGGTGGAGGCACGGGACTGGGTCGCTCCATGGCGCTGCAGTTCGCAAATCTGGGCGCGCGGCTTTTTCTGGTGGGCCGCCGTGAAGAACCGCTCAAAGAGGCGTGCGCCGAGATTCACCGGCAAGGAGGCGCGGCCGCTTACACCACATGTGACGTCCGCGAGTACCATGCGGTGGAGAGCGCTTTCGCGTCCGCGGAACAGCAATACGGGGAAATCGATACGCTGGTAAACAATGCCGCGGGGAATTTCCTGGCGCGAACAGAAAAACTCACGCCCAACGGATTCAGCGCCGTGGTTGGCATCGTATTGCATGGCACGTTTCATTGCACGCAAGCATTTGGCCGCCGTCGCATCGAGAAAAAGCTTGGCGGAAATATCCTGAACATCACCACAACCTACGCTGCGGCAAATTGCGGATCCGGCTATGTAGTGCCCTCGGCTTGCGCGAAGGCCGGAGTTCTGGCTTTGACCACTTCGCTGGCCGTGGAATGGGCCAAATATCACATCCGGGTGAACGCCATTGCTCCCGGGCCGTTTCCCACGGAGGGAGCCTGGTCGCGGCTGATTCCCAGCAAGCAGTTCGAAGAACACGTACTGAGCAAGCATCCGATGAAGCGTTTCGGCAAACACCCGGAACTGGCCAATCTGGCTGCGTTCCTGGTCAGCGATATGGCGGAGTACATTAATGGCGAATGCGTGGTGATTGACGGCGGCCAATGGCTGCGCGGCGCGGGAGAATTCAACGATCTTGCCATGGTCCCCGACGCGATGTGGGAGCAGATCGAAGGCGCCCGCGCGAAGAAATAGACTGCCTGCGGGGAGCTACTGAGGCAAGGCGCTGCCCTGCAGCTGCACGCGCAACTTCACTTCACCAAGGGATCGACCGTTCTTCTCCGCCCAGACTGTGATTTCCTGCGGCTTCGCGGTCTTCAATTCTTCGGGCGACATCAGCGGAGTGTCCACCTCAACCTGCAGTGCCGTCGAAGGCTCGGCCGGTAGACTGAGATTTCCCTGACCAGAAGTGACTTTCCATCCGGATGGAGCGTCAACTTTCAACGATATGCTGAGCGGCGCCGCGTCGGCGTGGTGAACGATAATCGGAACATATACGGAGGTGTTCGACTTGATGGCGATCTCTGGCTGCGGCGCGACGGGCAGATCGACCAAGCCGTGTTCCAAGCGAAACGCCGCATAGTATCCCCACGGGCCTCCCAGGCTGATGGAATCTTTGCCGGAGAGTTTTGCGCCTAGATCCTTTGTTGCAGGCAGGGATGGCGCCGTCACCGCAGCAGGTATCCTGTTGGCGAAGACATCGGCCGTTGCCGTGGTAGGAACGGTCGCTTTGCCAAAAATCAGCGTCATCGGTTCGCTCCACCACGCGGCGTTGGGGTCATCCATCATCTTTTCCAACTGTGCGTCGCTCAATTTCGAAATTCGTTCAATGTCAGCAGGAAATTGCGTCAGGTGAGGCTTGGCTGCGTCCAGCGCTATGCGCCAGTAGGGCCTTTTCTGTGACGGCGAGATTTCCTTCACGGAATATGCCGGGCCTTTTCCCGCAAATTGTTTGGCATCATTCGCGTCGCTGAAGTAGTAGATTTTTGTCGCTTGCCAGGGCGTCAGGTTTTCAAGATACGGCTCAAGCCGCTTGGACACGCCGGCCACTTGCGCGGGAAACACAACCGGGTTGCCAGACAGATCGAACGCTTCGGTAGCAAGCACTCCGGCCGCCTGGTGATCCCCGTGGTTTTCGCCTATGAAAACACTCGGCAGCCAGGTGATGACGATCTCCGGCTGCGTCAGACGAAAGAGTCCAACAAGCTTCTCCAGATTGCTGCCCTGCCCCCAGTTCGCCAGCGAATTCAGGACATTCTGCGAAGCGGTGTCTGCGCCATCGAGAAACCATACGTTGGTAATCCCTAACTTCGCGCAAGCCTCGCGGGCTTCCATTTCGCGGATATTGGCGAGAGCGGGTCCGTGTTCGCGGCGATAGTCATTTCCGCCGCTGCCGCCGCGTGTAGCAAAGACCACCGCAACGCGCTTGTGCAGATCATAAATGGCTCGGGCGAGATAAGGCGTGACGCCGGCTTCGTCATCAGGATGGGCCACGACCACCAGGATGTCGGCCTTGCTGCGCTCGTCGGGGCCGCGAACGATTTGCGGGTTTTGCGCACGCAAGCCACCTGGTAAAGCCAGTGCCAAAAAGAAAAGCGCGGTGCTGCCCGTAAATCTCATGCGGCTCCCCTGCCTGGAAAATAGCGCCCGATGCAAACAAAGATTGTACCGTTCTTTATGCGCAAAACCAGGGAATGCATTTTGCGGCGCTTGACCCCCGTGTTACCCGCCGATACTCTAATTAGTCAAGCGACCCGCAGGATTCCCTGCAGCTAGGACAGACCGATGGACCAGATTCACATAACACTTCCCGACGGCAGCGTGAAGGAGTTTCCCAAGGGCACGACTCCCGTCGACGTCGCCAAATCAATTTCGCCAAGGCTGGCGGATGCCGCGCTGGTCGCCAAGGTATATGCCACCGAGGGCAACGGCGCAAAAAGCAAATCCGGCATCTTCTCCAATAGCGTCGATCCAGCCGAAGATGGCAGCTTGCTCTACGACCTGCGCCGTCCACTGGAACAAGACGTCAAGCTGCACATCCTCACCGAGAAAGATCCCGACGCGCTTTACGTCTTCCGTCACTCCGCCGCGCACCTGCTTGCCGCAGCGGTGATGGAGCTTTATCCAAACGTGAAACTGGGCATCGGCCCGCCGGTGGAAAACGGCTTCTTCTACGAATTCCTGCGCGAAGAGCCGTTCACGCCCGAAGACCTGCTGAAAATAGAAAAGAAGATGCATGAGCTCGCGGCCGAGGATCTCCCCAACGAGCGCAAGCTGTTGCCCAAGCCGGAAGCGCTGAAGCTGTACCAGGATTCCAAGCAGCTCTTCAAATGCGAACTCATTGAAGAGAAAGCCGACGAACCGATGGTGTCGTTCTACAGCACCGGGAAATTCATCGATTTCTGCCGCGGTCCGCACATTCCTTCCACCAAGCGCATTCAAGCGTTCAAGTTGATGAATGTGGCCGGCGCGTATTGGAAGGGCCAGGAAGGGAACCCGCAACTGCAGCGGATTTACGCCGCGGCGTTCTTTTCGCAAAAAGAACTGGACGCTCACCTGCATCGCCTGGAAGAAGCCAAGCGTCGCGACCATCGCCGTCTTGGCGCGGAACTGGATCTGTTCAGCATCCAGGAGGAAGCCGGACCTGGACTCATTTTCTGGCATCCCAAGGGCGGCTTGATCCGCACGCTGGTGGAAAACTGGCTGCGCGACGAACTTTTGAAGCGCGGCTACGATCTCGTTTTCACGCCGCACATCATGCTCTTCGATCTCTGGAAAACTTCCGGCCACGCCAATTTCTACAAGGAAAGCATGTTCGGCGCGGTGGAAGTGGAAAAAGCGGATTATCAACTGAAGCCCATGAACTGCCCGGGCCACATTCTGATCTATAAGACCAAGCTGCGCAGCTATCGCGACCTTCCCGTGCGCCTGGCGGAACTGGGCACCGTGTATCGTTACGAACGCAGCGGCGTGCTCCACGGCCTGCTGCGCGTTCGCGGCTTCACGCAAGATGATGCGCACATCTTCTGCACTCCGGATCAGATTGAATCCGAGGTCGAGGCCTGCGTCGACTTTGCGTTCGCGGTGATGAAGAATTTCGGCTTCGACAAATTCGAAGTCGAACTTTCCGACTGGGACGAAAAGCACCCCGAAAGCTATGCCGGCCAGCCCGAAGACTGGCACCGCGCCACAAACGCGCTTCGCAGCACCATGGATCGCATGAAGATTCCTTACAAGCGCATCGAGGGCGAAGCGGCATTCTACGGGCCGAAGATTGACGTCAAGCTGATCGACGCCATCGGCCGGTCCTGGCAGCTCACCACCGTGCAGTTCGATTTCAACCTGCCCGCGCGCTTCGGTTTGGAGTACGTGGGCGAGGACGGAAAACGCCACCAGCCGTTAATGGTTCACCGCGCGCTCCTCGGTTCCGTCGAGCGCTTCTTCGGCATCCTGATCGAACACTATGCCGGCGCATTTCCGCTGTGGCTCGCTCCGGTGCAAGTGGAAATTTGCCCGGTCAGCGAAAAAGTGCAGGACTATGCCAAACACGTTTGCGAGACGCTGAAGAATCACGGCATTCGTGTGCACCTCGACGACCGCAACGAAAAGCTGCCGGCGAAGATTCGCGACGCGCAGATGCAGAAAATCCCCTACATGCTGGTGGTTGGACCCAAGGAAGCCGAGGCAGGCAGTGTGAGCGTGCGCCATCGCAGCAAGGGCGACCTCGGCGCGCGCCCCTTGCCGGATCTTATCAGCGCCCTGCAGGAAGAAATTTCCTCGCGCACAATTGCCTGACGTGCTGACGCGGCGATCATTTCTGGGCGTAGCTGCGGGTGCGATGGTGACACCGATGCTGACACGCGGGGACGCACCCGATGCTGTGAGTGAAAAATTGGATCACATCCTGCTCGGCTCGAGCGATCTGGATCGTGGAATCGCTTTCGTCGAACAACAGGTGGGCGTGACGGCGATGTTCGGCGGTGTTCATCCCGGCCGCGGCACGCAGAATGCCCTGCTTTCGCTCGGTAAGCGGCACTATCTGGAAATCATTGCGCCCGATCCATCTCAACCTGATTCCAAAAGCGCGCGGAGGTCGCAACTCGAGAAACTCAGCGAACCGCGGCTGGTGGAATGGGCCGCTCATCCTGGGGACCTCAGCTCATTCGCCAAACGACTGCAAGCGGCGGGCTTGGCTTTCGAAGGACCCACTCCCGGCTCGCGCAAGCGTCCCGACGGACGCCTGCTGCAGTGGCAAACGCTCACACTTAGAGACGATGCTTCCAGCCTGCTGCCATTTTTTATTGCATGGGGCGCCGATTCCCTTCACCCTTCTGCCGACTCGCCTGCAGGTTGCCACCTGATTGGCTTCGAGTTGGTAACTGCGGAAGCAGACAAGCTCGCCAAGATACTTGCGGTGCTCTCGCTCGATGTTCCTGTCCTAGAAGGGCAAAAACCACAATTGCGTGCGCGGTTGACGGGCCCAAAAGGCAATCTGGAATTGACGAGCTGACTACTGCTGTTTTTCGGGCACTTGAAACTCCGCGCGGATGAATGCCTTGGTGCCTTCTTCCCCGGTCAATCGCAAGCACAACCGCTTGCCTTCCGGCTCCAGATCGATGTGAAAATCAAAAAATGGGCAGCACTTTCCTTCGACGGCCACCCAGTCCGCCAACTCCGCCAGCGTGACGGTCGACGGACGGAACCGGAATTCATAGCCCCTGTCCATTTCCGCAATCCCCGTTCGCACGGCGATCAACTTGTCGGTTAACTGCTTGTGGCTTGCTCGTTCGGCTGGACTCAACGCTTTCACGTTGCAGTAGAACTTCGTTTCCATCATCGTTTGCCTCTCTGAAGGGTAAGTTGCCGCCGGGGATGGCAACGGCGAGCATTTGGCTACCCCAGCCAAGATCAGCAACGCCAGTCCAGTTCCTGCGGCAGCGCGTTTGATTCCAGCGAATCGTTTCGTCTTCATGTGCTTGCTCCTTTGAGATTTGCCACCTCGCACCTGAAATGCTAAAAGTTAAAGCTGGCTTTAAGTCAAGGCACCATTTCGAGGAACTGTGGGGGAGGCAAGAGGTATGAAGATCGGCGAACTAGCCGGCCGCACCGGCCTAAACACTTCGGCGGTTCGCTACTACGAAAGCGTGGGCCTTCTTCCGGCGCCTCACCGCTCCGGCGGCCAGCGGCGCTATCCCGATGATGCCGTTCACCGCGTGCGGCTGATCCGTTTTGCCAGGAATATGGGCTTTACCCTGGGCGAGATCAAACTCTTCCTTAGCGGCCTGCGGGAAAACGCGCCGGTGGGGCCTCGCTGGAAAAAACTGGCTCACAGGAAGATCAAAGAGGTGGATGAGACGATCGCACGATCGCTCCAGCTAAAGTCGCTGCTCGAGCACCTGCTTCGATGCCACTGCGCATCCTTCGAGGCGTGCGTGGAACGCCTAAGCCTGCGCTGCAAGTAACTCCGGACGCGCCCGCTGGCCCACATTTCTGCCTCTTGCCGGGTTCCGGCTGTCGCGTGATATACTTTAAAACCTGCCCCATGCGGCGGAAGCTACAGGGGAAGAGGGTATTCAAACGGGGTGTGACCCGGTTCGCCGGGTGCCTTTCAGTTGCCTAGGGGGTTTTATCGCTGAACGGAATTTCCGGCAAGCAGACCGCATCCGCATCAACGAACGGATACGCGCCCGCGAAGTCCGGGTGATTGACGAAGAAGGTGGCCAGCTTGGAGTAATGCAACCGTTCGAGGCCGTGCGCATGGCTCGTGAACGGGGATTGGACCTGGTGGAAATTTCGCCCACCGCCGATCCGCCAGTCTGTAAGATCACGGACTACGGCAAGTTTCTCTATCAACAGAGCAAGAAGGCCCACGAGCAGCGCAAGAGCAGCCGTGGCTCGCAGTTGAAAGAAGTGAAGTTTCGCCCGGCGACCGCAGAGCACGATTTTCAGGTTCGCAAGAACCAGATCCTCAAGTTCCTGGGAGAAGGCCACAAGGTGCGCGCCATGATTTTTCATCGTGGCCGCGAAATGGCGCACCAGGAAGTCGGGCGCGCCAAGATGACCCGGCTGTTGGCGGAAATCGGTGAACAGGGCCAGATTGAGACGCCGCCGCGCATGGAAGGTAACGTTCTGGTAGCGCTTCTGGCGCCGAAAAAGGGCGCCGGGGCAACCACGCGGCCTGCCGCACAAGCGCAAACGAACGCGTAGGCTTGGAGTTGCCGGCTTCGCGCCGGCAAGAGTAATTCCAGATGGAAACTTGAAGGGGCTGGGCTCTGTCCGGCCTGCAGGGAGAGGATTCACAGCAATGCCACGCAACTCGACGAAACCGAAAAGGAAACTGAAGACCCATCGCGGCGCGAAGAAGCGCTTCAAAGTCACAGCGACGGGCAAAATTCTCCGCATGCATTCTGGAAAACGCCACCTGCTGGGCACCAAGGCGGCCAAGCGCATGCGCAAGCTCAAGAAGCTAACGAAGGTCGATAAGACCGACGTCCTGGCTGTTCGGCAGATGATGCCCTACAGCTTTTGAGCTTTCCAAGGTCTTCGTAGGGACGCGATTTTTGGCGTCGCTGCAATGAACTTGCGGATGCAAATCCGCAAGAACGCGCCAGGCAGCGCTACACGGGTGCCTGCCGGCCGTTCTGCTCCGCTCACCCGGGGCGTAGCGTTGGCTTCGAGCTAGCGCGTTGTGGCCAGGCGAAAGTCTGCGCCGCGACAATCACATCGGAAACAAACCCGTTGCTGGAATCGCCTCGCCGCGTTTCCCCGCAACCTGTTTTGCTTCCAAATCAATTTGCAGCTCACCCCGTCAGGGATGAGGATTTTGTCTGTTGCCAGGAAAAATCCTCGGGCCTGAAGGCCCGAGCTGCAGGAAACGAAGGAGAAAACCCATGCCACGCGTAAAACGCGGCACAAAACGCCGGGCTCGGCGCAAGAAGTACCTCAAGAGGACAAAAGGCTTTTTCCTCACAAAGAGCAAGTTGTACCAGTCGGCTCAGGAAGCGGCCAATCGTGCCGATCGTTATGCCAAGCGTGATCGCCGCGTAAAGAAGCGGCAATATCGCCGCTTGTGGATCCAGCGCGTGGGCGCCGCCGCTCGCTTGAACGGCATCACTTACGGTCAGCTGATTCACGGACTGAAGGCCGCGGGCATTTCCGTCGACCGCAAGGTCCTGGCCGACATCGCCGTGAAGGATGCAGCCGGCTTCGCGCAGCTTGCCGAAAAGGCCAGAGCCGCCGCACCGCCACCGAAAAAAGCCGCCAAGTCGTAACTGTAGCTCACGCCTTCAGGCGTGAGGATTTTCCGCGCAAAGGGCACGGCCCGGTCAGCGAATCGCAGCCGTGCCCTGCGTTGTATCCTGTCATCGACCATGTCAACCGCTGATTCGAAGCTGACGCAGACGCTCGCCGCTCTCGGCATCACCTCCGCCGAACAGGTGCGCTCGCCTTTTGCCGAGTTGCGCACGCGTTTTGATGCCGACGCTGCTGCTGCAAGCGACGAGGAGTCCTGGAAGGCGCTGCGCGATGCGTGGCTGGGCCGCAAATCGGGCGTGTTCACGCTGGTCACGGACAATTGGCTGAAACCCGCTACGCCGGAATTGAAACGCGCGGTGGGCGCAGCGTTAAACGAACTCCGGGGTCATGTGGACGCGCAAATCGAAGCGCGGCGCGCTGAAGTCGAAACGGGCGCGGCAACCGCGGCGGCGGCCAAGGATCGCGTGGATCTTTCTCTTCCGGGCGTCATCCGTCCCGTTGGCACGCATCATTTGATTCGCCAGGTTTTCCAGGAAATCGAAGATATTTTCTTTTCGATTGGTTTTTCCGTCGTCGAAGGCCCGGAAATTGAAACGCCCTATTACAACTTCGAGGCGCTGAACATCCCGGAATTTCATCCCGTGCGCGACGATATGGACACGTTCTACTTGCAACTGCCCAGAGGGGCGCCGGAGCCGCTGCTGCTGCGCACGCACACTTCGCCGGTGCAAATTCACACCATGGAAAAACGCCGGCCGCCCGTGCGCGTGATCGTTCCGGGCAAAGTGTACCGGCGCGACAATCCGGACGCCACGCACTCGTTCATGTTTCACCAGATCGAAGGGCTGGCCGTCGACTCCGACATAACGTTTTGCGATTTCACCGGCACCATCGATTACTTTGTGAAGCAGTTCTTTGGCGAAGGCGTGAAGACCCGTTTTCGCCCCAGCTATTTCCCGTTCACCGAGCCCAGCGTGGAATTCGACGCTTCCTGCGTTTTCTGCGGCGGCAGCGGCACCGCCAAACCGGGCGGCACTTGCAGCAAGTGCAAGGGATCCGGCTGGATCGAACTTTTTGGCGCCGGCATGGTAGATCCGGCTGTCTATGGCTTCGTGCATTACGACCCGAAAAAAGTGAGCGGGTTCGCCTTCGGCATCGGCATCGACCGCCTGGCCATGCTGAAGTACGGCATCGACGACATTCAGGTGTTCTTTCAGAATGACGTGCGTTTCCTGAAGCAATTTCCGTAAGGTTTCGAGCCAAGCATGGTTTCCGAGAACGGCTTTGTTACTGATAACTGATTACTGAAGACTGATTACTCTTTGCCATGACCTTTTCTGACGCCAAACAGCGCTTCTCCAATCGCGTGGCGGATTACACCCGCTACCGCCCCAGCTACCCGCCTGCATTGCTGGATCTGCTGGCCAAGGAATGCGGTTTGCGCCCCGATCACGTCATTGCCGACATTGGTTCCGGCACCGGTCTGCTCAGCAAACTGTTTCTCGACCAGGAAAATCGCGTCTATGGCGTCGAACCCAACGCCGAAATGCGCGCAGGCGGCGAGGACTTCCTTCGTGGCTATCCGAATTTCACCAGCGTCAACGGCTCCGCCGAACAGACCCTGCTAGCTCCCGCTTCGGTGGACTTCATCACCGCCGGCCAGGCGTTTCATTGGTTCAATGTCGCGGCCGCAGAGCAGGAGTTCCGCCGTGTTCTGAAACCGGTCGGCTGGGTGATTGTTGTTTGGCAGGATCGCCGCATGGAAGAAACGCCATTTGCCAGGGAATACGAACATTTGCTGGAACGTTTCGGCATCGACTACAAGAAGATAAAGAACGCTTATCCGGAAGCGGACAAGATTCGCCACTTCTTCGACGCGGGCTCATTTCAATCGCGTGATCTGCCGAACCACCAGGTGCTCGACTGGGAAGGCCTGCGCGGGCGGCTACGCAGCAGTTCTTACGCGCCGACCGAAGGCCACGCCAATTACGCACCCATGATGGCGGAATTGCGCCGAATCTTCGACGCGTATCAGCAAAACGGAACCGTGCTCATGGAATACTTTGCGCGAATTTACTTTGGCAAGCTCGGCGGGAAAACTCCATGAAGGTTGCTTACAACTGGCTGAAGGAGTTCGTTGACGTGACCGCGTCTCCGGACGAGCTGGCCTCGCGCCTGGCGCTGGCAGGAACCAACATTGCCGGCGTCGAGAAAGGCGCACGCGGCGCGGTCATCGACGCGGAAATCACGTCCAACCGGCCCGATTGCCTCGGCATGCTCGGCATCGCGCGCGAAGTTTCCGCGATCTATCGCCTTCCCTTGAAATTGGCGGTGCCCAAGCCGGTGGAAAGCTCTTCCGCGAAAGCCCGCGACGCCGTCAGCGTGCAGATCGAGGCTCCGGAACTCTGCGGGCGATTCACCGCGCGCGTGGTTCGCGGAGTGAAGATTCAGCCCTCGCCAGCGTGGTTCCGGGATCGCCTGGAAGCCGCAGGCCTGGCCAGCATAAGCAACGTCGTCGACATCACCAACTACGTCATGCTCGAGCTCGGATATCCCTTGCACGCCTACGACTACGATCTGGTGCGCAACCACGGCATTGTGGTTCGCAAGGCCAAGCCGGGCGAAAAACTGAAAACCCTCGACGGCATCGAGCGCACTCTGGATCCCGCCATGTCCGTAATTTGCGACGGCGACGGTTCCCGCGCCATGGGTATCGGCGGCGTCATGGGTGGCGCCGAAACGGAGATTTCCTTCTCCACGAAAAATGTGTTGGTTGAGTGCGCCTGGTTCGACCCCATTGCCGTGCGCCGGGCCGCGCGAATGCTGAAGTTGCACACCGAAGCCAGCACGCGTTATGGCCGGGGCGCCGATCCGGAAATGGCGGAAGTGGCCTCACGCCGCGTTGCGGAATTAATCCTGCAGCTCGCGGGCGGCGAACTTCTCTCCGGAGTTGTGGACGTCTACCCGGGAAAGCGCGCCGCGAAAAAGATCATCATAACGCGCGCCGAATTGCTTCGCGTGATGGGCGCGGATGTTCCCGACAAGGACCTGGAAGCGGTTCTGGCCGCATTGGGATTTGCGCCCATGCGCGTGGACCACAATAAAGGAGCGGTGAATTCCCTACTCGCGGCGTGGGCGTGCACTCAGCCATCATGGCGTGCCGACGTTGAGCGCGAGATCGATCTCATTGAAGAAGTCGCGCGCGTTTACGGCCTCGACAAATTTCCGCCGCGTCTGCCGGCGGCCCGCAATGGAGCTGCGCGCCTCCCGCAGTACGAAGCCGAAACGCGGTGGCGCGAAGGTTTAATCGGCCTCGGGTATCACGAAGCCTTGACCATTCCCCATGTCGCGGAAGAGCGCAACGATTTATTCCGTCCCGCCGATGTGGTGGTGGCGAAACTTGCCAATCCACTTTCCGAGGAAGCCAGCGTTCTGCGGTCCACGGGCGCCGTGACCATGGCCGGGGTGATCGAGTGGAATCTGAATCACGGCCAGCGCAACGTGCGAGTGTTTGAAATTGGCAGCCGTTATCGATTTGTCGACGGCAAGCCCGTGGAATCGCGCGTTCTTACGATCGGCGCCACCGGTGCCGCGCGCGCACAAGGTCTTTACGATCCGGCGCGCGAATACAATTTCGCTGACCTGAAGGGCGATCTGGATTCCGTCGGCGCGCTTTCCGGCGGTTTCCGTTGGGAGCAGGGCGGCCCGGATTGGTTAAATCCAGCAAAGCGCGGCGCGCTGTTGCTCGGCAAGGAAAGTAACCAGCCGCTCGGCGTTGCCGGGCAACTTGCCAAGCGCGTGGCGGATAAATTGAAATTCCGCCAGGAAGTGTTTCTCGCGGAGATCGAACTCGGGCCGGTCTACTGCATGTATTACGGCGTGAAAAAGAATCGCCGCTACGAGCCGTTGCCGCGTTTCCCCGGAGTCCAACGCGATTTCTCGCTGTTCCTTGCGGATGGCGTGACCTTCGCGGATGTAAGCAAAACCATTAGCTCGCTAAACATCGCCGAGATTGCCTCGATGGAGGCGGCCGATTTATTCCGCGGCAGGAATGTGCCGCCCGGAAAATATTCGTTGCTGGTGCGCGTGGTCTTTCAGAGCCGCGAAGCAACATTGACGGAAACACAGATCAGCGCTTTCTCGAATCGCATCGTCAGCGCTCTGGGGAAAGAGCTGGGCGCCTCGTTACGCGCCAGCTAACCTAGATTTCTCATCACTCACAAATCTCATCGCTTACAAATCGCCCGCCGAGCATTGTCATCAACCCAAACGCTTTGCAAGGTCTCAACGCTGTGGTGCTTCGTCGCGCTTCGGTTCTCTTTTGCCGTCGACGTTCTCCGACAGAGATTCCGACTCACCACGTTTCACTCCGACTGCTTCAGCGCGCGCTCGACCAGCGTCAGACAGCGTTCCGCTTGCTCCTTCAATAATTCCTCGCGGTCGCTTTTCTCTTTGCGCAAACTGTTCAATTCGTCTGCGATGGCCAATGCCGTCAACACCGCCACTCTTTGCGTGTCGACGGTCGAAGTCAGGTTCGCAATGGCGTGCATCTTGGCGTCCACAAAACCAGCCAGCTCCTGCAGGTACGCCTGATCGAGATCGCCCTGCAAGGAGTACGTCTGATTGTAAATTTGAACTTTGGTGCTTGGACTCATACGATCCTCAACGATTGCAAACTATTGCGACCACGACGTCGGGTTGCGGTCCCAGCGATGGGCGCGAAGCTTTTTGTGCACATCGGCGGGGAGCGAGCCCGCCTTGCTCGCCGCGAAATTCGCTTCCACGTTCTTCAGTTTGCGCATCCCCGGAATAATGGTGCCGACGTCGGGATTACTCAGAATGAAGCGCAGAGCCAGCTCCGGCAAGGTACCGCCTGCGGGGACCAGTGGACGAAGCGCTTCGGCGTGCGCGATGCTGGACTTCAGATTTTCCGGCACAAAATACGTGTTGCGCCAATCGCCCGCCGGCCACTTCGAATCCATTGTCAGCGTCCCGGTGAGCGTGCCTTCATCAAACGGGACACGTGCGATCACACCGGCATCTTTCATGCGACAAATGGGAAACAGCGCGTCTTCGGGGTTCTGGTCGAAAATATTGTAGATCGCCTGCACCGCCTCGACATGCCCCTCGAGCACCGCGCGGATCCCATTGAAAGGCTCCCAGCGATTCACGCTGACGCCCGCGGCGCGCACCTTGCCGCTCTTCTTCATGTTTTCAATGGCGCGCGGTAATCGCTCGTCGTTCAGCCAACGATCTTCCCAGGTGTGGAACTGCATCAAGTCAATCGCATCGGCGGCCAAATTCTTCAGGCTCTTCTCCACGTACTCCTGCACGTATTCCGGCGGATAGCAATCGTCCAGAGTGAAATCGCGCCGGCTGGGCCACTTGCGATTCTTCGGCGGAATCTTTGTCGCCACGTACAGATGCTGGTCCGGGCCGCCCACTCCGGCCTGGTTTTTGGTTTCGCGGAGCAGTTTCGCCAGGATCTGCTCGCTCTTCCCGTCGCCATATGCCCATGCGGTATCAAAAAAGTTGCAGCCCAGTTCCACGGCGCGGTCGAGAGACGCGCGCGTTTCCGCATCATCCGAACCGGTCCACCCGGCGAGTCCCCACATGCCGTAGCCGATTTCGCTGACCTTCCATCCCGTGCGTCCAAAGCGCCGATAGTTCATGACCGCGGTCTCCTGGGGTTGCGGTGCCATTGTAGCGGAGAACCTGGCCGAGGTGAGAGGTGCAGCAGCACCAAATCGCACATCGCATTCGTCGCCCAGCCAAATTCAATCCAGCGTTCTCCTGCTATCATGGCTCCGCTGATCCATGAGAACGGCCGTGACCGTGAAGCTTTCGCTTCAGAGACTAGCGACGACAAGGAGCGAAGTTCGTGTCAGAGAATCGTCCGGAAGGGCTGCCAGACAGACCACAATCGATCTGGTCCCGCGATACCTCAATTCTGATTTATGTCGCGCTCGCCACCATCCTGGTTCACCTCCTGTCCGGCGGAAAGTACGGCTTTCATCGCGACGAACTGGCCACGTTGGATGATGCCCGCCATCTGGCCTGGGGTTATGTCGCCTATCCACCAGTCACTCCGTTCTTCGCGCGCTTGTCGCTGCTGCTCTTTGGCAATTCGCTCGTGGGGTTCAGGTTGTTCGCCGCGCTGGCACAAGCGACTGCCGTGCTGCTCACCGGTCTGATGGCGAAGGAGCTGGGCGGTGGACGAGGCGCGCAACTCGTTGCTGCCTTCGCGGCAATTCCATTCAGCCTGGCTGGTGGTGCGGTGATGCAATATGTTTCTTTCGACTACCTTTTCTGGGTACTGACTGCCTATTTCGTCGTGCGCCTGCTGAAGACCGACGATCCGCGCTGCTGGGTGGCCGTCGGTGCAGCCATCGGTTTCGGAATGCTCGCCAAATACACCATGGGAGTTCTCGTCATCGGTATTGTGGCTGGCGTGCTCCTTACAGACGCGCGGCGTTATCTGAAAAGCCGGTGGCTATGGTATGGCGCCGCTGTTTCCGTGCTGATCTTCTTGCCAAATCTGGTATGGCAAGCGCAGCACCATTTCGTGTCTCTCGATTTTCTGAAGCAGATCCATGCGCGCGACATTCGCATCGGCCGCACACAAAACTTCCTCCCAGATCAATTGAAATTGACTCTTCTTGCGCTGCCCCTGTGGCTGGCCGGATTATATTTTTGCCTCTTTTCGAACAAAGGCGCCCGCTTCCGCGCTGTGGGCTGGATGTATGTCGTCTCTCTTGTTTTCTTCGCGCTCGCCAAGGGGCGCGGCTACTATTTGGCCGCAGCGTATCCCATGTTGTATGCCGCGGGCAGTGTCTGGGGTGAGCGGTGGCTCGCCGGCCTTCGCCATGAATGGCGAACCGTCGTGCGCGCGGCCGTATGGGCGGCGTTGTTGGTAGACATCGCCATGGTGTTTGCGCTTACACTCCCGGTTGCCCCGGTCAATTCCAACTGGTGGAAGGTGTCCAGCAAAATTCAAGGCGATTTCGTTGAGGAGATCGGTTGGCCTGAACTGGTGGAAACAGTCGCTCAGATTCGCGATTCCCTGCCACCCGGGGACCGCCCGCGCCTGGGCCTTCTGGCGGGAAATTACGGCGAGGCGGGAGCGATCAATCTCTACGGTGAGCATTACGGGCTGCCCCAGGCGATCAGCGGCATCAATTCCTTTTGGGAACGCGGCTACGGTGATCCGCCGCCCGATACATTGATTGTCGTCGGGATTTCCGCGCATTTCCTGCAGGAAAATTTCGCTTCCTGCAACCTCGTCGCGCATACCTGGAACCGCTACGGCGTGCAAAATGAGGAAACTAAGGATCATCCGGACATCTATGTTTGCCGCGGTCTGCGTCGCTCCTGGCGCGAGTTCTGGAAAGACCTCCGCTATTTCGGCTGAACTTGAGCTAGCCTCGGCGCTGCAAGAAATGCGCTCTGTTTCGTTCTAACTCCAGGCAGAGCTACCCGAGTTGAGGTGCTCTGTCCATGGAGGACCCCATGTCATTTCCTTCCGGGTTGACTTCTCTTGGTGCGACTTTGGGCCTGCTGCTCGCAATTCCCGCGAGTTTCACTCTCCAGGAGAAGACTCCGCAGCCGGCAACGACCGTGGCGTCGGCGAAGAAGCTCGCGCCGCAGCCGCCAGCCAAACCAGCGGCGCCGCAAATCGATTTAGGCAAAGCCGTGGCCTTAGCGCTGCCCGAACCAAAAGACGCTCTTCAGGCGGCCAGCTTCGAAACTCCTGATGGAAAAAGCGGCTGGGTCCTGCGCATTCCCGGCGCGCGCCCAATTGCCACGCCAGCGTATGCCGACGGCATGCTTTTCGTAGGTGGTGGCTATGGATCGCACGAGTTCTATGCGGTTGACTCGGACACGGGAAAACTTATCTGGAAAATCCAGACCGGCGACGATGGCCCAACCGCGGCAGTCGTCGCTGACGGTTTGGTGGCGTTCAACACCGAGAGTTGCACGCTGGTGATCGTCGACGAAAAAACCGGACGCGTGATCTGGCAGGAATGGCTGGGGGATCCGCTGATGAGCCAGCCTGCGATCGACAAAGGTGTCCTTTATATGGCCCACCCCGCATTTACCGGCAGGCCCGCGAA
>Ga0074045_10000691_pt1 | contig 33067 bp, 30 predicted proteins | sample BogForMeECP23OM2_FD_94442 | JGI IMG/M metagenome (GOLD analysis project Ga0074045, IMG submission 94442) | Bog forest soil microbial communities from Calvert Island, British Columbia, Canada - Bog Forest MetaG ECP23OM2 | ecosystem: Environmental > Terrestrial > Soil > Wetlands ...
GCCGCGTATCGAAATGGCCGTTTGCAGCCATTTGAACCACACCTGGAACTTGCGGCCGAAGGGATCCGGCCCGGCCTCGAACTGGCGGAAGTTCTGCATCTACGGATATCTTATCAGTAGGGGAACCAATGCTCATTGCCGAATTGACCGCGCCGCGCGAGTTTCGCCTGGCGCAGAAGAAGATCGAAGAACCCGCTCCGGGCGAAGTGCAGGTGCGCGTGGGCGCGGTGGGGATCTGCGGTTCCGATCTGCACTCGTATGCCGAGGGCGCGATTGGCGACACGCAGTGCGTGTACCCGATGGTGCTGGGGCACGAACCCGCCGGCACTGTGGTCAAGACCGGACCCGGCGTGACGGGCTGGGCGGCGGGCGACCGCGCCGCGCTGGAACCGGCGCTCTATTGCTATCACTGTGAATTCTGCCGCAGCGGCCGGCACAACGTCTGCGCCCACATCCGTTTTCTGAGCACGCCCGGCAACCCGGGCTTCTTCCGCGAATTCGTCAACCTGCCGGCGGTCAATCTGCTGAGCATTCCGCCGCGCCTTTCGTTCGCGGAGGCCACCCTGGCCGAGCCGCTCGCTATCGGCCTGCACTCGATGAAATTCGCCTCCATACAAATTGGCGAGACGGTTGCCGTCTTCGGCGCGGGGCCGATCGGGCTGGTCACCATCGCCTGCCTGAAGCTGGCCGGCGCGGGCCGCATCATGGCGGTGGAGCCGGTGGCGCACCGCCGCGAGATGGCGCTCCAGATGGGCGCCGCCGTGGCGATCGATCCCAACGCGTGCGATGTGGCGCGCGAGATCGTCACGGACACCGCCGGGCGCGGCGTGGATTGCGCCATCGATTGCGCCGCCAAGCAGAACACGATTAACGACGCGATTCGCGCCGCGCGCAACGCCGGCCGGGTCGTCCTCACCGGAATCCATTCCGCTTCGTTTGTGCCGTTCGAGGTTTCGCCGATGCGCCGCAAGGAGCTGGCCATTTTCAACGTTCGCCGCTCCAACCACGAATCGCACGCTGCTGTGGAGCTGCTGCTTTCGCACACGGCCTGGTTCGCCCCCATGATCACGCACACACGCGCCATCGACCAGATCGCCGAGGCGTTCCGCATCACGGAGCATTACGCAGATGGCGTCGGGAAGATGATTGTGGCGGTGTAGAAGCACTCGGAAAAGGAACCAACACGGGCAAGCTGAAGCATGCCCCACCGGCGTGGTACAACATCTTCATGAGAGTTCTCTTCATCGGCGGGACCGGCATCATCAGCACCGCGTGCACGCGCCTGGCGGCGGAGTTGGGAATCGATCTCACGCTGATCACGCGCGGGCGGCGTGCGGCGGATTTGCCGGCTCGTGTGAAGACTCTGACCGTCGACATGGACGACGCGCCGGCGGCTGCGCGAGCGCTCGGCGGCGCGTCCTTTGACGCCGTGGTCGACTGGATCGTCTACACCCCCAACCAAATCGAACGCGACCTGGAGCTGTTTCGCGGACGCACCCGGCAGTACATTTTTATTAGTTCCGCCAGCGCCTATCAGAAGCCGGCTTCGCACTATCTGATTACCGAATCCACGCCGCTCAAGAATCCGTACTGGGATTACTCGCGCAACAAGATCGCCTGCGAAGAGCGGCTCCTCAAGGCCTACCGCGAGGAGGGCTTCCCGGTCGCCATCGTGCGGCCGTCGCTGACTTACGGGGAGACGCAGATCGCGCTGGCCATCAACAGTTGGACCAAATCGTACACTGTGGTGGACCGCATGCGGCGTGGCAAGAAGGTCATCGTGCCGGGGGATGGCTCGTCGCTCTGGGTGATCACTCACAACAGCGACTTCGCCAAGGGCTTGGTGGGCCTGCTTGGGAACGAACAGGCGATCGGCCACGCCTTCCACATCACGTCCGACGAAGTGATGAGCTGGGACCAGTTCTACCGCATCGTGGGCGAGGCCGCCGGCGTGGAGCCGCAACTCGTCCACATCCCATCCGATTTCATCGCCGCTTGCCTACCCGGCGAACTGGGCGGACTCACCGGCGATAAATCCGTCAGCGTGGTTTTTGATAACACCAAGATCAAGCGCTTTGTTCCCGGTTACTGCGCCACCGTGCCGTTCGGCCGCGGCGTGCGCCAGACGATGACCTGGTTCGACGCGGACCCGGCGCGGAAACTGATCGACGCGGAGGCCAACGCGACCTGGGACAAGCTGATCGACGCTTACGAAGATGGCGCGCGCGAAGCGGTGCGGCGGTTTCAGGCCTGAAGGTTGCGCTGGCTGGCGCTCGCGTTCCGTTCGGGCGCCGGCTCGACGTGCACCAGCACATCGGCCACCCAGTCCACCTCTTTCACAACGCGTACCCGTACGTCGTGGGCGATGTCGTGGGACTGGCGGACCGTCATTGCGGGATCGACCTCCATGTGCAAGTCCACGTGGTAGCTGAGGCCGGTCTTGCGGGCGAAACATTTTTCGATGCCCATCACGCCGGGGACCTTCGCCGCCGCGGCGCGAATCTCCGCCATCATCTTTTCGCTGGGCATGGTGTCCATCAACTGCAGCGCGGTCTCGCGCGCCACACGCACGCCGGCCAGGATGACGATGATGCCAACGGCTAGGCCGCCATAGCGGTCGGCATTGAAGAAATGCTGCGGGTTGGCCAGCGTAAGCCCCACCGCGCTGAGCGCGGTAAGGGCGGAAATGCAATCGGTGGTGTCGTGCAGGGCGTCGCCCATCAGCGCTGCGCTGCGCATTCTCTTCCCAACCTGGAACTTGACCGTCGCCAGCCCGCTCTTGGCCACTAGCGAGGCCACCAGAGGCCAGATGACGAACCACCGCAGCGGGTCATGCGGCTGGCCCAGTCGCAAAAACGACCCATAGGAAATCAGCGCGCCGGCGGAGGCCAGCACCAGCCCCACCAGCAAGCCGCTGAGAATTTCGGCTCGGCCGTGGCCGTAGGGGTGATTTTGATCGGCGGGCTTCGAGCTCAGCGTGAGGCCCAGCAGAACCATGCCGGATGAGAACACGTCGCCTGCGGACTCCATGCCATCGGCGACCACCGCCGTGGAATGCCCCGCCAGCCCGGTGAGGATCTTCACCAAGGCGAGTGCGCCGGTAATCGCCATTCCGGCGGCCGCAATGCGCTGTCCGGCTTGCATCGGATAGTCAGTGGCCCGTTACTAACAACTGTAGCAACCGCTCGTCGAGAGGGCGCTGCCGGAAACGGTTGGCAGGCGGAAGCGCCTGCCCCACGACGACTTGCCATTCGACGCCAAGGTGGGACAGACGCTTTCGTCTGTCAAGCGCGCTGCTCATGCTCTCGAGGGGTCGATCTTCTCCGTATCCACGCCCAGTTCGCCGAACGCGGCTTTGGCTTTCCCCATGTCGAACCGGCCGTCGCGCGCCAGGCGCGACAGCGCGGCGGCGGCGATGGATTCCGCGCTCACCTCGAAGTGCCGGCGCAGATGTTCGCGATTATCGCTGCGCCCGAAACCGTCGGTCCCCAGCGTCTCCATGCGGCCGGGAAGCCACGGCGCCACCTGGTCGGCCACCACCTTCATATAATCGGTGGCCGCGACAATCGGCCCTTCGGCGCCCGCGAGTGCGTTTACGATGTACGGCACACGCGCCGGCTGGTCGGGATGCAGGCGCTTCCAGCGCTCCGCCGCCAGCGCGTCGCGCCGCAGTTCGTTGTAGCTGGTGACGCTCCAAACATCGGCGGCCACGCCGTATTGCTGGGCGAGAATATCCTGCGCCCGCACGGCCTCATTCAGAATCGGACCGCTGCCGAAGAGCTGCACCACCGCTTTGCCCTCGGCCGCGGCCTGAAATCGGTAGATGCCCTTTAGCACGCCTTCCGGGTGCAACCCCTCCGGCATGGCGGGCATCGGATAGTTTTCGTTGTACAGAGTTAGGTAATAGAAACGGTCTTCCTGCAACTGGTACATGCGGCGAATGCCGTCCTGTACGATGATCGCAATCTCGTAAGCGTAAGCCGGATCGTAAGCCGCGCACGTCGGCACCGTGGAAGCCAGCACCAAGCTGTGACCGTCCTGGTGCTGGAGGCCTTCGCCTGCCAGCGTGGTCCGCCCGGCCGTGCCGCCGCAGAGAAAACCTTTGCCGCGCGCATCGCCGAACGCCCACACCAGGTCGCCCACACGCTGGAAGCCGAACATGGAATAGTACACAAAGAACGGAATCATCTCCACGCCGTAATTGAAATACGCGGTTCCGGCGGCGGCGAACGAAGCCATCGAGCCGGCTTCGGTAATGCCCTCTTCGAGAATCTGCCCGTCCTTCGATTCCTTGTAGTAGAGGAACATCTCCGCGTCATGCGGCTTGTAGAGCTGTCCCTGGCTGGCATAAATGCCGTACTGCCGGAACAGCGACTCCATGCCGAACGTGCGCGCCTCATCGGGGATGATGGGTACCACCCGCTTGCCGATCTCCGGATGCTTTAGCAGCAGCGTGATCACGCGCACCAGAGCCATCGTGCTCGAAACCTCACGGCCCGCCGAACCCTCCAGCGATTCCTTCAGGTATTCGAGCGGCGGAGCCTGAACCTGCCCCTGGGGAACCGTGCGGCTCGGCACATACCCACCCAAGAGGCGGCGCCGCTCGTGCAGATACGCGATCTCCGGACTGTCCGAGGGCGGCTTATAGAAAGACGCCGTGCGCGCGGTTTCGTCCGAGATCGGTATTTCGAAACGCGATCGGAAGTGCTCCAGCTCGGCTTCGTTGAGCTTCTTCTGCTGGTGTGTGATGTTGCGGCCCTCGCCCGCCTCGCCCAATCCATAGCCTTTGATGGTGTGCGCCAGCACCACCGTCGGCCGGCCGGTAAACTCCGTGGCGGCCTTGAACGCGTTGAAAACCTTGCGAGGATCGTGCCCGCCGCGGTGCAGCTTGAACAGATCCTCGTCGCTCAGGTGCGAAACCAGGTCGAGCAGCTCGGGATACTTGCCGAAGAAGCTCTTGCGAATGTACGCACCATCGCGGGTGACGTAAGTCTGATATTCGCCGTCCACGGCTTCGCCCATGCGCTTGATCAGCAGCCCGGTTGTGTCACGTTCGAGCAGAGCGTCCCAATCCTCGCCCCAGATCAGCTTGATCACGTTCCAGCCGGCTCCGCGAAAAGCCGCTTCCAGTTCCTGAATGATCTTGCCGTTGCCGCGCACCGGGCCATCCAGGCGCTGTAGATTGCAGTTGACGACGAAGATGAGATTGTCCAGTTTTTCGCGCGATGCCAGTGTGAGGGATCCCATCGATTCCGGCTCGTCGGTCTCCCCGTCGCCCAGAAACGCCCACACTTTACGCGCCGTGGCCGGGATCACGCCGCGATTCTCCAGGTACCGCATGAAGCGCGCCTGGTAGATGGCGTTGATCGGCCCCAGGCCCATCGAGACGGTCGGAAAGCACCAGAAGTTCGGCATCAGCCACGGATGCGGGTAAGAGGAAAGCCCCGGCGTGTCGCGCAGCTCGTGACGGAAATTTTTCAGGTGGTCCTCGCTGAGCCGGCCTTCCAGAAAGGCGCGCGCATACACGCCCGGCGAGGCGTGTCCCTGAAAGTAAATCAGGTCGCCCGGCTGACCGCCGTAGCCGGCGCGAAAGAAATGGTTGAAACCGACTTCCAGTAGCGTGGCCAGCGAGGCGTAAGTGGAAATGTGGCCCCCGATGCCGGCGTCGTACTTATTCTGGTGCACCACCATCGCCATGGCGTTCCAGCGAATCAGGCTCTTGATGCGCCGCTCCATGGCGCGGTCGCCCGGATAGGGAACTTCCTCGTCCGGCCGGATGGTGTTGATGTATGGCGTGTTCAGGTGGATCGGTAGTTCCGCGCCGCCGGTTCTGGCGCGCTCCGACAGCTTCTCGACCAGGTACGCCGCGCGGTCCGGACCGGTTTCGTCCAGAACCTGGTCCAGCGCCTCCACCCACTCCGCAGTCTCCCGCGGATTCAGGTCGACAACCCTCTCGTCGCGTTTCAAGTGCATTTGTATCTATTATTATACCGGCGGAGCGGGCGCGCTTCAGGCGACTGGATTGTTACACGCCGGTGAGCGGCGGCGCGCCAGCCGGCGGAACCTGCGACAGTGGCCAGGCGAAAGCGTTCCCTGCCGACTGTCTTGCGGGTACAATGAGGGCATGGTGAGAGCCGAACACGTCATCGATTCCTGGAAGAACATCCGCCAGGATACGAGCACCGCAGTGGAGGAGTTCCCGGCGAACGAATTCGATTTTCGGCCGGCTGCCGACTTGCAGACTTTCGGCCAGATCGCGCGTCACATCCTGGTGTCCACACACGCCCTTACCGGGATGCTGCTGGCGGGCGACACCGATTTCACCGTCCCCGATTTTCGCGCGCGCATCGCCAGCCACGTGGCCCACATCCCGGAAACTTTGGAGCCGGCCGACCTGGTCCACCGGTTGCGCGAATCCGCGGACGAGCGCGCCGCACAACTGGCCGGCCAGACGCCGGGATTTTGGGCTGCGACGATCAAGAGCGTGGATGGTGCGATGGTTACGCGGTTGGAAATGTTGCAATGGATCAAGGAGCATGAACTGACCCATCGCCAGCAGTTGTTCACCTATATGCGAATGAAGGGGATCGTGCCGGCAACCACCCGGCGGCGCCTGGCGCGCCAGGCAGCCAGCAAATAGTTTCCGGCGGCGGGAACGCAACTTCCATGGTGGCAATCTATCGTATAACAGTAGTTTCGGGAGGCATGGGTAGATGGTCAAATGTCCGGAATGCGAAAGCGTGATCGACGTCGAGGAAGAAGACCTCGACGAGGGAGACCCGCTCAGTTGCGATGAGTGTGGCGCCGATCTCCGGGTAGTCGGCACCGATCCTCTGGAGATCAAGCTGGCCGACGAGCTGACCGAGGACGAAGAGGATGCGGATTTCCTCGACGACGACGAAGAAGACGCGGAAGAAGAGGATTGGAAATAAGATGCCTTCGAGGACTCTACGCATTCCCGGACACGCGCGCGGCTTTTCGAGTCGCTGGCTGGCGGTGTTGGCGGCCGCCCTCCTGCTCACCGCTGCCCTGGGTGTTGCCGAGGAGCGCAAGACCCGCAGCGTGCAGGGCGCGGTCACTGCGCAGGACGATAGCTTGGTCAGCGGCGCCGTCGTCTATTTGAAGAACACCAAGACCTTGCAGATCCGGTCGTTCTTTACCCAGTCGGACGGCAGCTACTCTTTTCGCGACCTCAGTCCCGATATCGACTACGAGCTGAAGGCCGAAGACCATGGCGCATGGAGCAACGTCCACACGCTCAGTTCCTTCGACACACGCAAAGCGGTAACCATCAATCTGAAGATCAACCCGAAAAAATAGGCCTGCCAGGCGGCCCGAGGGGTCTGCGCGAAGCCGGAAGCTGGCGCGTCAACTAATCATGAACCTCTTTGAAATGCTGGCCTTCATGATTCTGTCTGCTGCCATGCTCGCTTTGGGGCACTTTCTGTCCGGAAGATGGGGAACCGCCGGTTGGCTGGTCGGCGTCGTTCCAGTCGGAGTGTTTTGGGCGTACGTATTGTTCAGCACGATCAAAGCCACCATCATGGAGCTGTGGAGGCACAAGAAACGGGGCGCCGCTCAGGAGGATAAACGGGCAAGCTAAAGCATGCCCCACCCGCCGCTACTTCTTCAGCAGACGGTCGATATCGGTGAACAGGGCCTTGCCCTCGAAGACATCGCGTGTCAGGGCGCTGTATTCGTAGTCGGCGCGGATGTCGCCCTTGGCATCGATGACGTACACATGCGGCAGGTTGCCGGACGGAGTGCGCACGTAGGAGTACATCATCTGTCCCATGTCGAGCGCCACCGGGTAGGTCAGCTTGTAGCCGTTGACGTACTCGATGATGTTCTGCGGCGAATCGGTGCCCGTGTGAGCCACCGCGAGCACAGCGACCTTGTCGCCATACTTCGGCTGAATCTGCGCCAGTACATCGGCAAAAGTGGCGCAGTGGGCGCAATCGGTCTTCAGGAATTCCAGAACCAGCACCTTGCCGCGGTAATCGGCTAGATCGTGAAACTGGCCCTTCAGGTCGGGGAGGTCGAAACCGGGAGCGCGCCGGGCGCCATCGCCGGCCGCCAGCGCCAGGGAGCAAAGAAGAGTAATCAGAATGGTTCGCATGTTCACTTCTCAACTTAACAGTTTTTTGAGCGATGCTTCAAAAGGCGCGTGCGCCACGCCTCTCTCGGTAATGATAGCGGCGACGTAACGCGCCGGTGTGACGTCAAAGGCCGGGTTCTCGACCTTCGTTCCTTCCGGTGCGATGCGAGTACCGAAAACGTGGGTCACTTCGCCGGCGGCGCGCTGTTCGATGGGGATAGCGGCGCCCGAAGCCAGGTTCAGGTCGAGCGTCGAAATGGGTGCGGCGACAAAAAACGGCACGCCGTTCTCCTTCGCCAGCACCGCTACCGAATAGGTCCCCACCTTGTTGGCAACGTCTCCATTGGCGGCGATGCGGTCCGCGCCCACCACCACGCAGCCGATGCGGCCGGATTTCAGAAAATGCCCGGCCATGTTGTCGGTGATGAGGGTGACCGGGATTCCGTCCTGTTGCAGTTCCCACACCGTGAGCCGCGCGCCTTGCAGAAAGGGGCGGGTCTCGTCGGCGAAGACATCGATTTGCTTGCCGGCTTCCACAGCCGCTCGAACCACGCCCAACGCGGTTCCGTAGCCGGCGGTTGCCAGCGCGCCGGCGTTGCAATGGGTGAGCACGGTCTTTCCGTCCGGCACCAGCGCCGCTCCGTTGCGGCCAATGGCACGGCAGATCGCAATGTCTTCCTCGCGCACCGCCAGCGCTTCCTCCAGCAGCCGCCGGTGAATCTCCGCAATCGGCCGGCCCGCCACGCTCGCGTACACCCGCTTCATGCGGTCGATCGCCCAGAACAGGTTGACCGCGGTGGGACGTGTGGCCGCCAGCGTGGAGCAGACTTCTTCCATCCGCGCATCGAGGCCGGCTTCCGAAGCTCCGAGCACACCCAGCGCCACGCCCATCGCCGCCGCCACGCCGATAGCCGGAGCGCCACGGATAATCATGTCACGAATGGCCGCGGCCACTTCCTGGTAGCTGCGGCAGGTGACGTACTTTTCCTCGAGCGGCAGCCGCGTCTGGTCGATCATCACCACGGCGCCATCAATCCATTGAATCGTCTCTACCATAAGTGGGGCAAGATCCTTTTTTCGGTCATCAGCGCAATGAAGATGAGTGAATTGTAGGCTGCGTGCATCAGCGCGGAGGCTTTGGTGGAACCGGTGGCATGGCGCATGCACCCGAACGCTACGCCGGCCATCGAGATGATCAGGGCATGACGCCAGGAATTGCCGTACTCGTGAAAGTGGAGCAGCCCGAACGGAATGGCAGCCAGCAGAATGCCAGGCGCCGCGCCCAGGCTGCGCACCAGCAACGGTTGCAGGAAACCGCGAAAGGCCAGTTCCTCGCATAGCGGCGCCAGCGTGATGGCAAGCACGCCCATCACCAACACATCCGCGCGCGTCTCCAAGAGCTGCGTCATCTGGTTGTCGCCGGTCGGCGTGCGGATCAGCATGCTCGCCAACGCCACTAGTACTGCGGTAGCCATGCCGGACAACATCACCATCGTCGCCGGCAGACGAATCGGCGTCCATCCCAGTGAGCGCCAGAACGGACGATCGTAGACGACCCGGAACATCATGCGCAGTGAGCCGAACAGCATGCCGTACAATACGACCATGCCTGCGGTGAGGCTCACCACTTCCAGTTTGAACAACTTCACGGCGAACCATTCGACCACCCAGGCCGCCAGCATGCTGGGAATCGCAAGGCCGAAGAACCAGAGCAAATCGCCGTAGCCCCAGAACGGATCGCGCTCCGGCGCAACCGGCGGGACGCCGGGAATCGCAGGCGCGCCTAGAGCCTCAGACGGGGAAGCGGAGGTTGGCTCGAAATTGGCGGGCGGTTCTGCCGGCGTCATGAATCTTTCTCGATCAGCGCCGCGGCCAGCAGCGGAATCGTCAGCTCGTGATGGCCGGTGATGGCGTAGCCGGCGCCGCCCGAGCCCGCGTGCGGTCTCTGCACCACGTTCACTTGTGGCCGGTAGTGTTGCAAGAAATCGAAATTGGCGGTGGTGAATCCGCTCAGGGGGTGGCCCAGGTTGCGCACCGCCGAAACGGCCTTCAAAAACACTTCCGGCAGCACCACCGCCGATCCCACGTTCAAGTAGACGCCGCCATCGTGCAGCTCCGCGACATACGAACACAGCAAACGAAAATCGCGATGCGAGCCGGCGCCGATGGCCGCCCCATCCGCGGCCGGATGCGTGTGCGGCGTGTCGGTTCCCATCGCTACGTGCACGGTGACGGGCGTCGCGGCGCGGTATGCCTGCAGCACCAGGCTGAACGGCGCGCTTGCCGGGTCGGCCGCGGTTTCCAAACGCCGGCCCAGCGCTTCGCCGATTCCCAGCCCGTCGCGCGCGCCTTCGGCGATGGCTTCGTTCATTTCGCGCCCAGTCTCTTCCGCGCAGCCGAACCGGCCGTCGGGCAGCGCCGCCTCCACGTCCTCGCTGGTGTGCCCGGCCAGCGCGATCTCGAAATCGTGAATCGCCGACGCGCCATTCAGCGCGAACGCCGTGGCGTAGCCGCGCCGCATTAGGTCGATCAACACCGGGGCCAACCCACATTTGATGACGTGACCACCGAGGCCCCAGATGATGGCGCGCTCCCGGTCGCGCGCGGCAACAATCGCGTCCACCACTTTGCGCAAATCCGCTCCCGCCAGGATGCGAGGCAGCGAATCGAACCACGCCCCCATGCCGGAGGCCTTGGTGTAGGCGCAAGCGAAGTCCGCTGTGACGATCTTGCCGCCGCGCTCGCGCAACCCCACAGTGTGCAGCCCCGCGAAATCGAGCGGTTGCTTCCCGTACCGGCTCATGCCGCTACTCCTTTACCCAACACCTTGCGCAGCGCCTCCGCGGTGTAGCTCTTCTTCGAGCGCGCCACCTGCTCGGGCGTGCCGGACGCGACGACTCGCCCGCCGTACTCGCCACCGTCCGGACCCAGGTCGATGACCCAGTCGGCGGTCTTGATCACGTCCAGGTTGTGTTCGATCACTACCACCGTATTGCCCAATCCGACCAGCCGCTGGAGCACGTCCAGCAGTTTGCGCACGTCGTCGAAATGCAAGCCCGTCGTCGGTTCGTCGAGCAGATAGAACGTGCGGCCGGTCTGCCGTTTGCTCAATTCCTTGGCCAGTTTGATGCGCTGCGCTTCGCCGCCGGAAAGCGTGGTGGAAGACTGGCCGAGATGCACGTACCCCAGCCCTACGTCGTGCAACGTCACGAGTTTGGCGCGTATCTGCGGTAGGTTCTCCATCAGCGGTAGCACGTCTTCCACGGTCGCGTCCAGCAGGTCCGCGATCGAGTAGCCCTTGAATTTCACCTGCAAGGTTTCGCGATTGTAGCGGCGCCCGCGGCATACGTCGCAAGTGACGTACACATCGGGCAGGAAGTTCATTTCGATCCGCTTCAGCCCGTCGCCCTGGCAGGCTTCGCAACGCCCGCCCTTCACGTTGAAGCTGAAGCGGCCCGGCTTATAGCCGCGCTCGCGCGATTCCGGCAACATGGCGTAGAGATCGCGAATTGGCGTGAATAGTCCCGTGTAGGTGGCGGGGTTTGAGCGCGGCGTGCGCCCGATCGGCGCCTGGTCGATGCGGATCACCTTATCGAGCAGCCCAATTCCCTCGATCGAATCGTGTTCGCCCGGCTCCTCGTGCGAGCCGTAGATCTCGCGCGCGAGCGACCGGTAGAGAATCTCGTTGATCAACGTCGATTTGCCGCTGCCCGAAACACCCGTCACCACCGTCAGTACGCCCAGCGGAATGGCGACATCCAGGTTCTTCAAGTTGTGTTGGCGCGCACCGCGAATGAGCAACTGGTTCTCGCCGGGCACGCGCCGCTCCCGCGGGACGGGGATTTCGAGCGCACCCGAAAGGTACTGGCCGGTCAGCGAATCCGGATTGCCGGCAATCGCCGCCGGGTCGCCCGCGGCCACCAGGCTGCCACCCAACCGGCCGGCGCCCGGACCGAGGTCGATCACATAATCGGCACGCTGAATGGTCTCGGCGTCGTGCTCCACCACCAGTACCGTGTTGCCCATGTCGCGCAAATGCGCCAGCGTCTCCAGCAGCCGCCCGTTGTCGCGCGGGTGCAGGCCGATCGAAGGCTCGTCCAGCACGTACAGGACGCCGCGCAGTTTGGAGCCGATCTGCGTCGCGAGGCGTATGCGCTGCGACTCGCCGCCCGAAAGCGTGGCCGCCGAACGCTCCAGGCTGATGTAATCCAGGCCCACCGATGAGAGAAACTCCAGCCGACGCCGGATCTCATCCACTACGCGGCCGGCGATTTGCATCTCACGCTCGCCGAAGTCCCAGTTGCGTACCGTCACCAGCGCGCGCGCCACCGGCAGCGCGGTGAATTCCGCAATCGAGAAATTCTTCACCCGCACTGCCAGGCTGGCCGCACGCAGCCGCTTGCCGCCGCACGCCGTGCATTCCACCGGCGACATGTATTCCGTAAGCCACTCGCGGTAAGCTTCGGCCGCATCGTCGTAGGCCTGCTGCAAAATCCCGAGAATCCCCGGCGTTCCACTGGCGCCCTCCAGCAAAATCGCGCGTGACGGTTTCGGCAGGCTCTCGAACGGTGTTTTCAAATCGATCTTCGCGCGCCGTGCCAGCGCTTCCAGTTCCTGCTGCACGGCCCAGGAACCCGCGCCGGGTCCGAGCCCGCCGTCGAGCAGCGGCTTCGAAGCGTCGGCGATCACCTTGGCCGGATCGAATGTCCATCGGCTGCCCAGCCCGTGGCACTCCTCGCAAGCGCCGTAAGGGCTGTTGAAGGAAAACGACCGCGGCTCCAGTTGCGGAATGCTCGCGCCGCACATCGTGCAGGCCAGTTTCTGCGAATACAGCCGTTCTTCGCCGTTCACCACCGCCACCAGCACCAGACCGTTGGCCAGCTTCGTGGCGATCTCGATGGCGGCCTCCAGGCGCTTCTCGATTCCCCGCTTCACCAGCAGCCGGTCCACCACCACTTCAATCGTATGGTTGCGCCGCTTGTCCAGCCGGAATTCGTCGTCGAGCGAGCGCAGTACGCCATCTACGCGTACCCTCACGAAACCTTGCCGCGCCAACTTCTCCAGGTCTTTCTTGTATTCGCCCTTGCGCCCGCGCACCACCGGCGCCATCACCATGATTCGGTCTTCCGGTTTCAGCGCCAGCACGTGCTGCAGAATCTGTTCCGTGGTCTGGCGCGAAATCTCGTTCCCGCAAATCGGGCAGTGCGGCACGCCGATCGACGAATACAGCAACCGCAGGTAATCGTAGATTTCGGTGATGGTTCCCACCGTCGAGCGCGGGCTGCGGCTGGTGGTTTTCTGCTCGATCGAGATGGCCGGGCTCAGGCCGTCCACGGAATCCACGTCCGGCCGCTCCATCTGGTCGAGAAACTGCCGCGCGTAGGTCGAGAGAGTCTCCACGTAGCGGCGCTGCCCCTCGGCGTAAATGGTGTCGAAGGCCAGCGACGATTTCCCCGACCCGCTCAGGCCGGTAATCACCGTCAGCGCGTTGCGCGGAATATCCACGTCGATATTCTTCAGATTGTGCTGCCGCGCACCGTGCACGGTGATTCTGTCGAGCATAAGGGCTTGCTTCGGGTGGAAAGGGGCGAACTTCTTATTGTGACCCCACTTGTGCCGGTTCCGCAAATTGAGCTAATACTAGTTGTCGTAACCAGGTGCGAAAGTGCATTTACTGCGGAGCCAAGGTGCGGCGGATTCACCGCACGCCAATTGAGCGGATTTCCTACCTGGCGATCTTTCAATGCTGCTCATGCGAGCGGGAGCAGCAGATGCCGCGGCCGTTCCGGCTTCATTTCGGGCCGCACGCGCGTTGCCCGAAGTGCGGTACTTTTCGCCTGACGCACCTTGCCGAGCCCGACGTGATCGATCGCATGCAGGACGGCTTGTGGAACCTGTTCGAACGGCTGTCGCACGGGAACCTGTACCATTGTAGATTCTGCCGGGTGCAGTTTTATGACCGGCGGCCGCTGGCTCCGCAAACCTCGGCGCCTCCTGCGCCCGCGACCACCACCGGGGGCACCTCGACATAGGAACTTATGGCGGACTTCACCGCCGATCGTGCCGAAGCCGGCCGGCGCCTCGACAACGTCCTGCATGAACGCCTCCCGCAGTACAGCCGCTCCCGCATTCAGGAGTGGATCCGCGACGCACGCGTGCTGGTGAATGGCGGGGCGGCGCGCGCTTCCTACACGGTCCGCGGCGGCGAAGCCATCCACCTGGAACCCGCCGATCCTCCGCCCCTGCGCGCCGAGCCGGAGGAGATTCCGCTCACCGTCCTCTATGAAGATGACGACGTGGTGGCCGTCGACAAGCCCGCCGGCATGGTGGTTCACGCCGGCGCCGGCGTGCATTCCGGGACGCTGGTGAACGCGCTGCTGCACCGCTTCGGCGCGCTGTCGCGCGTTGGCGGCGAGATGCGGCCGGGCATCGTGCATCGTCTGGACCGCTTCACCAGCGGCGTAATCCTGGTTGCCAAGAACGATGCCGCGCACCGCAAACTGGCCGTCCAGTTTTCCAGCCGCCGCGTGGAGAAGGTCTATCTGGCGATGGTGCACGGCTCGGTGAAGCAGGAGAGCGGCGTCATCGACCGCCCCATCGCGCGCGACCCCATTCACCGCACGCGGATGACCGCGCGCCTCCGCGACGGCCGCTCCGCCCATACCGAATACCGCGTGATCGCGCGTTTGACCGGCTTCACGTTTCTGGAAGTGAGAATCGGCACCGGGCGCACGCACCAAATCCGCGTGCACCTGGCCAGCCTCGGCCACCCGGTGGCCGGCGACACGCTCTACGGCGCGCCAGCCCTGGTCCCCGGACGCCCGTCGTTAGGCCGCCACTTCCTGCACGCCCACCGCATCCGCTTCTTTCGCCCGGCCGATGGGGAACCCGTTACCGTAATCTCTCCGCTCCCGCAAGATCTGGCGGATTGGATGGCTGGCTGCGGCGGCACGCCGCAACGGTGAGCCGCTACAATCGTTGGGCCGGACGCACTACTCGTACCGTAGCGCTTCCACCGGGTCCAGGCGGGCGGCTTTGTTGGCGGGCCAGATGCCGAAGAAAAGCCCGGTGGCGACCGACACCACCACGCCGGTGATGGCGGCCCAGAGCGGGACGGTGGCTGGGATGGAGGTGAATACCAGGCGGCTAATGAAAGAAATCATCCAGCCGAACAGAATGCCAGCGATGCCGCCCAGACCGGTGAGCACCGTGGCTTCGAGCAGAAACTGAATCAGGATGTCGTGGGTCCGTGCGCCGATCGCCTTGCGGACACCGATCTCATGCGTGCGTTCTGTCACCGAGACCAGCATGATGTTCATCACGCCGATACCGCCCACCAGCAAGCCGATGGAGCTTAACACCGCCATCACAATATACGTGATGGCGGTTATCTGCCGGAAGTCGGCGACCATCTGTTCGGCTGTGGAGAGCGCGAAGTTATCGGGCTTGTGATAAGGCACGTGGCGGTCGATGCGCAGCACGGTTCGAACCTCGTCCAGCGCTTCCGGCAGCCTGCCATCGTAAGCCGTCGCCACGATGGCGATCTCGTGGGCGTTCGGATACATTTTGCGCATCGTACCGTAGGGAACCAGCACGCGGTTGTCGGTATCGCCAAAAAAGGAAGCGGCCGGGTGCAGCATGGTGCCTACCACCAGTAACTCGTGGCCGTCCACCAGGATGGTTTTGCCGATCGGGTCCACGTGCGCATAGAGACCTTTTTCGATATCGGCGCCCACCACGGCCACCGGCATACGGCGGCGGCCTTCTTCGTCGCTGAAGAAGCGCCCCAGGTGAATGTCCACCTGCCCGCCGCGCGCATAGGCCTCCTCGACGCCGATCAGGTTGACGTCGTACATGTCGTTGCCCTTGAAGCGCACGTTGACGCTCTTGTTGGGAAAGAGCATGGGCGAAACGTCCGCAACGGCCCTGCACCGCTCCTGAATATCGACGGCATTTCCATAGGTCAGGTCTTTGCGCGTGCGTTCTTCCGGGCTCAAGTTGCCGACGCGCGGGCCGACCGGAAACTTGAAGACGATGATCGAATTGGGGCCGAAGCTGTTCAGCACACTGGCGATGGAGGCGTCGAATCCGGTGAGGATGCCGCTGACGCCGATGATGGTGCCGGTCCCGATGATGACGCCCAGCACGGTCAGAAACGCGCGCAGCTTGTGCCCCCAGATCGTATCCAGTGCCAGCTTCAGTCCGTTGAGGAAGGCCAGTTTCGTCACGGTTAGTGCTCCGCCCTCAGGGCCTCGATCGGGTCCAGTTTGGACGCCTTGAGTGCCGGATAGATGCCGAAGAAGAGACCTACCACCGACGAGAGCCCCACGCCGATGGCGATCGACGACGCGGGCAACGACATCGGCACCGAGGTGAAGCTGCGCACGGCGACCGCAATCAGCCACGCGGTTCCCACTCCGGCCAACCCGCCCACCCCGGCGAGCACCGCGGATTCCACGAGATACTGATTCAGGATGTCGCGCCGCCGCGCACCCAGCGACTTGCGAATGCCGATTTCCCGTGTGCGCTCCGTCACCACCGCCAGCATAATGTTCATGATCACGATTCCGCCCACCACCAGGAACACGGAAACCACGCCTACCGCCATCGCCGCAATGGTCTTGGTGAGCCGCTCCCAGAGGGAAACGAAGGTCTCCGATGCGAAGATCACGAAGTTGTCGTCTTGCGCCGGGCCCAGATGGCGGTAGGAGCGCAGCAGCACCCGCACCTCGTCCTGGGCCTGCGCCAGGCGCTGCTGGTCGATCGCCTTGGCCACCAATCGAATTCCCTTTCGCGCGCCGTAGGTCTTGAAATAGCTTTCGACGGGGATCATCACGAAGTTGTCCTGCGACTGGCCGAACACGCTACCCAGAGCCTGCGCCACGCCAACGACTTCGTAAGGGTCGCCTTCAATCGAGACGGTCTTTCCCAGTGGATCCTGCCCCTCGAAGAAGCGTGTGAAAATGTCGTTACCGATAAACGCCACGGGCATGTGCCGTCGCACTTCGTCATAGGTGATACCGCGCCCGATTCCCACCTGCACATTATTGATGGCCGGAATGTTGTCGGTGATGCCGTTGACGGTCACGCCCTCCACCGAATTTCCCTTGAAGGCCACCCGCGCCTGCCGCTCGGTCATCATGCCGATATCTTTGAGCAGCGTGGCCTTCGCGCGGATGAAATCGAACTCGTCGACGCGGATCTGTGGATTGCGCTTGTCCATTTCGAAAAACTTCTTGGGATCCCACTCGCCGAACCACGCCATGCGCACGATGCGAAACCCGTCCGCCCCCATGTTGGATACCTTGTCGGCGATGTACCGGTCCATCCCGTGGATCAGCGCCGTCACCGCGATCAGCGTGGTGGTGGCCAGAATGATTCCGAGCAGCGTGAGAAAACTGCGGAGCTTGTTCTTGCGCAACGAATCGAGAGCGATGAGGGTTGCCTCCCATAGGGAGGCGCTCCACTGGGTCTTCCGCCGGGGCACGTAACTAAGACGGGCTGACACCCCCGATTGTTCCGGCGTGCGGCAGTTTATTTACGTGCGTCATCCCGGCCTGATACGGCCCGCGTGGTGCATAATAGTCTGAACGGATGAATGTTCCGAACGCGCTGACCATTCTGCGAATCTTCTTTGTGCCGGTGCTGGTGGCGGTGCTGCTCGAAGAGAACGTCGGGTTCCGGCTGGGGTCCTGGCAAGTCACCAATGAATGGCTGGCGCTCGCGATATTTCTGTCTGCCGCCGCTACCGATCTGTTGGACGGCTACCTCGCGCGCCGTTGGAAACAGGTGACCACGATTGGCACCTTGCTCGATCCCATCGCCGACAAGTTGCTGATATCGGCGGCGCTGATTTCCCTGGTGCAGGTGCGGGTTCTTCCGGGCTGGATGGCGATTCTGGTGATCGGCCGCGAGTTCGCCGTCTCCGGGTTGCGCGCCATCGCGGCCGCGGAAACCTACACGATTAAGGCCAGCGATCTGGGAAAGACGAAAATGCTGGCCCAGGTCGTGGCGGTTTCCTTCCTGCTGGTCAGCACCCGCCATCCGGCTCTTCATGCAACGGGCATCTGGATGATGTGGGGCGTGATCTTCTTCGCGCTGCTTTCGGCGGTCAGCTATTTCCGCAAGTTCTGGCACAAGGTGGACGAGCGGGTCAAGCAGCGGCGCCGTCGCGAGCTGCTGCTGCTCGAAAGAAAACGCCAGCGGGAGACGCTGCGTCAGAGAGGCGTCAGGAAAGCTGGTGCCCGCGGCAGCGGAGCCGGGGCGGAAGCGGCCGGCAGGATCTGGAAACCGCCTGAAGTCAATTGAACCGTCCTCACCTGGCCTTTGGGCCCGGGCGAAGGGATCGGTTTCCCATTCAGGAGAATCGTCACGCCTCCTGCATTTCCAAGCTTGAGCGTAATTTCCGAGTTGGCCGCCACGGTGCGAATCTCGTTTGGTTGCAGCTCGCCTTGATAGATTGGCGTACCGTCCCGTTGCACGCTCACCCATACCGGCTCGGCGACCACTAGTTCCACATGCACGGCCCCCGTCCCTGCGGGTTCGGAGTCCGGCACCAGCGGCTGCGGAACGCCCGGCGGAATCTGAGCGGGCCGCGGGGCGTTTGCGACGAAAGCGGACGCCGGCCCCGGGCCTTTAGCCACGGTCGTTGCGGGGGCCGGACGCTGGGTGCCCGGCTGCTTGGCGGACACTACCGGAGGCGGAGTTTCCCGCCGCGTCGCCGCCAACTGACGGTTCCGCTCCCACCACCCGTACACTACCGAGCAAATCAGCATCACCACCAACACCGCGACCAACGATGGCAAGACGTTCCGTGGCCGGCTGAAGCTGAAGGTCCGGTCACCCATCCGGTCCAAACCAGTCACGGGGCGGGGCCGCCGGAGTTCCGCCAGATTCGTGAGCTCGGGCAAATGCGCGGCCTGTTCAAACTGGGCCGCCACTTCCTCTGCGTCCAACCCGAGCACACCCGCATACTGGCGCACGAAGCTCTTGGCGAAAACGCCGCCTGGCAGCTTGTCGTATTCGTCGGACTCAATCGCCTCCAGCGTGCGCGATGAGATCTTCAGCTCTTCGGCTATCTGGGCTAGCTCGACCTTCTGCCGCAGTCGCTCCCGGCGCAAGGTTTCGCCCACCGACATCATAATAAAACACCCGTCACTGTAACTTCATGATACATCGCAATGAGTTAGTCGGCGTCGAAGCCCGCGGAACGATCTTACGCCGCGCCGTGCGGTGCCTGCTAGCATAGTCGGTTGATCTCCGTCGTCGTAGTGAATTGGAACCGCAAGGAACTGCTGCGCGCCTGTCTCGAGTCGCTGAAGCGGCAGGGCGAAATGGCGTTTGAAGTCATCGTGGTGGACAACGGCTCGGCGGACGGGTCGGCCGAAATGGCGGAGGCGGAATTCGGCGCGCGGGCGATTCGCAACCGCGAAAACCGTGGCTTCTGTGCCGCCAACAACCAGGGCATCGCGGCCGCGCAGAGCGAGTTCATCGCGCTGCTAAATAACGATGCCGAAGCCGCCGGGGGATGGTTGGCCGCGCTCCACCGGGCTTGCTCCGCCGCTCCCGATATTGGCATGGCCGCCAGCAAGGTGCTGGTTTGGGAAGACCCCAGCCGCATCGACAAGGCCGGACACCTGATCTTCCCCGACGGCCAGAATCGAGGGCGCGGCAGCGGCGCGGCCGACCGCGGGCAGTTCGATCGCGAAGAGGAAGTGCTCTGGCCGGATGGTTGCGCGGCGATGTATCGCAAGGCGATGCTGGATGAGATTGGCGGTTTCGACGAAGACTTCTTCGCTTATGGCGACGATGCCGAACTCGGCCTGCGCGCGCGGATCGCCGGCTGGCGATGCATCTACACGCCGCAGGCCGTGGTGCGCCATCACCGTGGTTCCACGCTTGGGAAGGACTCGGTGCGGCGCCTCGAGCTGATCGAACGAAACCGCTTGCTACTGGCGTTGAAGCTTTTCCCCTGGAGCCTGCTGCTGCTGAATCCGCTGTTCTTTTTGGCGCGTTTAGCCGCTGGCGCCCTGGCGGCGTGGCACGGCGAGGGCGACACCGCTTACTTTCCCGGCCTCACTGGAAAATGGCGCCTGGTACGTGCTCTGGCGGCAGGCCAGTTCCAGGCGTTACGCGCGGCGCCCCTCATGCTTCGTAAACGCACCGGAATTCGCCGCATCCGCCGCCTCACACCAGGCCAGGTGCGGCGGCTGATCTGGCACAATCGCTTGCGCCTGAGGGACGCGACATGAGTGCGTGCCTGCTTTGCGGCTCGGAAAGCGCTGCGGCGCTGTTCCCCGTCGTGGACCGCCTGCATCGGACCACCGCTCGCCGCTTCGCCTTACTCCGCTGCGGCGAGTGCGGCCTGCTACGTCTCGATCCGCGACCGGACCCAGCCGAATCGCGCCAGTATCATCCCGAAAACTACTGGTTCGCGCCCGATCCAACCACTGCCGGCCGTCTGGAAGAAGCCTACCGGCGCCTGGTGCTGCGCGATCACGCCCGCTTCGTCGAACGCGCCCTGCGCGACTCGGGAGCGCACGGGCTCTTGCTCGACGTCGGTTGCGGAGGCGGACTCTTGTTAGGCATGATGCGGGAGCGCGGGCTTCGCGTGGTGGGGCTGGACAATTCGCCGGCCGCTGCCGCCATCGCCTGGGGCCGGCAGCGTGTACCCGCCGTCTGCGGTGTGCTGGAACGCGCGCCGCTGCGCGCCGGAGTGTTTTCCGCCATCACCATGTTCCACGTGCTGGAACACGTCCACGACCCGCGTGCGTACGTCGCCGCCGCTCATCGCCTGTTGGCGCCGGGAGGGCGATTGATCGCGCAGACGCCCAACGCCGCCTGTTGGCAGTCCCGCCTGCTGGGCCGCGCCTGGAGCGGACTCGACGTGCCGCGTCACCTCTTCGACTTCCGCGCGAGCGACCTGGAGCGGTTGCTTGAATCCGGTGGTTTCACGGTACTGCGCCGTAAGTATTTCTCCTGGCGCGACAACCCTGCGGCCTTAGCCAGCAGCTTGGCGCCCGGTCTGGACCCGATGGGGCGCCGCACCCGCCGCCTGGCCGAAAGCGCCCCAGTGCACATCTCCAAGGACCTGGCGTACCTAGCGCTGGTGGCGGCCTCAGTGCCGTTCGCGCTGCTCGAAGCCGCGTTCGGCGCCGGCGCGACAATCATGGTCGAGGCCCGCAAGCGATGAGATACCAGGACATTGCCTACCGTCTGCCCGGCCCGCTGCGGCGGCACGTACTGATCGTGGAAGCGGAGATTGAAGACGCGGTAGCCGCTCTGGCGCGCAGCCTCGCGCCGGGAGCGCGCGTGCTCGACGCCGGCGCCGGCGAAAACAAGTACAAGCACCACTTCGAGCGGCAACGCTATTGCGGCGTGGACCTTGCGGTGGGCGATGCCAACTGGGACTACGGCCGGCTCGACGCGGTCGCCGACTTGGCGGCCCTGCCATTCCGCAATGGCGCCTTCGACGCCGCGTTGAACATCGTGACCCTGGAGCACCTGGCCGAGCCCGCGCGCGCGCTCGCCGAGATCGGACGCGTGCTGGCCCGCGGCGCACCGCTGCTGTTGGCCGCGCCGCAGGACTGGGAAACGCACCAGGCGCCACACGACTATTTCCGCTATACGCGCTACGGCTTACGGTGCCTGCTGGAGCAGGCGGGCTTCGAAGTGGCCGAGATGCGCGCCCACGGCGGCTATTTCCGGCTGCTCGCGCGGCGGCTGCTCAACGGCTTACAATTCTTTACTGGCGGCATCCGCTGGCTCGGCTTCCTTCCGGCGGCGATCCTGGTGGTCCCGCCGGCACTGATCCTGCCGTTTCTGGACGGACTCGACCGGGACCGCAATTTTACGCTCGGGCACGTGTGCCTGGCGCGCAAGCGCTAGCGCTTGGGGCAAGTGGGGCAGGCGCTATCGCCTGCCAATCGAAACCGAAAGGACAAGCTTGGACGGAGCCATCGTCATCGACAAACCGGAGGGGTGGACCTCCCACGACGTAGTGGGCAAGGCTCGCCGGATTACCGGCATCAAGAAGATCGGCCACCTGGGCACACTCGACCCGATCGCTACAGGAGTGCTGCCCCTGGTGCTCGGACGCGCCACGCGCCTGGCGCAGTTCTACACCCGCAGCGACAAGGTCTACGAGGGCGTCATCCGCTTCGGCTGGTCGACTTTCAGCTATGATCGCGCCAGTGAGCCCACCAGCGAGAAAACCGATCCGCGCATCGATCCCGCCGCGCTCGAAGCGGCGCTCGAACAATTTCGCGGCGAGTTTCTGCAAACTCCACCCCCGGTCTCGGCCAAAAAAGTGGAAGGCCGCCGCGCCTACCAACTGGCACGCCAGTCGGTCGCCGTGGAACTGGCGCCGGCGCGTGTGGAGGTCTACGAACTGACCCTGCTCGATCTGACAGGCCCGCTGGCTCGTGTGCGTGCGCATTGCTCCGGGGGCACGTACCTGCGCTCGATCGCACACGATTTGGGTCGATTGCTCGGCTGCGGCGCGCACCTGGAAGAGCTTCGCCGCCTTTCGAGCGGCGAATTCGAGATCGCGCAGGCCCGCACCATCCCGCAATTGGAATCCCTGGCGGCGGACGAACGGCTGATCGATGCGCTGGTTCCCGCCGCGCAAATGCTGCCCGGCATGGCCGCCGTTGTCGTCGACGACCCGACTGCCAGCCAGATCCGCAACGGGCGCAATTTCCCCGCTTCCCCGTTCCGCTCGCAACCGGCTTCGCGCTACGTCAAGGCGGTCACGCGCGACAACCAGCTGGTCGCCATCGGCGAAGCCGTGCTGCCGAACCTGTATCATCCGGTGGTGGTGCTGTAATCCGCGGTGCGATATGCGCGAAACTCGCGGATTCCGGCAAGCACGGGCGGTGTAAACTGAGCCAGAAGCGAAATGGCATCCGAAGGCGAGACGGATGGCCCCGGCGGCGGTTTCCCACCTATTGCTGGGCCTAGTGCGCGCTGCGTTCGTATTCGGCGTTGAATTCGCAGCCGAGCAGCGCGATCAGGGCCATCAGGTACATCCATACCAGCAGCGCGATGCCGGCGCCGATCGAGCCGTACATCAGGTTGTAGCGGCCGATATTGCGGACGTACCAGGCGAAGCCGGAAGTGGCGAGCATCCACAAGACGGTCGCCAGCACCGCGCCCGGCCACACCAAGCGCCAGCGCTGCTTGCGGTTGGGACCGAAATAGTACAGCAGCGTGGTGACCAGAATCGTCGTCAGAAACGCAACCATCCACCGTGCGAGCCGGCTCACCAGTCTCCACTCCCAGGTGAGCGGGTTCAACAGCGGATCGACCTTCATCCAATTCAGCACCGCCTTTTCCGACTGATTGCCGAACACGATCAGCATCGTGGCCGCCACCAGCGGCGCTGCCGCCAGCAGCACCAACGCCATCGCCACCAGGTTGCCGCGCAGAAAACTGCGGTTGCGAGGCACGCGGTACGCCGCCTGGAAACCCTCAATCAGGCTCTTGATCACGCCCGAAGCCGCCCACAGCGAGATCAGCCCGGCCACCACCAGCAGCGAGATCGGGCGCGCGCCGGTGATGCGGAACTGCTGCACCACCAGGCCTTCCGAGCCGGGCGGCACGATCTGCGAGAGCGCATGCTCCATTGTGTTGGAAACGAAGGGCACGCCGCTCTGCACCAGGATCGTCGCAGCCGACGTGAGCACCGGAAAAAACGAAAGCAGCGCGGAATAGGCCGCCCCCTTCGCGATGGCCAGGCAGTTGTCGTCGAACGCGGTCATCAGGCTGCGCTGCAGCAGCCTGGCGATATTGCGCGGAGTGAGCGCCACAGCGCCAGTATAGCGGGCTGGGCGCATGGTCAGGCTAGCAGGTTGAGGACAAAGAAGCCGATTGCCGACCACTTCGGCATCGCCGCGGCTACACGATCCCTTCGAAGAGCACCGACGTCAGATAGCGTTCGCCGGAATCCGGAAGAATCGCCACAATCGTCTTTCCGGCAAACTCGGGTTGCTTCGCCAGGCGCGCGGCCACCGCAACCGCGGCCCCGCTCGAAATGCCGCTCAGAATGCCCTCCTCGCGCGCCAGCCGCAGCGCCGTCTCGATCGACTCTTCGTTGGTGACCGCCTCGACACGGTCCACCAGCGAGAGATCCAGATTGTCCGGAATGAAGCCGGCGCCGATGCCCTGAATCTTGTGCGGCCCTGGCTGCAGCGGCTGCCCGGCCAGCTTCTGCGTGATTACCGGGCTGGCCGTCGGTTCCACCGCCACCGACAGGATGGCCTTGCCGCGCGTCTGTTTGATGTAGCGCGAAACGCCAGTGATTGTTCCGCCGGTGCCGACGCCGCTGACCAGAACGTCGATCTCTCCGTTTGTGTCGTCCCAGATTTCCGGACCCGTGGTGCGGAAGTGTATCTCCGGATTGGCCGGGTTCGAGAACTGTTGAAGCAGTAAGTAATGCTTGGGATCGGAGTTATAGATCTCCTCCGCCTTCGCGATGGCGCCCTTCATGCCCTTAGCGCCCTCGGTAAGTATCAGGTTGGCGCCGAATGCCTTCAATACCTTCCGCCGTTCGAGTGACATGGTTTCGGGCATGGTCAATGTGATCGAGTAACCGCGAGAGGCTGCCACGAATGCCAGTGCGATCCCCGTATTGCCGCTGGTCGGTTCCACCAGCTCCACGCCGGGCTTCAACACACCGCGTTTCTCGGCGTCCCAAATCATCGAGGCGCCGATCCTGCACTTCACCGAGTAAGCCGGGTTGCGGCCTTCGATCTTGCCGTAGACGTGCGTGCCGGCGCCATCCACAATGCGATTGAACTTGACCAGCGGCGTGTTTCCAATGCTAAGTGAGTTATCTTCGAACGTTGCCATATGGTTTACTCCTGCGAAATCCTCAAGGCCTGATCCAGATCGGCCTTGATGTCTTCGATATCTTCGATCCCGACCGACACGCGAATGTAATCCGCCGTGACTCCGGTCTCGGCCTGTTCCTTCTCGGTAAGCTGGGAATGCGTGGTGGACGCTGGATGAATCACCAATGTCTTGGCGTCTCCGACATTCGCCAGATGGCTCGCCAGTTTCACACTGTTGATGAACTTGACGCCGGCCGCTTTCCCGCCGCGCACCCCAAACCCGAGAATCGCTCCCGCGCCTTGCGGCAGATATTTCTTGGCATTCTGATAATGCGAGTGATTGGACAGGCCGGGGTAGTTCACCCAGGTCACCGCGGGGTGTTGCAGTAGCCACTCCGCGAGCGCCTGCGCGTTCCGAACGTGGCGCTCGATGCGCAGGTGCAGCGTCTCGATTCCCAGTAGCAGCAGGAACGACGCAAATGGGCTCTGTGTGCCTCCTGTGTCGCGCAGCCAGTGCGTGCGGATGTGGATGATGTACGCCAGGTTGCCGAGCGGCTTGAGTGCTTCGGTGAAGACCACGCCGTGATAGGAATCGCTCGGTTCGGTGAACTCGGGCCACTTCTTCGGATTCTCCGCCCATTGAAAGTTGCCGCTGTCCACGATGGCGCCGCCGACATGCACGCCGTGGCCGCCCAGGAACTTGGTGGTCGAATAAACTGCGATATCGATGCCGTGCTCGAAGGGGCGGAACAGCGCCGGTGTCAGTACCGTGTTGTCCACAATCACCGGCAGCCCATGCGCGTGCGCCGCGTCGGCGATGGCGCGAAAATCCGGCACGTCGTTCTTCGGATTGCCGACCGATTCCAGATACACCAGGCGTGTGTTCTCATCCACCAGCTTGCCGATTTCCTCGGGATGATCGGGATTGAAGAACCGCACCTCGATCCCCAGCTTCTTCAGCGTCTGTGTGAACAGCGTCCAGGTGCCTCCGTACAGGCTAGTGGCGGAAATGAAGTTTTGCCCGGCGTGCACGATGGTGAGGATCGCGGCGGTGATGGCCGCCTGGCCCGAGGCGAATGCCAGCGCGCCGATGCCGCCATCGAGTGCCGCCAGGCGCTTCTCGAGCACGTCATTGGTCGGGTTCATGATCCGCGAGTAGATATTGCCAAACTCGCGCAACCCGAAAAGATTCGCCGCCGTCTCGGCATCTTTGAAAACGTAGCTCGTGGTGGCGTAAATCGGGACCGCCCGCGCCGTCGTGGTGGGGTCTGGTTCCTGCCCGGCATGCAAAGCAAGCGTGCCGAGTCCGCGTTTCTGTGGTGCGTCTGCCATGATGAGTCTTCTCCGCTGTTGTCGCCTATCGGTGTTTGCGACAGGCCCAGCACGAACAAAATATCCTAATGTCTATAGAGTATGTGATATTGCACGCGAAATTGCAAGCTGCTGCGCCAGGAAATGTGCAAGGCACTGCTATGCAATTGATTATAGTGACAATCCTTCGAGCCGAAGAACCTAGATCAGAGGGAAGTCCGGCACCCGGCGAGCGCCGCTTCGAGATCTGCGATCAAGTCGTCGACGTCTTCGATGCCGATCGATACCCGGACCAGGTCGGCGGTGATTCCCATTTGCGTGAGCGTAGCTGGATCGACCGAGGCATGGGTCATCGTGACGGGGTGCTCGATTAACGACTCGACGCCACCGAGCGATTCCGCCAGCGTGAAGATGCGAACTCCGGCGAGCAGCTTGAAGACGGCGTCCTGTCCGCCGCGCAGGCGGAAAGAAAACGTTCCACCGTAACCGCTCATCTGCCGCAGCGCGAGCGCGTGCTGCGGATGCGATTCCAGGCCAGGATGCCGCACTTCGCCCACCTCGGGCCGCTGTTCGAGCCAACGCGCGATCGAGAGCGCATTGCGGTTGTGCTCCTCCATGCGCAGGGCCAACGTCTTGATGCCGCGCAGCACCAAGTAGCTGTCCTGCGGACCGGCCACGGAACCGGTCGCGTTCTGCAGAAAGCCGATTCTCTCCGCCAGCGCCGGCTGGCTGGTGATTAGGGCGCCGCCCACCACGTCGGAATGGCCGTTGATGTACTTGGTGGTCGAATGCACGACGATATCGACGCCCAGGGCCAACGGCTGTTGAAAGTACGGGGAGGCGAAAGTATTGTCGCAGATAGCGATGGCGCCGAAGCGATGCGCCAGTTCCGCCACCGCGCCGAGGTCCACCAGATTCATCAGTGGGTTGGTTGGCGATTCGATCCAGACAGCGGCGGCACCACGCGCCAGTTCCCGTTCGGTCGCGGCTGCGTCGCGCAGGTCCACGTAGACCGCATCGATGCCCTTGTTGCGGAACACCTTCTCGAACATACGGAAGGTCCCGCCGTAAAGGTCGCTATGGACGATGATTCGGTCGCCCGCCGCGAACATCATGACGACAGTGGTTTCGGCCGCCATTCCGGTGGCGAACGCGAAACCGAATGCGCCGCCTTCCAACGACGCCAGGCAGGTCTCCAGCGCCTTTCGCGTCGGATTGCCGCTGCGCGAGTATTCAAACGCGCCTGGCTGGTTGACTCCCCGGAAAGCGAACGTGGAAGTCTGGTAGATCGGCGTCATCACCGCGCCGGAATGCTCGGCGGGATTGTGACCCGAGTGGATCGCAAGTGTCTTGAATTTCATGGTGGCGTTTCTGGATTCTGAATCAGGCCGGCAGTTTCTATAGTAGATAGAGAATAGGGAGCTTGCAACCGGTATGGTGGTGCTGGGCTCCAGTGCGCGGTAAAGTCAACGTGGTAACCTGTTCAATTCGATGGGGAGCGTTGCCGCTGGCAGCGTTCGCCGGGACAGGGTCCCGCATTTGGCAAGATCGTCACAGCAGCGGCCGCACCCGGCCCAGCCGTGCGGGGAAGGAAGGATAGACCATGTCGTGCAATGAGAATCGCGGAAATTGGCGCCGCCTGGTGAGGCTGGCGATGCCGCTAGCTGCCGCCGCCCTGGCGTTCGCCCAGGCACCTCCGCAGGCGCGCATCAAAATCGACACCGAGCGCGTCGTGGGCGAGGTGGACCCGCGCTTGTTCGGCAACTTCGCCGAACACCTCGGCCGTTGCATCTATGGCGGCATCTACGAGGAGAACAGCCCGCTGTCCGATGCCGACGGCTTCCGCAAGGACGTGATCAACGCTGCCAAGCGGTTAGACGTTTCCCTCCTCCGCTGGCCGGGCGGCAACTTCGTCTCCGGCTACCATTGGGAAGATGGCATTGGGCCCAAGGACAAGCGGCCCGTGCGGCGCGACGACGCCTGGGGCGCGCTGGAGTCGAACCGTTTCGGCACCGACGAATTCCTGAGTTACTGCGAACGGGTCGGCGCCGAGCCGTACGTCTGCATCAATGCCGGCCTTGGCACCATCGACGAAGCCCGCCACTGGGTCGAGTATTGCAACGAACCGGCGCACACTTACTACGCCGACCTGCGCCGCGCCAACGGACACGACAAGCCGTATAACGTCAGAATCTGGGGCCTCGGTAACGAGATCGACGGACCCTGGCAGCTCGGCCACAAAACCGCCGAAGACTACGCCAAGTTCGCGCTGGAAGCGGCCAAGGCCATGCGTCGCGCCGACGGCGAGATCAAGCTGATTGCCAGCGGCAGCTCCAACTTCTCGCCCGGCTACGACTGGATCGGCTGGAATCGCACGGTGCTCGACTATCTGAAGAACGACATCGACTATCTATCCCTGCACACGTACATCGGCAACCGCGACAATGACTTCGAGAAGTTCCTGGCAGCCGGCTCCGATATCGACCGCCGCATCGCCATCGTGGACGGCCAAATCAAGGCCGCTCGCGAAGGGCAGAGCAATCGACATCCGATCTATATCGCCTTCGACGAATGGAACGTGTGGTACCGGACCTGCTGCAGTTCGAACGAGTTCGTCACCGGCCGCGCGGGCCTGGAAGAGCGTTACAACGCCGAAGACGCGCTCGCCATGGGCATGTTTCTCAACTCTTTCATCCGCCGCGCCGATGTCGTGAAGGTGGCGAACCTGGCGCAGTTGGTGAATGTGATTGCGCCGATCGTGACTGACAAGAACGGCCTCTTTCTTCAGACCATTTATTGGCCGCTCGTCGAATACGGCAAGCAGCGTGGCAACCAGTCGCTGGATGCGCTAGTGACCTCGCCCGCCTACGACTATGACGGCCGGAAAGTCGGCTACCTGGATGTCTCCGCCACCTGGGACGCCAAAGGCCATCGCGTGTTCGTTAACGTTCTCAACCGGAATCCCAAGCAGGATATCACTGCACGCATTGACAACGCCGGAGCGAAGGTACCCGCCGAGATCGCCGTGTGGGAGATGAACCATCCCGATATGAAGGCCGTCAACACATTCGAGGACGATAAGAAGGTCCGTCCCACCATGCGCACGGTGGCCGTCACCGCCAATGGAAATGGCTTCGACTACAAGTTCCCCGCGCATTCGCTGACCATCTTGACGCTGACAGTAGACTAGAGCGCCGGCCGTGCGAGTTCGCGCACGTGCGGACAACCGGTGCCTAACGGTCTCGGTAAGCAATCGCGATCGCGACCGTTAGAGAGCGGTTTCCATAGTCGTTGCCGGCCCTATGGCACAATCGCGAGTGGGCGCACCGGAGCGGCGGTTGCGCCGCGGATTTTCAGTGGTGCGGCCACCAGCAGAAACGTCCACACCGCCGCGCCGGCGAGTTCCTCCAGGTTCAGGCACTCGATGATGTGGATGCCGCTCTCCACCAGCAGGTGGACATGAACCGGCATGGCCGCGTCCGGCATCTTCTCGAAAGCCAGCGTGTCGGATCCGGCGGCGAAGACACCGTGCCGGCTCAGCCACTCCGCGCCCGCTCTTCCAGGGCCGGGAGCATGCAGTCCCGAAACGAACTGCCGCGCGTCGTTGAAATAGCGCGCCCAACCGGTGCGCAGCAGCACGACATCGCCGCGCTCGATGGTGACCGATTGCGCGCGCGCGGTCCGCTCCAAATGCTCGGGCGAGATCTCGAAATCGGGCGGTAGCGCACCCACTCCCGCGTGCCCGGCCGCGTCGAGCAGAACCCCGCGGCGCACGATGGGAGCAACCGTCTCGATCGAGTGCGCGCTAAAGCCCTGTTGGCACGACTGCGCGGTCGCGGCCTCGACGCCGCCGAAAAGCTTGCCGCCGGACGAATAATGGCATAGGGCGTCGATATGGGTGCCGGTGTGGCTGCCAAGCGCGAGCGAATCCGCGGCGGAACTACTTCCCGCCGGACCCACGAATTCGCCGTGCTGCTTCACCAGCCCATACAGAAACGGAGGATGCGTGGGGTGATGCGGCATGCCGGGGAAGTAGGGCTGCGCCAGATCGAAAACACGCGCCGAACCGATCGTTTCCAATAGCGATTGCATCTTCAGGCAACTGTACCATGCACCGCGCCAGGCGGCTGAGAAAGCCAGTCGCCTTACGCGAAGGTAAGGGTTTTGCAGCGCCGGATTGAGGGAAACTTTATCGCCAGTATGGGGTGCGCTGCAAATCGGATAACAGTATCGTAATCAGTAGCACCATGACCATGGACAATGCGCTGGCGGCTCATCATAAGGCGTTCTCCACCGGCAACCCGGGCTCCGTGGAAGTCGAGTACACGGTATTGCCAGCGATCTCGGACCGCGCGCGCCGGCTGCTGAGCCGGCCGGAGCACCTCGACGTGGAATGCAAGAAATCCACGTCGGAGCTGCGCAGCGAGGATTTCGTCGGCTTTGCCAATTCGAAAACGGGCGGCGCTATCCTGATCGGCGTTCACGCAGCAAAGCGTGGAAGCGGCAAGTGGGGAGCCGTGCTATCGGGATGTGGGATCGGCGAATCGGAACGGCGGAAGATTCTGGCCATGGCAAATCAGTGCGTGCCGCCCGTGCCAGTTTCGATTTTTGCCGAGAACCGCGCCGAAAAGCCGTTCTACCGGATCGAGATCCCCTCCGGAACGCGCAAGCCGTATTGCACGGCGGAGGGAATCTACAAGATCAGGAACAACCGACGAAACGATACGCTGTACCCGCCCCAACTGCTGGCCCTGTTCCTGGAAGCCGATGATGGGGAGATTCTTCGCCGGTTGGTGCAAGCGTCAGCCAGTGTTGGCGCCGTACTGCAAGACGTCAAGCAGAGCGTCGCCCTGGAGCGGAAAAACTGGAGTGAGTCTGCATGGGAACTGCGCAGCGGCGCGCAGGGCTCGCCGCGGGGACCGGCCGAAATTGTCTCTCATGGGGAGAGTAGCGCTGACGGGGCCGGCGAGCTTCCGGCAGGAACAGCGGAGTGCCCCGTCCGTTTGAGCAGCCAGGATTTATGCGGCTTTTTGATGCGAATACCATGACTCGCCGGCGCAAGCTCGACCGAGGTTCGCTATCGATGACCCTTGGGATGGTTTTGGGACGGACTCGACACAGGCTGCGGTCCCGCCGAAACGTCGCGCGCGACCCTGGGATGCCCAGGGGCGGAGGATGCAAACCAACGTAGCGGACAAGGAGTCGCCTATGACGGAGTGCAAAGTTCTGTTGGTGGAGGATAATCTCGGCGATGCCCGTGCGGTGCAAGAGATGTTGGCCGGCGCCGAAAACATGTTTCGGGTGCAGACCGCCGATAGCCTTGTGGCAGCCTTAAACGCTCTTGCCGTTCGCCGATTCGATGTGGCGCTGGTCGATCTCGCCCTGGCATGTTCGCACGGGCTCGAAACGCTGTTGACCGTCCAACGGCATGCGCCCGGACTTCCCATCGTGGCGCTCACCGGGCCGGACAGCGTATCGATGGCTCTGGCCGCGGTGGAGCGGGGCGCCCAGGACTGTCTGCTGAAGGGCACGCTGAAAGACGACGCGCTGGCTCGCGCCCTGCAGTACGCCGTGCTGCGGCGGAACCATTCCTCCGATCCCCCCGAGATCCGGATGGCGCCGGTTGTGGGTATACTCGGCGCGAAAGGAGGAGTGGGCGCGACCACACTGGCGTGCCACTGGGCGTTGGAGCTTCGGCGGCAAAGCAAGAAGAAGGTGTTGTTGCTGGACTTGGACGTCAGTTCCGCATCGGCTTCTTTTCTGATGGAGGTGCACTCCGAGTACACGACCGCGGAGGCGTCCACCAACTTGCACCGCCTGGACGTTTCGTATTGGAACAACCTGGTTTGCAGCACGCCGCATGGGGTCGACGTCCTGCAGGCACCCGGCGCCATGCGGTTTCACGACCCGTTGAACGGTGAGCGCGTTCGTCACGTTCTGCGGTTTGCGCGAGCGCTCTACGGCTACATCGTAGTGGACCTTGGACGCCTCAACGATCTCTCCCTCAGCCTGATGGGAGAGGTGAGCGAGTTGTTCGTCGTCACAACGCCGGAGATTCCCTCGCTATACGAGGCTGGCCGTGTCTTAAACAAGCTCCTCGAGCCGGGAATCACCGGAGCGCGCACGCAACTGATTCTCAACCGGCTGTCGAAGGGAATATCTCATTCCACCAGCGACTTGGAGTGCGTCCTGGGCCGGCCGGTCTACTCGACCATTGGCGATTGCTCGGCGGAGTTGCACGAGGCGTATGGAGCCGGTCACTTCCTCGATGAGCGGACGTCGATCTGCAAGCAGACACGGCAGATGGTGGGCAACTATCTCGGCGGCGCTCCGGAACCCAAATCGGCGGCGCGGACCACGCTGGGGCTGTTCCGGCTGGCAGGAGTACGCGAGTCGTAGCCGGTCCATCGACGGGGATCAATCGAAGCCACGTATACCAGCGAGCCGATCCATGGTTTTGATTGTTTGGCCGCACCGCGCTATTTGATGCCCATACGGCGGTGATCCTTCAGCATGCAACGGTCCATCACCACCGTCAGGCCGGCGCATTCGGCGCGGTGCGCGGCCTCTTCGTGCACTACGCCTTCCTGCATCCAAATCGTCTTCACACCCTTGCGAATGGCGGCTTCCACGATCTCCGGCACGTGCTCCGGGCGGCGGAAGATATCGACGATGTCGACCGGCTCGGGAACCGCATCGAGCGACGCATACGATTTCTCGCCCAGCACTTCGGCCACCGTCGGGTTGACCGGAATGATGCGGTAGCCAGCCCGCTGCAAGTACTCCGCCACGCCAAAGCTGGGGCGAAAGCGCCTGGCCGAAAGGC